>ERZ894236.354-NODE-354-length-59665-cov-89.9851_pt1 | contig 59665 bp, 68 predicted proteins | sample MGYA00380297_ERZ894236 | MGnify/ENA primary metagenome ERZ894236 (study PRJEB32331, sample SAMN06328420) | human gut metagenome | biome: human gut microbiome; feature: stool | host: Homo sapiens | collected 2014-08-04 ... | reverse complement strand
GTAAGTGCTGGGGGATTTCTTATTTTGTCAAGATACGGATTATTACTTACTTACGCTTGTTCCATCCCGGTAATTTCTATCCCACAGGCAAACTGCCCTGCCACCACGCTTCCCGCACTGGTACCCGCCACTGCATCCGGCATAAGCCCTGCTTCACTCAATGCCTTTAAAACGCCCATATGGGCGGCTCCTCTAGCGCCACCTCCCGCCAGGGCCAGACCATATCCCATAAAATCTCTTCCGGGCTACAGCAGTAGCAGGGAAACCGTTCTGGTGTACAGTTCAGACACTCCGGAAAAAGTACGGGAATACCAGAAGCTTGGGAGAGAAAAGGTGGCGGCCATGCTGGAAGGCGCAACGGCCGAGCTGGCAGTCCGGGCAGTAAAGGCAGGATACAGCAGAATCATTTCCGCCGGAGGCGAGACCTCGGGAGCGGTTACAAAAGGACTGGGCTTCTCATCCTACTGGTTGGGCGAGAGCGTGGCGCCCGGAGTGCCTATTATGGTTCCCACAGAGCGGCCGGACATCCGTCTGATTCTTAAAAGCGGAAACTTCGGCCAGGAGGATTTCTTCGGGCGGGCGCTGGCAATGACAGAGAAACCATAGGAACGAAGATACGGTAAAAGCACAGATACAGTAAGAACGAAGGACAAATAAGAACAGGGAGGATTATTATGGACGATTTGGAATTAAAAGAAAAACTGGAGGCCGCCGTATGGGTGGCACACAGTCTGTTTGAACGCGGCAAAACCACCGGTTCTTCCGCCAACATGAGCATTCGGCACAAGGACCTGGTTTATATCAGCGCCAGCGGCTCCTGCATTGGAACCATGAGCAAGGAGGATTTTACGGCAGTTACCATGGACGGAACGCCTGTTTTCGCCAGGAAACCCAGCAAGGAATGGCCTCTGCACCTTGCTCTATATCAAAAGTCGCCGGATATTGGCGCCGTGATCCATACCCACAGCACTTACAGCGTACTCTGGAGCTTTATGCCGGCCGCATCAGAACAGGACTGCATCCCGGATCACACGCCTTATCTGAAAATGAAGCTGGGCACCGTGGTCCCCGGCAAAACCGTGATGGACGCATTCTATTGTCTGGAGGAGCTGGAGGAAAGCGCGAGAATCGCATGGGAGCTGTACAGGGCGGGGCTTAAGTAGCCCAGACCCGTTAAACCTGATACAACCATACAATCAGGGGCATAGTCACGATACATAACGCGGTTGTAAGAAAATAGATTGCACTGGCATACTCCGCATGCCGGCATTCATCATGCTGGCTGGCCCAATCATGGAACCCACCGACCCCAACGTCTCAGATATAATCAATGGCAGCTGAAGGTGAAATACAAACAGCAGCATTCCAGCTGCCGATGCAATCATATTAATATTCATCAGCAGTTTCTTTATATTAAATGTCTTATCCTCACATATCATCATCCTTCCATGAGACCAGATGAAAATCAGCTGTACGATCAAATATCCGTGCAGTACACAACCCATTCCTGGCCCAATACCGAAATAACGATTGGGATAATCAGGTTTCCCGCATTGGTATATATAATAGAAGCTCTTTCCACACTGTTAAATGAAAAAATCTTCCCCAAGACCTTTGTGATTACAATAAACAGAATATGTACCACAAAGGCCGCGGCAAAAGCGAGAATCAGTCCGTCCCGTACAGCAGCGGAATACTCAATCTGAAATGCATTGATGATAACACAGGGAATGATCAGATACAATGTGATAACAGATAAAACCTTGCTGTCTTCCGTTTTTAATATCCTGGATTTTACCATCGCATAACCAAAAAACATGATAATAAACAGCTCGCTAATCTGTTTTGTTAAAAGCAGCGCGATCATAATCATTCCCCCATCCAAATCTATTAATCTTCAAACAACGCGGCGCCATTGGTTTCAATGATATGCCTGTACCAATAGAATGATTTCTTCTTATACCGGTTGTAAGTTCCCTTACCATAATCATCTGCATCTACATAGACGAAGCCATATCGCTTGCTCATCTGTTTGGTACTCTCTGAAACCAGGTCAATACATGCCCAGGTGGTATAACCCAACAGCTCCACGCCGTCCTCATGGATTGCGTCATACATTGCCTTAAAATGATCCTTATAATAGTCAATATGATAATCGTCATTGACCGTAAAAGAACCCTTCCCGTCCTCTACCAGTGTTTCCCTGGCTCCCAGACCATTTTCAACAATAAATAAGGGCTTTCTGTACCGGTCATATAAGTCCACCAGAGAAATGCGCAGTCCAATCGGATCCACCTGCCATCCCCAGTCACTTGCTTTTAAATATGGATTTTTGATTGCGGTAACCGTGTTGCCGGCTGTTACATCCAGGCCATCTGTATTCCTGGCCACACAGCTGGACATATAATATGAAAACGAGATGAAATCCACCGGGTATCTCTTCATAACCTCTAAATCATTCTCTTCCATGACTATATTCAAACCGTGATTTTTAAATCTGGCAAGAAGATAGGCAGGATATTCCCCAAACACCTGCGTATCGCTGTAACAGTAAATCGCCCTCATTCTCTGCTGTGTTTCCAGAACATCCTCCGGACGGCAGGAATAGGGATAATATGTAAGTTTCGTCAGCATACAGCCAACCTGCGAACCAGGTATGATTTCGTGACAGATTCTGGTTGCCATCGCGCTTGCCACAAACTGATGATGCATGGACTGGAAAATAACCTCTTCCCAGTTTTTCCCTTCAAAACGGTCACGGACCAGTCCGCCAGTTGTAAACGGATGGCGGATCATACTGTCTACCTCATTAAAGGTCAGCCAGTATTTTACCTTATTTTTATATCGCGTACAAATGGTTTCCACGAATCTGCGGAAAAAATCAATGGTCTTTCTATTATACCAGCAATCATACTTTAACACCAGGTTAATTGGCGGTTCATAGTGTGACATGGTAACCAGGGGTTCAATTCCATATTTTTTACACTCATCAAATACAGCATCATAGAATTTTAATCCTTCTTCATTGGGCTGGTCATCGTCGCCGTTGGGGAAAATCCGCGTCCATGCAATGCTCATACGGAATACTTTAAATCCCATTTCCGCCATTAATGCAATATCTTCTTTATAGTGGGAATAGAATTCACTGCCGTGCCGCTTCGGATAATTTACCAGATCCTCGGGATGTGCCATCGCTTCCTCGATATCCCTGCTGGTAATCTCATTATGTTTCTCAAAATTTGTTACATCCACGTCAAAGCGGGCGCGCACACAATCAGAGACACTAATGCCTTTTCCGCCCTGCTTCCAGCCTCCTTCATACTGATTGGCCGCCGTTGCGCCGCCCCACAAAAAGCCATCCGGGAACCTTCTATTTTCCATGTAACATCTCCATTTCCGAATCCAGGCAATCTCCATTGGTCTCTATGACTTGCTTATACCAATCATAGGAATTTTTCCTGACTCTTTTCAGCGTACCAGTACCGTCATTGAACCGGTCTACATAAACAAAACCGTAGCGTTTCCTCATCTCGCCGGTTCCCGCGGAAACCACATCGATGGGCCCCCAGTAGAGATACCCCATAATGTCACAGCCGTCTTTCACTGCCTCGTTGATCTGAACCAGATGATCCTTTACATATTTCTTTCTGAAATCATCCGCAATCTTCCCATCCGGATCCAGATTCTCATCTAATCCAATGCCGTTCTCCACTATGAATAAGGGAAGCCCGTACTCATCATTTAACAGATTGCAGACATAGCGGATTCCTTTGGGATCGATGGGCCATCTCCAGGGCGCCGGGGAACATCCCTCCAGATACGGATTCTCTATACCGGCCGCGCCGCCCGTGTCTACCGTTATGGAACCGTCGGATTTATAAACAGCGCTTCTGTAGTAACTGAATGCAATATAATCTACTGTATTATTTTTAATCAGATCCAGGTCACCGGGCTTCATCACCGGCTCCATATTTTTTTCTTTCCAGATTCTTTTAACATATCCCGGATAAGCGCCTTTTACCATCACGTCCAGGAACAGCTTCTGTTTTCTCTGAAACTGCAGCGTGCCCATAACATCATCCGGATTGCAGCTATATGGATAGGTGGCTAAGGATGACAGAGACAGCATGCATCCGATCTTCGCATTGGGATCGATCTGATGACAGGCTTCAACTGTCCGCGCGTTGGCAACAAAAATATAGTGCGCCGCCTGATAGATTTCCTGATCGGAAAGATCCGCATTCGGTCTGCCGGTGTCCTTCGGGTCAATCTTTAATAAGCCGCCCGCGGCAAAGGGCATTCTGAAAATGTTGTTAATCTCATTGAAGGTCATATAATACTTAACCTTACCCTTATATCTGTTAAATACCACCCTGACATAATTCATCCAGAATCCAATGAGTTTTTCGTTCAGCCATCCGCCATATTCTGTCAAAAGATACAGCGGTGTTTCATAATGAGAAAGCGTGATCACCGGTTCCATGCCCAGACGGATTATCTCATCAAACAGGTCATCGTAGAACTTTAATCCCTTTTCGTTTGGCTCGGTTTCGTCCCCCTTTGGGAAGATCCTGGCCCAGGAGATGCTGGTCCGAAACGCCTTGAAACCCATGCCGGCCATCAGCTGCAGATCTTCTTTGTACCGGTGATAAAAATCAATGCCTTCATGACTCAGATATACTTTATCCTGTTTGAATGCCGCCTGCCATTTGCCGGTTTCCCTATTCCATGCCAGATCCGGCTGATTGGCAATCCCCACCATCACATCCGTTACATTTAATTGTTTTCCATCCTCAAGATACGCGCCCTCCAGCTGATTTGCCGCAACCGCGCCTCCCCACAGAAAATCCTTTTTAAACTCCATTTCCGCCGCTCTCCTTTCCTACCTGTTAATCTTCTGTCCTCTTGTCACTTCTCCGTAATCCGCAAAATTCACTTCCTGGCCATTGGTATCCGTGACAATCAGCATTACCGTCATGTCATACTTTGCTTTTAACTTTTTCATATCCAGTTTCACCAGCGGATCTCCTGCTTTCACCGTATCCCCCTGTTTTACAAGAATCTGAAACCCGTCCCCTTTTCCTTCTACTGTATTAACTCCAATATGGATCATCAGAACCACCCCGCTGGCCATCGTAATTCCGTATGCATGTCCTGTGGGAAAAACAGCTTCCAGTAAACCGTTGCATGGGGAAACAACCACATCGTTGTTCATTTCAAAGGCAACGCCGTCTCCCATCATCTTCTGTGAAAATACATCATCCTTTACCTCTTCCAACGGAATCATGGTTCCGTCCGCAACTGCTACAATATCGTCATCGGATGCCTGAATTGTATTTACCAGTTCCGGTTTCTCATCCTTTTTCTTAAAAAACGAAAACATACAGTTCTCCCTTCCATTATTTTTTAAGTCTGTAAATTGCATCACTGACCCCATGTTCCATACAGCTTCTCACCACACAATATGCCTTTTCCTTGATCTCCCGGCAGCTGTTCTCCGGTGCGAAGCCGTATTTGAAATGTTCAAACATACTAAGGTCATTCTGGCTGTCGCCCAGGACCATTACTTCATCTTCCGTCAACCCCAGCTTCTTAATATATTTTTTCAGCGCCAGTCCCTTCTGAGCTGTGATATTGGTGATTTCCACATTATTTTTTCCTGTTGACAGATGAGACAGTCCGGTGTATTTCTCCAGTTCATGCTTTACAGCATCTATTGGAGCGCTGTCCATATGAAAACCTTCCACCTTGATAATCTTTTTTGTCTGAACAAATGGTTCCATCGCTGTGATCTGAACCAGATTATTACATGGCTTGTCCTGGTCCGTGGCAAAAATTCTTCCATCCTCCATTGATGAGACAGCCGAAATACGCTCAATAAACCTTCTCCGCACCTCTTCAGGGTCCGTTGTTGTGTAGAAACCATCCGTTGTAACTATCATATGTGGCACACCATGAGCATTTAAAATATCTGTAACTTCTTTTAGATACTGATTTGGGAAAAAATCCTCTTCCATGATCTGTTCGTGCTCATCGTAGATTACCGCGCCATTGCCAAGGATCAGCAATGGCGCATGTGTCAGCAGCTTTTTAATACTGCGCACACTGGCCAGATCTCTTCCAGTAGCGAAGCAGAATCCCGCCCCCCTGCTGTAAGCATATTCAATCGCATCAAGATTGGTTTGAGAGATGGAATTCGGCATATCCAGCAGTGTCCCGTCCAGATCACTTACAATCAATTTTATCATATTACTCATCGATTCCAAGTATAAATGTGATGATTGCCGCCGCAGCAATGGCGACCGCTACGCCAATAAACATTGCCCATGCTGTTTCAATAAACATGGGAAAGACTGCCAGTAAATTAGAATATCCGAATACAACCGCTCTCGCCCCCAGCAGTGATGCCACAACACCGCCGATGGCCGCGCCGCCCATAACGCCAAACATGGGTTTTCTGTACTTCAGATTGCAACCGTAAATAGCAGGCTCCGTAACACCGGCCACAATGGCGCCCACTGCCAGAGAAAGGCACTCTGCCCTGAATTCCTTATCCTTTGTTTTCAAAGCAACACCCAGGCAGGCCCCGCCCTGAGCTGCATTATGTAATACGAATGCCGGACGGATTACTGCATCGTAGCCAATTGTTTCAATATTAGATATCATAAACGGTGATAACGCGGTATGCATTCCGGCCATGATCATCCATGGCAGACATGCCGCTAATACCGCAACCGCGATGAACGGTACTTTATCTCCCAGTACCAGGAATACCTGTGAAATCATATCACCAAGGTATCTGCCTGCAGGTCCAATGATTGTAAATGCCGCCGCGCCGGTTACTAAGATGGTGCCGGAACCGACTAACAAGGATTTTATAATACCGGGAACAATCTTATTCAGCGCCTTCTCCACATAGAACGCAAGAATCGGAATTAATAGAGCGGGCAATAGCTGTCCGCTATAAGTGACTCCTCTTGCGGGAATGCCGAACACGCTGATGGCGGTTCCTTCGGATACAGCATCAATCCAGGCTGGAGTCAGCAGAGACGCCGTTACCAACATTGCATAAATTTCCGTTGCCCCAAGCTTCTTAGCCGCCCCATAAGCTACAAACACGGGCATAAAGTAGAACGGCGCATTGGCTATCCATCCAAGCAATGCATTGGTGGTGGTTGACGCGAATGCCGGCCATGCATAGGGAATCAGCATTAGAATAACCTTCAGAATACCGCCTGCAACAAGCCCCGGTACTAAGGGCGTAACAGAGGCCTGTACATATCCAAGAATAATGCTTCCAATGCCCTGTTTCTTCTTTGGCGTATCATCATCCAGGTTTTCATCAATAATATCTCCCTGGGAAAAATTGCCCTGTTTTAAAATCTCGTCATATACCGGAAGCAGATTCGCTCCAAGAATCACCTGAAGCTGTCCTCCGGAATAAACCACGCCCATAACACCTTTTATTCCTCTTAAAGCTTCCTGATCCGCCTTATCAATATTTTTCACAACAAATCTTGCTCTTGTCATACAATGCGCTACTGAATTGATATTTTCCTGTCCGCCTACATGCTTGATAATATCAGCCGCACATTCTTTTACATCTATTTTTGCCATAACCGTTTCCCCTCTTTCTAATCATTCTGTAAAACTCTTGTGATGTGAAGCAGCAGATATACCCGTTCTGCCTCCATCAGCTCATAGTCATACTTCTCTTTCAGATAATCATTTACATTGTCCAGGCATTTTTTCACCAATTGGAACTGTTCATCTGACTCATTGAATAAAACCGAATCAAACTGCTCCTTACAATCGTCATGCTCAATAATTACCCGTTTCATGAAATATTTCAGGTGGATCAAAAGCCGTGAATAACTATGTGAATCCTCACGGAACTTTATTCCCATGGTCTCCTCAATGATCCGCAGGATTTCATTGGTTCCCGTAAGTATTGTATTAATATCATCCGCCCGGTTATTTGATTCCGCGTTAATCAAATGAAATGCGATAGATGCCGCTTCATATGGCAGCAGCTCAATGTGATAGAAATCATTGATCATCTTAACGGCATCTAAGCCAACATTGTATTCTTCACGATAAAGCCGCTTGATTTCTTCGTTCATCAAAGACGCCCGCTGCTGCCCACCCTGCATCTGTTTAACCGCAAAATGTATATGATCGGCTAAGGCCAGTACCAGTCCATCCTTTAACTTCTGATGAAGCATGTTTTCCGCATAAGTAATAATCTTTTCCGTCAGCTGAAAACATTCAAACGGGATTTCCGCGGCCAGGGTTTCAAATTTGTTCTTAAAGGAACTGCTGCGTAATTCGTATATTTTAAGAATCTTCCTGGGGTCAACCACATCCCGGATATGTTTTCCAAATCCAATCCCGGCGCCCATGATGATAATTTCACGCTTTTCTTTATCCTGCGAAATAATAACATTATTATTCAGTATCTTTTTTATTACATAAAGGTGTTCTGACATAGTCCAGCCTTTCTAAAAGCTTAAATCCTCCCCGTTTGTATGGCATACCTTTTTCATCCATTCAAAGGATTTCTTCCTGCTCCTGATACCTGTTCCATTTCCCTTATCATCCAGGTCAACGTAAACGAATCCGTAACGTTTCTTCATCTCGCCTGTACTTAAGGATACAAGATCCGTGCTGCCCCACATGGTATATCCAAGAAGAGGAACCTTATCGATATTTACAGCCTTTTTCATCTCTTCAAAATGCTGTGCCAGATACCTGATCCTGTAGTCATCCTCTACTGTTCCATCTTCCTTCATGATATCAATTTCCCCAAGACCGTTTTCAACCACAAACAGAGGTTTCTGGTATCTGTCATATAACTCGTTGAGCGTGTATCTTAAGCCAATGGGATCAATGGGCCATCCCCAATTAGTACTTTCCAGATATGGGTTCTGGTCTCCGCCGAGAAGTCCCATGGCCCAGGTCAGCTTCGTATCCTTTGAAACTGTCATGGAACGGTAATAGCTGAAGGTTACCATATCCAGAGGGCCTTCCCGCAGAATTTTATCATCTTCCGGTTCTTTAACCAGTTTAACATTTCTCTCCCTAAAGAATTCATCTGTATAATTGGGATAATATCCTCTTGCCATCACATCCGAAAACCATAAGTTATTACGGCGCTTAATATAGCATGCCATTACATCTTCCGGAGCACAGGTCGCGGGATACATCTGGCTTAATGCATACATGGTTCCCATCATGTTATCCGGGTCGATCTGGTGGGCAATCTTTACTGTGATTGCACTTGCAAGGAACATGTGATGCTTGGCCTGATAGACAGTCTGCTCATCCTGTTTATGTGTTCCGATCTGCGCATATCCATTCACTGCATTGATCTCGTTAAATGTAAGCCATAACCTGCATCTTCCTTTGTACCGTTCCAGTAATGTTGTCGCATATCTGACATAACAGTCGATCACATGCCTGGATGACCAGCCATCGTATTTTTTTGCCAGATAATCCGGAAGTTCATCATGGCATATGGTAATCAGCGGCTGAATATTGTACTTCTCCAACTCTGTGATCACATCATCATAAAACTTTAATCCCTCTTCGTTGGGTGTCAATTCATCTCCTGTGGGGAAGATTCTTGACCAGCAGATTGAGAAACGGAATACTCCAAATCCCATCTCCCCCATAAGTGCGATATCTTCTTTGTAATGATGATAAAAATCAACCGCCTTATGACTTGGATAATAGACATCATCGTAAATCTCCGCCTCTGCCCCGTCCGGGAAGCTTTCTCTTGTAGGCACCTCACCTCTGGAACCATCCGCAAGCTTTAAGGAAATCATCCTGGGGCGTTCCAGACTTCCATCCGTTTCAAAATCATGGGTGGACAGGCCTTTACCTCCTTCATTAAAGCCGCCTTCATACTGAAAGTCCGATGTTGCGCCGCCCCATAAAAAACCATCTGTAAATGCTGACATAATAACCTCCTTTGTATGTGAGGGCATGGTCTCCAGGTAACAAAAAAGGGCAATACTCCTAAAAAGACACTTTCCGTCTTTTTAAGGTATTGCCCCATTAGTTCCATTGGGTAACAAACCGTTCACATGTCACATATTTTTTTGATATGATCATTGTACCACATGTTGGATATTTGTCAATATTTAATTAAATTTTTTTTATTTCTGTACTTTTTATATTGTTTTAGACGAAGTAACCTGATTCAATCTTCTGTCTATATGATTTAATATTGACAAATGTTATATATTTTCAATAAAATGATCTTCTTTCTCGGGAGTTTGACGGACAGACAGCTTGATTATAATAAACAGACTTTCTATCGTGGCGGTTATATTTTCCTGCAATCTATTTACTATCAGATGCATATAGAAAAAATCTGCCGGAAATTAAAATTGAAATATAAATTTCAGTATGATATCAATGCAATCCTTTCCGATTTGATTTATGCAAGGATTCTAGAGCCATCCAGTAAACGTTCTTCTTACAAGACTGCATCGGAGTTTTTGGAAAAGCCTTCCTATAAACTTCATGATGTTTACCGTGCATTAGATGTTTTTGGAACAGAATGCGATCTCATTCAATCGGAAATTTATAAAAACAGTCACTTTTTGGGGACTCGAAATGATAAAGTCCTATATTATGACTGCTCGAATTATTACTTTGAAATCGAACAAGAGGAGGGCAGCAAAAAATATGGAAAAAGCAAAGAACACCGACCAAATCCAATCATTCAAATGGGATTGTTTATGGATGGAGATGGCATTCCTCTTGCATTTTCTCTCTTTCCCGGAAATTCAAACGAACAGACCTCTTTGAAGCCGCTGGAAAAGAAAGTGCTTGGGGAGTTTGGATGTCAGAAATTTATTTATTGTAGTGATGCTGGACTTGGTTCAGAAGATATACGGGCTTATAACCACATGGGAGAACGCTCTTTCATCGTTACCCAGTCCATCAAAAAATTGAAAAAAGAAGAAAAAGAATGGGCTTTAAATCCACAGGGCTTCCGGCGGGTTTCTGATGATGCACCGGTTGATATCACAAAACTACCGGAAGATGACAAAGCACTTTATTATAAAGATGAATCGTATACTACAAAGAAAGTCCATCAACGCCTGATCATTACCTATTCACCTAAATATGCCCTTTACCAAAAATCGCTCCGTGAAAAACAGGTAGAACGTGCACAGAAGATGCTGAATTCAGGAAATACGAAAAAGAATCGCAAAAACCCAAATGATCCTGCCCGTTTTATTGGAACCACAGCTGCTACCAAAGAAGGCGAAGCCGCTGATATTCATCACTATCTAGATGAACATAAGATTTTAGAAGAATCCATGTATGATGGACTTTACGCTGTATGTACAGATCTTTTAGATGATGAAGTCGGTGATATTTTAAAAGTCAGTGAAGGAAGATGGCAGATTGAAGAATGTTTTCGCATCATGAAAACAGATTTTTCCGCAAGACCTGTATATTTACAGGATGAAAACCGTATCAAGGCACATTTCCTTATCTGTTTTCTTGCTCTGACAATCTATCGTTTTCTTGAGAAAAAACTGGGAGCAAAATATACTTGCGAAGAATTATTAGATACATTAAAAGCAATGAACTTTGTTGAGGTACAAGAACAAGGTTTTATCCCAACCTACAAACGTGAATCCATTACCGACGCCCTGCATGATGCCTGTGGCTTTCGAACCGATTATCAATTCATAACCAAAAGTAAAATGAAAACAATTCAGAAAGAAAGTAAGGGACGGAAATAAAATACTAAAGTCGAGGCTATGAAAAAAAGTCTGTAAATAGAGATCTTCTATGATAAGTTAATGAGAAAGGTAGGTGTTTTTGTTCACCTACCTTTACTATAATAATGTATGTTTTCGCTGTCAAGACAGTTTTGAAAAATTGTTGCCGTTCCCCTCAGCAGACTGCGGCTGTCAGGTGGCTTTCGCGGCATAAACCGCAGGGCTGGTGGTGCGTCGCCCTGCTATTTATTCCACGCCCCACCTGCCAGCCTTGCCGCAGGACCTGCCCTGCCCGTGCCGATGGGGAAGCAGTCATGAATGGCTCCGGGCAATCTCCTCCCGTATGAGGGTCTTTATGGCGCCCTGTACGGAAGTGCCCCTGCCGTACTTCTGCTCTTTTATCCATTTCAGAATGTCGGCATCGGTCTTGTTGTTCAGTTTCAGCTTGACCTGTGTGGTATTCCACTCATCATACCTTTCCTGGGATCCGTATTTTGAAAATCCATACATGATGGCTCCTTTCCGGATAGGTGTACACCTATTGTCGGACATAGGTGTACACCTATGCCTTTTTGTACACTTATTCCGGCAGTCTGCCTTCATACATGATTGACAGCTCGGATGGGCATGGTCCATTTCTTCGTTGCCTCGAATGTGGCAAGGTACAGCGCCTTCAAAAGCGCCGTGCCGCCTGGGAAGACGCTCCTCTGGCGGTTCAGCTTCCTGTAAGTGGAGTTCAGGCTTTCAATCGCATTCGTTGTGCTATACCGATTTCGTGATAGCACAACTTGAACAAAATCGCGCGATGGCCTGCCAAGGTTACGCATAGCGATTTTTCTTTTGTAAAAAAGCAGTAGTAAATGCGTCCCAAATAAGGTATTGTTAATTCACCACAAACAAACAAGCCTTATACTTATAGGAGTCATCACTACTGCCATGAATAAGATCATACCACGTATCCGCTCTGCGGGCAAGCGGTTTTATAATGCCCGTGCGCCTCCATAAGCGGCTGGATCGTATCAGTTGCTAAAATCTAACACTATGGAGGGCGCTATTATGAACGAAAAATATCTTCTCAGGCTGCAGGAAGACCTGCGGCTCAAAAACTTTACCCAAAACACATGCAATGACTATTACCGCTTTACGAGACGGTTCCTGGAATTCACTGGCAAGGAAGCCATGTCCATCACTTATGCTGACATACGCAGATTCATTTTCCATATGAAGGATAATGAATTGAAAAAAGCTTCCACCATCAACGTTTATACAGCAGCGATCCGGTTCTTTTTTGAATATACCCTGGGTTATGTATGGGATCCGAAAAAGATACCAAAGATGAAACGTGACCGCCAGCTTCCCGTGATCCTTACGCGGGAACAGGTCAACCTGCTGATCGGTTCCATGGATAATTATAAGCACAAAGCGATCACCCCACCATGTACTCTTCGGGACTAAGAGTGAGCGAAGTCTGCCATCTGCGCTATGAGGATATCCGCAGGTCACAAAAAATGATCCATGTGCCGCTGTCAAAGAACAGGCAGGACCGGTATACCATACTCAGTGACCGTAACCTGGAGATCCTCACGGAGTACTGGTACCGGTATGGCCGTCCAAGGGGATGGCTGTTTCCCAGCACTGTAAGGGATGCCCCGCTGACCCCGGATGCCGTTGAACTGTTCGTCAGGGGCCATGCCCGGAAGCTGGGCCTGCCGGAAGGGGTGACGCCGCATACCCTCCGCCACTGCTTCGCCTGCCATTCCCTTGAAGACGGGATCAGCCACACGTTCATCCAGCAGCTCCTGGGGCACCGCAGCCCGGGTTCCACCGATGTGTACCTGCAGATGACGTCGAAGGCCCTCATGGGGATAAGGAGCCCGTTTGACACGTTTGAAAAAGCGGGAATGGAGGCCGGGATCGATGGCAGGTAATCCGACCGTCCAGGATATCCTGCGGCGCTTTTATCCCAAATACCTGGAGGAATATACCCCCAATGCCAGGCAGGCAAAGGCGGCGGTCCATATCCTGAACTGCAAGACAGGGGCATACGGGGTGAATGTCTCCAGATGCGGCCAGTGCGGCCATATCCAGATACATAACAACTCCTGCCGTGACAGGTCCTGCCCGATGTGCCAGGCGCTCTCCAATGAGCTATGGGTCGATGCACAGAACGAACATGTATTGGACATTGATTATTACCATCTGGTATTTACCTGCCCGAGCGAGCTGAACGCCCTGATCTACTGTAACCAAAAAGAACTGTATTCCCTGTTTTTCCATGCGGTGGCAGAAACGGTCATGGGGCTTTCCAGGGATCCGGCGCATATGGGCGGCACCCCCGGCTTCATCAGCATCATGCACACATGGGGTTCAAACCTGTCCTACCATCCCCATATCCATGTGCTCTGCACAGGCGGCGGGCTTGACGCGGACCGGAACTGGCACCAGAAAAAGGGCGGCTTCTTCCTGCCCGGGAAGGCAATGGCAGCACTTTTTAAGGGTAAGTTCCTGTCCGGGCTGAAGGCGCTGCATGAGGCCGGGAATCTCAGCTATGAGGGGGAGGCGGCCAGATACCGCAACCAGTATGAATACCAGGAACTGCTGGATACCTGCTATGGGAAGGACTGGGTCACGGACATCAGGGAGTCTTTTGCCGGGGCGGAGACCGTGATGCATTACCTTGGGCGTTACACACACCGCATAGCGGTCAGCAACAGCCGGATCCTGCGCATGGACGAAACCACGGTAACCATAAAGGTGAAAGACTATAAAGACGGCGGGCAATGGAAAGAGCTGGCTTTGGATGGCGTCGAGTTCGTCCGCCGCTTCCTGATGCACGTCCCTCCGAAAGGGTTTGTCAGGATACGGCATTATGGGATCTTAAGCAACCAGAACAAGCGGAAGCTGATCCCCATATGCAGGAACCTGATCGGCTGCCGGGAGTTCCTGAGGCGGTTCAAGAAGGGTGACAAAGTGCAGGCGGTCAGGTTCCTGTACAAGAAGGATGTCACCGTATGCCCATGCTGCGACGGGGCCATGTCCTATGAAGTATGCCCCGAACGGGTTCCCAAAAGAAGCAGCGCCTGACCCCAAGGCAACCGGATATGGGACATAAGATCTGGGGGTAAGGGGGAAGTATGCCTTAAACCAGTGATATTCTCTGAAATCCTTCCGTAAAACATCTGGCGGGGCTGCCAGACAGGCGGAAGCCCGGGACATTGAATCCCCATACCGGACGCGACTTTGTTCAATTCGGAAAAACCGAAAGTGTGCTGAATAAGGGGGCAAAAAAGATTGCCCTCTTATTCAACCCACCTCCGGTTCTTTCCTTAGAAATTATACCGACAAAAAAACTATACCGACATTTCCTGAAATCCCGGCAACCACAGGGGATTTCCAAAAAAATATCGGTATAGTTTTTTATAGACGGTATAAAGCTTCCGCTATTTTTTCGTCTTTCCAGTTCTTTCCTGTATTTTCCTTCTCCGGATTCGTCCGTTCCATTGCTTTGGCCAGTGTATCCAGCGTTACAAAGGCATAGAAACCAGATGTGGTGGAGATGTTTTCATGACCGAGCATCTGTTGGATATAGGATAAAGGACACCCTTCCTGGTACAGGCTCATTTTTTCGAAACAAATCCAAACTTTGGGATTTCAGACGAAATCCAAACTTAAATAAAATCCAAACTTTCCACCGGAAAGCCTATAAATAAGCCATTCTGTCTGCCTGAAAGTTTGGATTTTATTTTCAATCGACCCTCAATGTCTTGTATGATTTAGGGCAGGAGGTGATGAGAAATGGGCTTTGAAAATCTTTTATTGAACTATGGTAAGCTCATAAAACACATGGAAGATAATGGCTATTCAAAAAGTTACATTCTTCTGCTGAAAACGGAAATCAACTGGTTGCAAAAAAATGGAGGTTTGACTGATTCGTATGAGGCGGCATGCGCCATACGCGAGGAACAGACCGATTCTCCGGAGATGCGGCGCCGTTACAGGTTGGAGTACGGTATCCTCAAGCGGTTTGATGTTGATGGGATTTATCCGGATTACAGACTGAAAGAACCGCTGGTAAAATACGGTGCCTATTACCAGCTTTGTTCTGAGTACAAGGAGGTGATTGACTGCTATAAAGAAGCAGATTCACTGCGGGATTTAAAACCAAATACCATCAAAGGAAACGCATCTGCCGGTGCATGTTTTCTGCATTTCATGCAGGGCAGGGGGTTGTGCAGTTTGTCAGAGATTGATGAATGTGCAGCAATGTCTTTCTTCACGGATGAATCTGGGAATGCTGCCTTATCCAGCGGGTACAAAAAACAGGTGTCTGCGGTCTTTAAAGCAGACCTTGGAAAATACACGAAAGACGCCAGAAGAATACTTTCATATCTGCCATGCATAAGACCAAGGCGGAAAACCATTCCATATTTGCAGCCAGAAGAGAATCAGGAACTGCACAGGCTTTTCTCCGATGACTGCCCGGCTGGTTTATCACTGCGCAATAAGGCAATCGCCGCGCTTTTGTTTTTTACCGAATTAAGGCCATGCGATATTGCCAGCCTTACTATGAATGAGATAGACTGGGAAACGGATGAAATCCGTATTGTCCAGAACAAGACGGATGTTCCACTGGTTTTGCCGCTTACAGCAGTAATCGGGAATGCCATATACGATTACATCACATCTGAAAGACCGAAAAGCAATGACGGTCATATATTCCTTGGGGTGAATCGTCCGCATGATCCAGTATCACCTGGCGCATTATGGCACATCGCGTCTAAAATATATGACACAGCCGGAATAAGACTTACAGAAGGGGATCGCCGGGGTACGCATCTTTTCCGTTATAACGCTGCAACAGCATTTGTAGGAAACGGCATCCCGCGTCCGGTGGCAAGTGCTGTGCTTGGACATGAGGATCCGTCCTCGTTGGACCATTACACGTTTGCAGATATCAGACACCTCCGGGAATGCGCACTGAGCATAGAAAAGTCCCCTGTCAGAGAGGGGGTGTTTGATATATGAGCACCTACCATTCCGGTTTTGCCCAGGAGATTGAAAACTTCGTCAGCTATCGGAAAGCATCCGGCACATGGAATGAACATGCAAGCGCACAGAACCTGAAATATTTTGACCGATACTGCGCAGATAATTATACAGACAGCAGCATCCTCACACAAGATATGGTCGATGCCTGGTGCGTCCAGCGGGATACAGAGACGAGCAGTTCCTGCTATATAAGGACATTGATCGTCAGGGAATTCATTGAATATCTTTGTGGCCGCGGCATGACCGGGGTTGTTGTTCCCAGGCCCCCAAAACTTGATAGGCGCAAATACATCCCCCATGCATTTACGGAGAAGGAACTTGCCCGGTTTTTCGAGGCATGCGACAGCATTATCCCTTATAAAGGAAGACCAGCGTCCGTGATCCGCAAACTCCAGTGTCCTGTATTCTTCCGGCTTCTCTACAGCAGCGGCATGCGGACCACGGAAGCAAGATATTTGAAGAGGGAAGACGTTGATCTGGAACATGGGGTGGTGAACATCCGCAAATCCAAAGGATACGACCAGCATTACGTTGCGCTTCATGACACAATGACAAATCTTCTTTTCCGGTATGATGAAGCGGTAGACAAAATCCAGCCGGAACGCACGTATTTTTTCGAATCGCTGAGAGGCATGTGCTATGGGAGGGACTGGGTAAACGACAACTTCAAAAAAATCTGGGAATCAGCGAACGGGGCGGCCAAAGGAATCATCCCATACGATATAAGGCATCACTATGCGGTTGAAAATATCAGCTCATGGGAGGATGACAGTTTTACATTCAGCGAAAGGCTTCACTGTCTTTCAAAGTCCATGGGGCACCGCCATATCAAGTCGACGTTATATTACTATTCGATCGTTCCGCGTCTGGCAGATAAAATACAGGCTAAGACAGAGGAAGGATTTAACGAAATCGTGCCGGAGGTGTGGGATGAAGAAGACTGACGACGCCCCTGTGATAGCAAGGAGGATCTCCGAATTCCTCTGTGATTATGCTCCCCAGTTCCTTACCAACAGCGGACACACATTGAAAGGCTACAGGGATTCCCTTGTCCTCTATTTTCAGTTTTTACAGGAAAACGGTGTTTCTGCGGAATGCCTGAGCCGGCTCCATCTGGAGAAAGAATGGATCGAAAAGTGGATCGTGTGGCTCAAGGATACCCGGAAGAACTCGCCGGACACATGCAATAACCGTCTCGCATCCTTTCGCAGATTTCTCGAATACCTTGCCGAGAAAGACATCAGCATGGCTTACCTGTATCAGGATTCCAAAAGGATTAAGCGCCAAAAGTGTACAAAAAAGAAAGTATCCGGGCTGACAAGGGAAGCTGTCACGGCTATGCTGGCTGCACCTGATACAAGCACTAGGATTGGCAGGCGTGATCTGGTGTTTTTGACATTGTTATATGCAACAGCGGCAAGACTGGATGAAATCCGCTCCATAAAACTGGGCGATATCCATCTTGAAGCAGCCAAGCCATACATCACCCTGCACGGAAAAGGGCAGAAAATCCGGACAGCTTACCTGCTTCCGCGAGCTGTGGCACTATTGGAAGCGTATATCAAAGAAACCTGTGGGCAGACTGCCGGAGCTGATACCCTGCTTTTTTCAAGCAGGGTAAACGGACATGGAAAACTGACAGAGGCAGCACTGGATAAACGGATTAAAATATATGCGGCAAAAGCGAATAGCCTCTTAAAACGCATGCACATCTTTTTAGGCACGCTAAAGCCTCGCATTGGATTGAAGACGGGTTAAGTATTGTTGAGGTTCAGTTTCTTCTTGGGCATGAACAGATTGAAACCACTATGAAATATTTGGACATCACAACGGAAGAAAAGATAAAAGCTCTTGCAACTCTTGAAAGCGAGACTGAAAAGAAGGCAGAGAAAAAATGGAAAGGGAAACCGGAATCTCTTATTGATTTCTGCGGCCTGAAGCGGTAAATCAGTCAAAATAAAATCCAAACTTTCAGGCAGACAGAATGGCTTATTTATAGGCTTTCCGGTGGAAAGTTTGGATTTTATTTAAGTTTGGATTTCTCAGCATGTGGAAATGGACATCCAATGGCATCCTGACACCCTCATTCCGGCATTGTTCTGTATATTTTTTTAGTACTTTCTGGATACAGTCGTCGAACAGTCTGTGCATCCTGCCGTGTGTAACCGTATAAAAGAGCGGGGCTGTCAGATCAGGGGCATCTCCATGAAACTCATTCAGGTATCCGTGGAGGTGCTGTACGGTCTTTTTCATCAATGGGACGCTCCGGTACTTTTCGCCTTTTCCAAGTATCCGGATATAGGGTGTTTCCGCGTCAAGATGCAGGTCTCCAACCTTCAGCCCTGTCAGTTCCCCAACCCGCATGGCGGCATCATACCCAAGTATGAGGAGCATCTGGTTGCGGCGTTCGGACCGTTTCTCCTTACCGGGCGCGTCAAGGAGCGCCTTGATCTGGTCATCTTCAAAATACATGATTTCCCCACATGGGACATTCAGGCTGCGTATTGTTTTGCTTGAGACAAAGGCGGGGGTAATGTCCTCAACCGCCAGCGGAGTGTGTTCCCAGGCAGCACGGCGCTTTTAAAGTGTCTGTACCTGGCCACGTTCGAGGTGACCAAGAAGTGGACCATGCCCATCCGCAACTGGGGCCAGGTCTATGGGGAACTGTCCATCATGTACGAAGGCAGGCTGCCGGAGTAAGTGTGCACAGGCATAGGTGTACACCTATCCGGAAAGGAGCCGCCCATGTACGGGTTTTCAAAATACGATGCCCAGGAGAGGTATGACGAGTGGAATACCAGGCAGGTGAAGCTGAAGCTGAATGTGAAAACGGATAAAGACATCCTTGAATGGGTTGATAAACACAGGTATGGCAGGGATACCTCCGTCCAGGGGGCCATCAAGGCCCTGATACGGGAAGATATCGCCAGGGGCCGGACCGGCGGGATGCAGGGTACTGCATTTTACATTCGTTGGCTGTCTGCAGCTCTGACAGGGATTCCATGATCGCCAGGTAATCGATCCCCTCCACAACAGTTCCCGTGCCAGGGTCAAACAGTTCATCATCCGCTGTGGCTTTGGGATCATAAGATTTCAGCTCCCTGTCATACCAGTCATAGATATCACTGTACAAGTCTGCTGCCCGATCCAGCAGGGACTGCAGTTCATTGATTTTTACCCTGATATTTTCAGGCACAAAGGGATCGTCTGTTTTTAGCTTCATGGCACACCTCCTGATGGTTTCACATCAAAAGTGTACCATATTTCATGGAATTTTCCAATATATCTTGACAGAAGCCAACAGCATCCGTATAGTAAAGGTAGGTGGTCACAACAGCCACCTACCTTTCTCATTAACTTATCATAGAAGATTTCAATTTACAGACTTTTTTTCATACCCTCCTTCGAAAACGCATGAATACTCGACCTTTCTGAGTAACGTTTGTAAAATATTTATTAACACGATTGACAAGTGAACGAACGTGGAACCGGGGTATCACCCAGCACAAGAAAACGAAGCCGTTCCTCCCTTCCGTCCACAGTCAGCATATCCATCATTTTCCCGCCACAGTGAGAACAGGAATCCTTCCGCAGCCGCCCGATGCGAACCGGAAACTTTTTTCTTGCATTTTTAACCTTCTCCGCCTTCACATCCGATTCCCCTTTTACATAGAATCTGTCGCTCTTTGGATATGTGTTTTCCTCCTCCAGAACCCACCGAAGAAAAATCAAAGTCCGCCACCACCATCGTTTTCCCATTGTACTCTGTCAAGGAAATCGTTGCATGATCGAGAAAACTTCCAGTACTTCCAGCTGATGATAACATCCTGATTATCCAGATCCGCCAGCAGCCCTTCTGGAAGAACCGCATATAGGGAAAATTTCTCCAACGGTCCGTCATTATCCGCCTTAATGGTTCCTGTAGTCTGTATATTGGTAGTAAATCCCGCTTTTCTGCCTGCTCTTATAATAGTTCCGAAAGAGCAGCCACAATTTCCTTATTATAATGCTTTCGCATCTTATTCCAAATCAAACCGCACCGCTATATCTAAAATAGACACATGGTGCGGTTTTGCTAATACGAATTGTTTTAATAGATATCTGCTCCAAACGGCATCAAAGCCAGCTTGGCTAATTTAAACTGCTGTAAACCGAAGGGAATTCCTATAATCGTAATGCAGAGCAGAATCCCGATTATCAAATGCTCCAAAGCCAACGGCAGTCCCGATACAAGCAACCAAATGATATTTAACAGAAAGGAACCCGCTCCGCCGCCGTAAACGACATCCTTCCCGAACGGGAAGAAACTTAGCGACGCAAATTTAAAGCACTGCATTCCCACCGGAATTCCTATAATCGTAATACACCATAAACATCCAGCCAAACACCAACTTAAACCGCTGATTGCACCGCCACAGATAAACCAAATCAGATTTCCTAAGCATCCCATAGCATCGTCTCCTTCTTATATTTATATGCTATTGTCATATCTGGCACCGTAACTCCGCCAACAGCCCTTCTACTTTGCGGATTGCCGTCTCAACCTTGTTTCTGGTTTCATTGATTCCGGACTGTACCATATAATCCACCAGCAACCCATCAAAGAAAAAGTCCGCAAACGAAAGGAAACTGCCAATATCCACCCGAAGTTCTTCATAATCCGGAATATCACTCAATTCTTTCTGGAATCTTCGCAAATCAGTCTTGGCGGTTTCAAGGTATGATGAGGCATCGTTTATTTTCGAATGCTTGATGATATCTGTAATCAAACCTCCACCCAGCATATCGAAAATTCCCCAGTTCCTCGCACTGGATAATTTTTCTTCTGCGGCTCTAAGGCTTTTTAATGCACGCTCTCCCCCCTGAACTGCTTCGTTGATTTCCCTGCGTCTTGCTTCATCTGTCATATTGTTCTTCTCCTTCCTTGCCAGCAGACGATATGGCTCATATCATGGAAATAAAGAAAAAGACTTTTACCGTTTCTACTAACATCATCTACATCACAACTCCAACCTCCGGGATGGTTGTGATGTAGATGACACCTTTAATACCTTCAGTTTCTTTTTGAATTACATTTAGGGAATAGCTAATAGCTTAATGTAACTACGACAGCATTATTAAAAGCTTGCCTTTGAATAAAGAACTTCGATATTTCTATTGACTTCCTCAGAAGATAAAATTTTCTGCAATTCCTCAATAAATGATTCTCTGTTGTAACATTCGCATTGAGGTTTAAAATCTTCAGCATCATCTATCAGGTTGCTGCCTACGGTAATAGCAACCGGATAATCGATTTCTGGCCTGGAATATAGAATCATCAATGTATATCGGTAATTGTCTAGGTTGGGGACTACAATATCAAATATAGTCGCAAGATTATATTTAACTGTATCATCCTGCGGAGTGAATTTCATATTGGTTACCGCACCATATACCACCGCTCCTGTCTTTTCTGATAAGATTTCCGCCTGCCAAAAGCATAATTCCTTTGTTTTTTGGTACCAATTCTTTTTTGGTAAATTTTTTCTTATGCCTTGCCATATGACCAATCAGGTACCGTGAATCCAGATTATCTGCCTCAGCAAGCATAATAACATCAATCTCCTTCTCCAGGCTGCTTTCTACTATTTCTTGAACCAGATTTTTTTGTTATACAATAATTTCATCAATCGCCTTCCCAATATCATGCCTCATATACTTATTCCCAAATTCTACCCACTCCGCAGCCCTATAAGCATTCTCCCTGGCTTCCCTCAGTGTATTTCCTTTTGCCGTAACCCCCAGCACCCTTCCGCCGTTGGTCACTATATTCCCGTCCTTATCGAACTTACTTCCGGCATGGAATACATAATACCCGTCCTGGCCGTCAAACCGGTCCAGGCCATCTATCTTATATCCCTTTTCATAATGCTCCGGATATCCGTCCGATGCCAGAACCACACATACGGCTGCATTGTCCTCAAACTCCAGCTCTATCTGGTCCAGGGTTTTGTCCACGCAGGCTTCTAACACATCCAAGATGTCATTCTTCATTCTGGGCAGGACCACCTGGGTCTCCGGGTCTCCGAACCTGGCATTGTACTCCAGCACCTTGGGGCCGTTTTCCGTCAGCATCAGCCCAAAGAAAATGATTCCTTTGAACTCCCTGCCCTCTGCCTTCATAGCGTCCACGGTCGGCTGGTACACATACTTCCTGCAGAATGCATCCACCTCGTCCGTATAGAATGGGCTGGGTGAAAATGTCCCCATCCCCCCTGTATTCAGTCCCTGGTCCCCGTCCTTGGCCCTCTTATGGTCCTGGGCCGAGGTCATGATTTTAATGGTCTTGCCATCCACAAAGGAGAGCACGGAAACCTCCCGTCCTGTCATGAACTCCTCAATCACAATCCTGTCACCCGCAGAGCCAAACTGTTTATCCAGCATCAGAGTCTTGACGCCTTCCTTTGCCTCCTCTCTGGTGTTGCAGATTAGCACGCCCTTTCCCAGTGCCAGACCGTCTGCTTTCAGCACGATAGGCATGGGAGCTGTCTCCAGGTATGTAAGGGCTGCTTCCGGAGAATCAAATGTCTCATAAGCAGCAGATGGAATGTTGTACTTCTTCATCAAATCCTTGGAAAATGCCTTGGAGGCTTCCAGTATGGCAGCATTTTTCCTGGGGCCGAATACACGGATGCCTGCATCCTCAAATGCATCCACTGCACCGGCTGCCAGCGGGTCATCCGGTCCTACAACCACCAAATCAATGGCCTGCTCTCTGGCAAATGCAACCAGCTTCTCAAAGTCCATGACACCGATGTCAACGCATTCAGCCACCTTGGCAATACCCGCATTGCCGGGAGCGCAGTACAACTTCTCCACCTTTGGGCTCTGGGATATCTTCCATGCGATTGCATGCTCACGTCCGCCGCCGCCTACTATCAATACTTTCATGACGTTCCTCCTTATTTTGAAAACATGGCACATATGGTGTGCGCTACTGTCAAAGAGATGTTACTGCCCATTGGCAATCATATTGATTGCCTTAGGAAGGATTATCCACTCCGCCTGCTCCATAACCCTTCTCTGCAGGATCTCAGGGGTATCCCCGTCCTCCACCTCCACTGCTTTTTGGAGGAGGATGGGGCCGGTATCCATACCCCCGTCCACATAGTGGACCGTAGCTCCTGTTACCTTTACGCCTCTTGCCAGGGCTGCCTCGTGGACCTTAAGCCCATAGTAGCCCACACCGCAGAAGGAGGGAATCAGGGATGGATGAATATTGATGATGCGTCCCTTATACTTCTCAGTCATGGATGCCGGAATCATCACCAGAAATCCGGCCAGTACAATCAAATCCAAATCATATTCATCTATTTTAGCAAGAAATGCCTGGTTGAATACATCTCTGGACGGAAACTGTTTTGGGGAAATGCAGACTGCCCGGATCCCATGCTTTCTGGCTCTCTCCAGCGCATAGGCTCCCGGATTATTACTGATGACCACGGATACCTCTGCATTGGTAATATCACCATGATCCATGGCATCCAAAATGGCCTGAAGATTAGTGCCGCCGCCGGATACCAGTACGCCCACTCTTAGCATAAGGACACACCCTTCTCTCCCTCTTCAATGGAGCCTACTACATAAGGAGCTTCGCCTGCTGCCTTCATGGCTTCCATGGTTTTCTCCACATCAGCAGGGTTCACGGCAACTATCATGCCCAATCCCATATTATAGGTATTATACATCATCTGCTCTTCAATCTGCCCTTTTTCAGCCAACAGCCTGAAGATAGGAGGAATGGGATAGCTGTCCTTCCTGATGACGGCCTTCACGCCATCTTTTAACATACGCGGAATATTCTCATAGAAGCCGCCGCCGGTAATATGGCTACATGCCTTTACGGTAACGCCTGCTTCCTTTACGTTCCTCATAGCCTTCACGTAAATCCTGGTGGGAGCAATCAATGTCTCGCCCAGGGTGGTCCCCAGCTCATCATAATATGTGTTCAGGCCTTCCTTTGTCAGTTCCTTCTCAAATACCTTGCGCACCAGTGAAAAGCCATTGCTGTGTACACCGGAAGAAGCCATTCCAATCAGAACATCCCCTGCACACAGGTTCCCGCCTGTAATCAGGTCCTTCTTATCAACGATACCCACTGAGAATCCCGCCAGGTCGTACTCATCCTCCGGATAAAAGCCGGGCATCTCTGCTGTCTCTCCGCCAATCAGGGCAGAGCCGGACTGCTTACATCCCTCAGCCACGCCTTTTACAATCGTAGCAATTTTCTCCGGAACATTCTTGCCGCAGGCAATATAATCCAGGAAGAACAGAGGTTCACCGCCAGCGCAGGCCACGTCGTTGACACACATAGCCACACAGTCGATTCCCACTGTGTCATGCTTATCCATCAGGAATGCCAGTTTCAGCTTGGTTCCCACGCCGTCAGTACCGGACAGCAGGGTAGGCTCCTCCATCCCCTTGAATGCGGACATGGAAAATGCTCCTGAAAATCCGCCCAGACCGCCTAATACCTCGGGGCGCATGGTTCCCTTTACATATTCCTTCATCAATTCCACTGATTTATAGCCTGCCTCAATATCAACTCCGGCCTTCTTGTAATCCATCATGGTTTTTATCCTCTCTTATCTGCTATTTCCTTTGATAATCCCTTTAATGTTCCCTTTAATGTTCCCTTTAATATTCCCTTTATATTTACCTTAATATTTCCTTTGCGTGTTTACCTTAATCCGCCCTATTTCATCTGTGCTAGATATTCCTTATAGCCCACCTGCTCCAGCTTCCCGGCCTTTTTCACCACATCGTTCTTCAGACTTTCGGAATACTCTTTCAGCTTTGCCAGCAGCTCTGCATCGGAGGCAGCCAGTATCTTTGCTGCCAGGATACCGGCATTGGCACCGCCATTGATGGCCACAGTTGCCACTGGGATACCGCTTGGCATCTGCACAATGGAATACAGTGAATCCACACCGCCCAGGTCAGATGTCTTCATAGGAATTCCAATGACCGGCATGGGGAAAATAGCCGCGCACATGCCGGGAAGATGTGCAGCCTTGCCTGCACCTGCGATGATTACCTTAAAGCCCTTATCCTCTGCTGCCTTTGCCCAGTCAAAGAATACATCAGGCTCCCTGTGGGCGGAAATAATTGTCATCTCGTAATCAATGCCCAGCTTGTCCAGAATCTCAGCTGCCTTTGCCATGATAGGCATATCAGAGTCGCTTCCCATTACAATTCCTACTTTTGCCATTATTCATTCTCCTTTTCTAAAGCTCATTATCCTTGTAGATAATTATTATTAGTTTATCTTATAAGTATCTTTATATATCTCAATCCTACTTATAATCATAATACTAGGAAATGCTTATGCCGTCAATACAAAACTTGAAAAAAGTCTCTTAAACCGCCTGGTTCCTGTACCCGTCAGTCTCTCTATTGGTTCTGCTTCGGGATTATAAACAAAATATGCAAGGGAATGCAGGTATGGAGCCCATGGGGGTCCACCGTACATTCCCTTGCAAAATCCTTCCAGTACCCTTCCGATATTACGACTAATACGTGTGGCAAAATGTGAAACCGGGGTCGCGGACAAATATATTTAATTATCTAACCTGACCACTCAGTCAGCTGCCTCCTCCAGCGCCTCATTCAGTTCTTCTGTTCCTTCCAGCACGAACCTGCCCTGACAGATAATATCAATCTGGCTTCCGTCTGCCCTAACAGCCTTTATGTCCCCTAATTCTGAATAAGGAATGGTGATATCCGTATGACAGCTGAAATACGCCTTGGACATATCCGTCTTTCTGAGTAGGGATATCTCATTATCCCTGGCAATGACCTCCCTGCCGTCGGGGTTATACATAGGTGAATCCTCAGCAAAGCTGTAGCAAGTGTCACCCACTGCAAAATGAGGCCCCATCTTCTCGGCAATGAGGATAGGCAGCTTGTCGCCAATGGAAAACCTTCTGGCCATGGCGTAGGCCGTAGTGTTGGTACCGATGGCGAACTCGCCCAAAGGCAGCCAGTCATGGTTTCGCATAATGACCTGCTTCACCAGCGCCCGCCCCTGGCTTAGGGAGTCTCCGGCATCTCCGCCAACCTCAAAATTCCCACAAGAATAATCCGTCACCCTGCCATCCTTAAACACCATGCGCAGGTTCCTGAACTGATAATCCTCCACATAAACATTCTTTACATGCAGCAATCCCTCTGTCCCCGTCAATACAGGAGACGTAAAGACCTCTCCCAGCGGAATGTTCACATCGGACACGCAGTTTTCAAAGTTTGTTTCCTTCGTCCTGTCCTTCAGAGGATGGAGGGCCACCTTCATGGATGTCTCATTGCCGTCACGGCCTGTTATGAGCACATGGTCGGCTTCATCCAGGGCCAGGATGATACATTGCTGTATTTTCTGGTATTTCTCATAATCCAGGGTATTGATTCGGATGGTTTCCCTGAAAACCGCCTCAAAATCCGGCCCAATTTCAGGTTTGGGGAAAGCAATGATGGTGAAGCTGGTCTCGTCTCCCGGCATATATTGATTCACAATCTGCCTGGACTCATTGGCATAGGCAACGGTCAGCGCCTCCTGATGGGCGTTGAGGGCCAGCGCGGTCTTTTTATTCACCGGCGTGAAGCCTTCCTCACCGAATGTCTCCACCAGCGCAGGTCCCGCGCACCAGGCAGCTTCCTTCCTGCAGGCCTCATAGGCAGACCGCAGGACGGCCAGTTTTCTCTCCTTAAACGCATTGCCCATGTAAAGGGCGCTGTCATAACGGTGGTCATAATCATACTGTTTGTTGGGGGATGTACCGTAAAAACCCCTGCGGCCATTGACCCTGCGGTTCACGGACTCCACTGCCGCCCGGTAACAGATGGGCTCAAGTCCCATTTCCCGGAAATACTCCATTGCTCTTCGAATCATGCGCTCAAAGCCCATCTGGAATTCCACCACAACGGTACGTTTCTTCTTCAGGTCCCTGCCCATGACCTGGAAACCCTTCCTGAATCCTTCCGTATATGTGGATGCCATCTGGTCAATGGTCTCCTGGGGAAGACTGTTCATAAAAGAGGCAAGCTTTATCTCTGTCTCCGAAACATATTCCCCATAAGCATAGAGATACCGCAAATCCGTCAGGTCCTGCTTCATCACAATATCCGTCCCAAAGGAAAGGGCCGGGTCCAGTCCCTCCCGAATCCGCCAGTCCACGGTCACCTCCGCATAATCGCTGACAAACCAGTACAGGGAATCCTTAATCAACTGCTCCTGGGGCTCCTTCCTCCCCTCCTCCCATGCCTGGGCAAAAAGGTTATACACCTCCAGGAACAGCTCGTTCAGAATGGTGATGTTCATAAGCCGCATTTCAAAGGCATATACGATATCAGCCCGGATTTCCGTATAAAGGAAGGATAGAAGCTGGCCGTATCCGTCCCCCAAAACCTCCACCGCGTGGTCCGGATTGGCAAAGCTCTCTTCGTAATTTTCAGGCAGAATATCCCGGTACAGAGCATGATTCTCCTTCTGCAGCTCCTCCAATGCCGGAACAGCTTCATTCAGTCCGCCTTCCTGGCTTAAGCCTGCTCCTTCCACCCGCTGCGCCAGCCGCTCTATCTGGCCGATAAAAGCTGAAACCTTCTTAAAATAACAGCCGTAAGGCAGCTGCATCTCCTCTGTGTCCATGGACCTGATACGCTCCATGGACAATTCGTAACGCTCCCTTACGGCATCATTCTCTTCCTGTAATAAGATTCTGTAATCCATCTGCATCTACTCCCATCTATCTTACGATACCGATTATGATAATCACAGCCCACACAATGACCAGCACAACGCTGATGCTGATTCCTATCTTAGCCAGTATGTAATTGCGGTCCTTTTCCATAAATGAGCGCACCCCGTGCCACAGCCCAATAAGGGCCGCAACAAGGCTGGAAAATCCATAAGCCCCTGTATTCAGACCTCCCTGGCCTGCCATTGTTACCGACAAATACATGCTGGCTATACCTAAAGCCAGTCCCAGCACTGCCAGTACCAGACAGTAGTAGCTGTTTCTCGCAAAAGGATTCCTCACATACGATACTTTATCGCCAACCTGTCTCAACGTGAAAGCCTCCTTTTTCTCAATTTGCACCGGGTCCACTGTACCAGGCGGTAACACAGATAGCCTGCGGCTGCACCCAGGGTGTTGAGGAACATATCATCCACATCAAAGCTTCCCACCTTGAACACCAGCTGCAGAGTCTCCAGCATAAGACTGAAAACAAAGCCGAACATAACCGTGTTGTACCACTTCTTACTGCGTCTGCTGATAATGGGGAGAAAGAACCCAAAAGGCATGAAGGCCGCCACGTTTCCTGTGATATTAATCATGAACAATGTTGGCCCTAACACATCATAATGCCGGAAATACCGTGTAATTTCCTTAAAGGGCGCCAGATTGTACTGGTACCCCCTGTCTGTGTCCGTGCGCCCAAAGGACTCCGAAAAAAACATGAAATATGCCAGGAAACAGAGATACAATATAAATAATACCCATCCCAGCTTTTGACGCCTTGTTGTATTTTTTATCATTGTCAGCCCCGCTTACTAAAATTCAATCTCAGATTTTCGTTTCAGCAGCAAAGCTCCGTTTACAATGGAAATGATTCCAACCGTAAGGCCGGTCACTGCTATGATGACTCCTACCGCTATGCAGCCAGCCCCTGTGTTGCGCATGGTCTTATACACTCTCTCCATATTCATCGCCTTTCTTCCTGGATACATCATTATGCCTGGGCTCCATACTGCTCATAGTAAGCGTCAATGGCTGCCTTTATCTGATTGTCGATGACTACCTTGCGATTTTTTTCTTTATTATAGAGGTGCTCCACCACATCTGCCATGGATACAATGGCGGCTGTTGGGAAACCATATAAATCCATAATCTCATCCAGGGCGCTCTTCGTACCTTTGCCGCGCTCCATTCTGTTTAACGATACCATAAGTCCCTTGATTTCCACATTTCCCTGGGCCTTGATGATGGGGAATGTCTCCTCGATGGACTTGCCGGAGGTGGTAACATCCTCGATGATGACTACCTTGTCCCCATCTTTGATAGGGCTTCCCAAAAGAATGCCTGCATCGCCGTGGTCCTTGACCTCCTTGCGGTTGGAACAATAGCGGATATCCTTTCCGTACAGTTCGCTGATTGCCATGGTGGTTGCCACGCTTAAGGGAATTCCCTTATAAGCCGGCCCAAAGAGCACGTCAAAATCCAGTCCGAAATTGTCGTGGATGGCCTTTGCATAGTACTCTCCCAATTTTCTCAGCTGGGTTCCGGTAACATAGCTTCCTGCATTCATGAAAAATGGGGACTTACGTCCGCTCTTTAATGTGAAATCACCGAATTTGAGCACATTGCTCTCAACCATAAAATCTATGAATTCCTGCTTATATTGTTCCATATCTTCTAAAACCTCCGTATTTACAGGCTTTCTCAAACCCTTTTTGCATTTCCTCAAACATAGTATCTTCTGTCACATGGCAATACAAGTCCATTGTAATTCTTTCCCGTTTAGTGATTTTCCCATCACTGCCTCCTTTCTTAGCAAAATCGGGAAAAGAACTATTAAATTACTTTCAATTTTACCATACCTGATAGAGATTTTCAATTCGGGAATTTGACCGGAAATCAAAGGTTTTTCTCTGATTTCCAGTCATTATTTTATTACCCGGCAACCTGATTTTTCAACCCCATATCCAATTTTGCTTTATGAACATATAGTCTATTGCCAATCCTAACGGTAAAGCCGTTATATGGATTCCTCAAAAGCTCTCTTGCTTTTGTATCTCCAATCCCTAAATACTTGGCAGTAACAGCAGTGATTTCCGTCTTGTCTTTTACGAAAAGGGGTATGAACAGGCTGAGAAATACGGAAAGCAAGCAGATACGGACTGGAACAGGTATGACTCCGATTCCGGCAGGAACGGGCAGTTATGGCAGTACAAGCACTAATACAGCACAGGTGGCATTGCAGGTGCTAAATGAAAAGGTCAGATTCTTGCAGCAGCTGCCCCCTGAACCGCTCATTAATCCGTAAGTTTGAATCCGAACAGAAGTAACCCATAGGGTAGACAAGAGGACTTGCAAGGTTGTGACCTTTCAAGTCCTCTTATGCATCATGGTGGTACTGGCTCCGTCCGTTCCGTAAAGGACTGCCCTACGGCGTCTAGGCTTCGCCTTGTTCCTTTACCTCACTGGTGTCTGACCTTTCATCTTCTACAAGGTGGCTGCATTTCCAACATTCCCTTTCTTCAAACGTCATAGTAAAGGCTAATTCATGTTCAGTACACAATATTTTATCAACGATTTTCCCTATATCTAACGGTTTTACATCACCTATAATTGATAAAGCATAACGATATCCCAGATAGAAAGCATAGCGTAAAACACCAAAGTTCTTTTCATCACAAGAACAATAAATGGTGGTTACATATTCTTTATCTTTTGACTCTAATTCATTCATCACATTATCAAATAATTTATTGATTTCTGTCAGTCTGTCATAGTATTCTCTATATTTTTTCATATTTGGCATAGTAAGGATTTCTTCATGAATAAACCGATTAAAAGGCTCTTTCGTACTAGTATTAACATAAAACTGCTCAAATCCGCTGTAGAGACCTTTTTTGAATCCAAATCCAATGCTATACTGCATATTCTCTGCAAAAAGGCTTTCCATCATTTCTAGGTCTTTTTTTTGCTTATCAGTAAGGACAGCGTCTAAATATTGTTTACTTTGCTGATAACTAATTTCACTGATTTCCAACTTCTCTTTATTCATTTCATCCATATAGTCTTTGAGAATTTCATCCAGCAATTCCTTTGAACTAATGTTTCTAGTTATCTTTTCCAATTCCTTTTCAATGTACATAACTATTTCCCTTTCATTCATAGTGTGTTTTAACGTATTAATCATACTTCTTAAACAACTAAAAATCAAGTTTTTGTCGAAGTATAATATACGTATAAACAAAGTAAAGGTGAAAATACTATGATAGATATTCTAAAGAAAATCACAAAACTTCGATTGGAACGAAATTGGTCTGAATATGAATTAGCTAAATACTCTGGTTTGACGCAATCAACAATATCCACTTGGTATCGTAAAAACCAAGTTCCAACACTACCAACTTTGGAAAAAGTATGCAATGGTTTAGGTATTACCTTATCCCAATTCTTTGCAGAGGGCGAAGACCTTATTTGCCTTACACCAGAACAGAAGAAAATGTTAGATAATTGGTCAACCTTAACTACAAGCCAGCAAGAAATCATTATGAATTTAATTGAAAACATGTAAACCTTTAACGTATATTTTATACGTCCAGTCCAATTACTGCATGTTTTATAACACACTATAATATACGTCATAGAGTATTACAGAAGAGGTGATAATTATAAAGGATATTTTAGAAGAAATTCAAAAACTCCGTTTAGCTCGGAATTGGACAGAATACGAGTTAGCTGTACATTCTGATTTATCACAATCTACAATATCTACTTGGTATAGAAAAAAGCAAGTGCCCACTATTCAGTCATTAGAAAAGATTTGTATAGGATTCGGTATCACATTGTCTCAATTTTTCGCTGGTGATGATGAAACCTTCTCTCTCACGTCAGACCAGCGAGAAATGTTGAATTACTGGTCTGCCTTAACCCGGAGACAGAAAGAATTATTTATAGAATTATTTAAAACTATGCCCTAATCTTGAAATTCTTGAATACAATCAAAGAACTTGTCTACAAACAAAAGGAGATTGCTACATTATATCAGCAATCTCCTTTTTATATTTCAGGTATTAGATTTAATAGTTCTTTCCGATTTCTCTACACCATTTTCATATCAAACTACACCATTTAATAACATGATATGGTATTTTACCGCACGCCAACTATCTCACAGCCCCTATAAGTTCCCGGATATCCTCGATTCCGTACTTCTCCATATATGCCCGGATTCCATCCACTGTCTCCACCGTGGCATACGGGTTATGGAAATTAGCCGTGCCAATGGCAACAGCCGTGGCGCCTGCCAGTATGAATTCCAGGGCGTCATCCGCATTTCTGATTCCTCCCATACCGATAATAGGAACCTTCACTGCCTGGGCAGCCTGGTATACCATACGGACAGCCACCGGCTTTACAGCAGGACCGGACAGCCCTCCTGTCTTGTTGGCCAGCGCAAATGCCCTCTTATGAATATCAATCCTCATGCCTGTAAGGGTATTGATTAAGGAAATGGCATCTGCCCCGCCTGCCTCAGCCGCCCTGGCCATGACAGTGATGTCCGTCACGTTGGGACTCAGCTTCATGATGATGGGCTGCTTTGCATGGGCCTTTACCTCTCTGGTAATGGCCTCCACTGCCTTCGGGTCCTGGCCGAAAGCGATTCCGCCTTCCTTTACATTGGGGCAGGAAATATTGATTTCCAGCATGTCTGCCGGCTGGTCCCCCAGACGCTCCACCACATCAATATACTCTTCTGTGGTCTTTCCGCAGACATTGACCACGATTTTTGTATCATACTGCTTTAAGAAGGGAATATCTCTCTTTGTGAAAACGTCAATGCCCGGATTCTGAAGGCCGATGGCATTGAGCATGCCGCCGTATACTTCCGCTATCCTGGGAGTGGGGTTGCCCGGCCACGGCACACTTGCCACGCCCTTGGTAACCACTGCACCCAGACGGTTCAAATCCACGAATTCACTGTATTCCATGCCGGAGCCAAATGTGCCCGACGCTTCCATTACCGGATTCTTAAATTCCACACCGGCAATATTTACACTCATATTCATCTAAACGGTACCTCGCTATCTTTCACCTATACATGCCGTATCCGGCCAGACTTTCCCACCGCCAGACACGCCCTGTCAGCTGCGCCTGCAGCCAGGCGCATCCTGCCGGACGCTCTTACAGCTCAATCTCCTCTGCCGGGAACACCGGACCGTCCTTGCAGATACGCTTATTGTGTACCTGTGAATGGTCGTCCACCTCTTTGGACTGGCACACGCAGGCCAGACAGGCGCCCACGCCGCAGGCCATCTTCTCTTCCAGGGAAAGCCAGCACTCCAGCCCCTTCTCAGCCGCATATGCCTTCAGCGCGCGGAGCATGGGAGTGGGACCGCAGGCGTAAATGATATCCGCCGAAAGGCCCTGTTCACGGATAGCGTCCAGCACATTACCCCTGGTGCCGGAGCTGCCGTCCTCTGTGGCAACGTATACCGGGCCGTATGCTTCAAATTCATCCTTTAAGAACATCTGGCTGTCCCTGTATCCCAGCACAGACCGGACCAGACCGTCCTCCCCGGCTGCATTCAGCCCATGAAGGGCTTTTGCCAGCTCCAGCATAGGAGGAACGCCGATGCCTCCGCCTATCAGAAATGCCTTTTTGCCGGCTTTTAAGGGGAATCCATTGCCCAGAGGTCCCAGGACATCAATGGTATCGCCTTCCGCCAGTTCAGAAAACTCCTTTGTCCCTTCCCCTGCAATGCGGTATACCAGCCTCAGTTCCCCCTTTTCCTTATCAATGCCGCACAGGCTGATGGGGCGCGGAAGAAGCCTTACCCCGTCTTGGGAATAAAGGGATACAAACTGGCCCGGAACCGCTGTCTCCGCTATCTCAGGCGCTTTTATCCTCATATCGTATATATCGGCAGCCAGCTGTTCCTGGAACGTGATGGCTGCTGTCATTTTTACCTTTGCCATAACATGATTCTCCTGTCTCTTACAGTACGCTGCTGATATCAGCAACCATGTCAATCACTGCCTGTCTAGATGCCTCGCCGAAATGCTCCGGCCCAAAGTTCTTATACTTCTCCTGTTTATAGGCTGCAATGATTCCTCTGGAGGAATTGACAATGGCTCCGAGTCCGTCCTGGTTGAAACAATCCTTAAGGTCAGCGGCTGTTCCTCCCTGAGCCCCGTATCCGGGTACCAGAAAATAGGTGCGGGGCATGAGCTTTCTCAGAATCTTACTCATCTCAGGATAGGTGGCTCCTACCACGGCTCCCACATTGCTGTATTCCCCGTCCATGCAGTCGGCTCCCCACTCTTCCACCTTGGCAGCCACCCACTCGTATAGGGGCTTTCCGTCAATAAGGCGGTCCTGGAATTCACCGCTGGAAGGGTTAGAGGTCTTGACCAGGACAAAGAGGCCCTTGTCCTCGCTCTTGCATACATCCACAAATGGCTTCACGCCGTCTGTTCCCAGATATGGGTTTACAGTGAGTATGTCCACATTGAATCCGCTTAAGGATTTACTTCCCACCTGCACCCTGCCGAGATGGCCTGTGGCATAGGCAGCGGATGTGGAGCCGATATCGCCCCTTTTTGCATCGCCAATGACAATCAGCCCTTTTTCATGACAGTAATCCACCGTCTTCTTATATACAATCAGTCCTTCAATGCCAAACTGCTCGTACATGGCAATCTGCGGCTTTACAGCCGGAATCAGGTCAAATGTATGGTCAATGATTTCCTTATTAAACTGCCAGATGGCATCGGCAGCCCCCTCCAGTGTCTCCCCATATGCATCCAGGGATTTCTTTACCACATGTTCCGGCACATAGGACAGCATGGGGTCCAGTCCTACGCAGATTGGGGCATTGGTTTTCTTTATCTTTTCAATTAACAGGCTTATCATAATGTTCTCCTTTGTTAAGAATATTTTGCAATTCGCGTAAATTCTTTCCCCATTTTAACATATAAAGTACCTTGTTTCAAGAAATGATATTCCAGTATTGCAATTATTTTCGCAGGAGGAACGCTTTATTGATTCCAGTGTTAATCCTTTCAATGTTCAATAAATCCTTCCCCAAACACCTCTCTTGCATCGCTGACAATCAAAAAAGCATTCCTGTCAAACTCAGCCACAATTTCCCTCAAAGTAACAATCTCCTTTCTGGAAACTACACAGAACAGCATTTTTTTCTCCTGGTTGGAATACATTCCTCTGGCCTCCAGGCTGGTAACGCCTCTTCTCATCCCCTTCATAATCGCATCTGCTATTTCCTGAAAATGATCGGATATAATATACGCCTGTTTCGAAAACTTAAGTCCCTCAATCATACCGTCCGTCACCTTTGCCGCGCAAAAAATAGCAATCAGCGCATAGAGGGCAATGGGAACGCCAAATACAGAAGCCCCTGCCAGAACAATCATACCGTCCAGTACCTGTATGATCTGGGCTATTGTATAATATTTCAGCTTCTTTTTAATCAGTGCGGCCAGCATATCCGTTCCTCCTGTAGTGCAGCCGGAAAAAAGCACCAGTCCCATACCCATGCCGCTTAGGATTCCTCCAAACAGAGCGGCCAGCAAACGATCTTCTCCCAAAAAGGAAGCCTCCGGCAGCAGATACAAAGCTACGGACAGCAGCACTGTGGATAACAGCGTGCGCTTGATAAATTTCCATCCCATCATAAAGGCAGCTGCTGTAAACAACGGAATATTCAATATGGTATTGGTCAGCCACAAAGGCACGCCCCACAGTTCTTTTATGATAATGGCAATGCCCGACACTCCCCCCGTTACCATACTTACCGGATCATATATATTTTTGATAGCGATTCCAATCAAAAGGGTGCCCGCCAGCATACATCCATACTCTAAAACCGGGTTTCTCTTTAACATCTCCTGTCTCCCTCCATTCCTCCTGCCTAAAGCCGCAAAAGGACAGCCACCCTGCATGGTGCTGTCCTCTCAATACTGTCTAAGCCATGTTCTGCATACAGTAACACGCCTGTACTGTATCTTCCTCCGTTCCCGTCACCCAATCCTCAGCCTTATAGAGCGGCTGGTTGTGGGCATAGACCCGCATGGCGGCTGCTCTTGTCCACATAAAGGGTGACCAGTCAGCGTTCCCCCTTTTCACCGGATGGGTCTGCTCCCTCTGGTCTTTCGCCGCAATCTATTGCATTTATTACTTTGCCCGGCCGTCGCAAGCAGCAGCTACCGTGCCTCCGTCTGCAGCCATATAACTGCGTATTTGTAGCGCCCTCATTTTTTAAAGTATTCCTAGGGCTCCCAGGATGATACCGCAGATAACAATGCCAAGAAGAAGCACATTGGTATTGACTTTTTTCTGAATCAGTCCGTAGATACCCAGAGTAAATGCAAGAGGCAGCAGCTTGGGGATTATGGAATCTAGCATATCCTGAAGTACAAGCTCAGTACCGCCTGTGGTAAAGGTCAGCGGAGTTGTGATGCTCACCATGCTGGCCACCATTCCTCCCACAACTGCCAGACCGACGATGGACGCAAACTGCATCACCCGATCCATAATCCCTTCCTGATACAGCTTTGCCAGATATTTATTACCCGACTCATATCCCAGAACCGTTCCGTAGTAACCCAACAAAATTGACGGGATCGCAAACAGCAGCACCGCCAGGATCGGTCCCAGAACACTTCCCTGCCGCGCAAATGACAGGCCGATTCCAAAGGTAATGATTCTTAAAGTCCCCTGAAAAAAGCTGTCACCAATTCCTGAAAACGGTCCCATCAAACTGGTTTTTACCATGGAAATGGAATCCGCCTGGAAAGTACCGTCCTCCGATTTCACATTCTGCTCCTCCATGGAAGCCGCCAGTCCCATGATAAAGCCGGTCATTTGCGGAGTACAGTTAAAAAACTCCATATGGCGGCGGTAAGCCGCTTTCTTTTCTTCCGGCTTATTTTTGTACAGCTTGTCCAAAATCGGAGCCATGCCGAACATAAATCCCATATGCATCTGCCGCTCATAATTCCAGGAGCACATGATGGTCCAGGAACGTAGATACAAGCTTCGCAGATCCTTTTTGGTGATCAGCGCGTCCTGATGCGCCTGCTCATTATAATCCATTCTGCGCTCCCTCCCTTCTGCCATAAGAAACCTTATCTAAGATAAAGGCCAGAATACATGCAAACATCGTCAGTCCGATTAAATCCAGGCCGGAATAAGCCACCACCAAAAAACCGAACAGGAAATAGGGGAACAGCTTCTTAGAGATCATGGTGCTCAAAAGCATAGCAAAACCCAGAGCAGAAAGCAGATTTCCGGCCACCGTCAGTCCATTTGAGATTACCTCCGGAATGGCATTCACAATTACCTCCACAATTCCCGTACCCAGATAAACTGTAAGGAAAATGGGAATAAAATAAATCAGCGCATTCAATATGAAGGACCACCAGATATGAATATTTTTTGCCCTGCGGTAATCGCCTCCTTCGATCGCTGCATCTGCCACATGAGAAAACTGGGCAACGACGATACGCATGATCGCGCTCATGAACTCTCCGATTACAGCCACCGGGATGGCAATCGTCAAAGCCGCCTCCGTAGAAGCTCCAGACAAGCAAACAAATGCCGTGGCAATAATGCTGCCAAACTGCATATTTGGCGGTCCCGCCGCTCCGATTGCCACAAACCCCATTGAAATCAGCTCCAGACTTGCTCCCAGGGTGATTCCCATCCTCAAATCGCCCAGAACAAGACCGGACAACGTACTTAAGATAAGAGGGCGGCCGATATTCTGACGTCCAATCAGCCGCGAGTCGATCACGCCGATCACTCCAACCAGCCCTAACAAGATTGACTTTACTAACACGATTATCCTCCTTCCATAACAAACGCAGCCTATTTAGAAAAATCAGGATGCTCCACAGAAGCGGTGGGCACCTGCTGAATGTAGATCCGTACTCCCCTGGCCAGAATCTCTCTGGTCTCCTTCAGCTCCTCTTCATTCAGATATACCGCCTTTCCATATTCCCTGGAGTCCTGTTTTTTCGCCACGCCTCCATAGTTAATCTCCTTTACCTCAGGAAGAATCTCACAAAGCATCCTGGCTTCCTGGGGCCCCTTTACGATAATCATGATATTTTTATTTTTGTTCTGTTCCACTGCCTGCGCCAACTGGGAAAAAGGGATGATATCCAGCGTACAGCCCACCGGTTTGGCAATGGACAGAGCCATCTTTCCAATGGGATCGTTGGGCACCTTATCATCCGCTACAATAATATGATTAATATCTATCTGCCTGGTCCAGGAAAACACCACCTGTCCATGAAGCAGTCTGTGGTCTACACGCACCAGCTTTATCATAATAATTTATCCCTCCTTCACTAGCCTGTTGTAGTAAACAATGCTGTTCTTTCCATCCTCTACAATTCTATCCAGGTTCAGGTCTTTCCATAATGTATGGTTCAATTTCTCAATCATAACCTCCAGCGCAATCACCAGATTAATCCCTGCAATTAGCTTTCTGGACTCAGACATAAACCGAAGAGCAATATTAGCCGGTGTTCCTCCCGGCAAATCCAACAGAATGACCACACATTCATCCCTGTATTTTTCATCAAGCACAGCCTCAATTCTGTCTCCAAACTCGTCCAGTCCTTCTCCCGCCTTCAGACATAATATATCAAGCTGTGATTCTTCCATGTTCAAAGCCAGCTTCAGAGCACTCTCGTAGCCTTTTGCCAGCTCGCCATGGGTAAGCAACAATACGCCAAAATCCCTTTCTTCCATACTTCACCTCACTAAATCCGGAACAAAGAATTCAAAATACACTCCGCTTTGCCCCTCTCGTCCGGCCCCGGCAGCTCCGCCTCCCCCGGCTTCAGACGAAGCTCTGTTTTTAGCTTCTCCATTCCTATACAGCGCATTTCACATCTATTAATATTCCATATGCCACATATAGCGGCGTACATCCAGAGAATGTCCTCTCTCAAAGGCAATAGCCTCCACAAACACCCGGATAACCACGCCAGACAGGATCGCAGCCAGATAAGGCTTTGCCTCCCCGGCCACGTTGTCCAGAGGCAGCTCCTTCTGATCCAGGATCAGCATTTTTCTGCTGTACTTGGTGCTGAAATTCTCTACCCTCTGATCCAAAAAACGGGTATTGCCGATGCTCTTCACCAGAAGGAAGGGAACATCGTAATCTGTTACTTCAAAGGGTCCGTGAAAATAGTCGCCTGAGTGGATGCACCCGGAATGAATCCACTGCATTTCCATAAACCAGCACATAGCTGTAGAATATACCTCTCCGTAATTTATCCCACTGCCGATGGTGTAGATCAGCTTCTCACGCTTATTCTCCTTTGCCCACTGCTTGGCCTGTTCCTGATACTGTGTCTTGGCCTTCTCAGAAAGCTCCGTGAGCTTATCCAGCTCTCTCAGACATACATCCCACTTTTCCTTCGGCTCAAGAACCTTTAAAAGACTGAACAGCAATCCATACAGAATCCCCTTATTTTTATCACTGTCACTGACCTCCTTTCCCCAGTCATAGTGAACCGGATACTCCGCCGCATTCCAAAGTTCCGACTCTTCCGAATTCGACAAAGCGATGGTCATTGCCCCTTTCTCTCTGGCCAATCTAGTAGCCTCCACCGTCTCCGGTGTATTTCCAGAATGTGAACAGGAAATAACCAGAGAATTTTCATTCAGACTCACCGGCGTATCATACACAAATTCGTTGGACGTGTACACATGGCTGGGCACCCTGGTCTCCTTGTCAAATATGTATTGCCCCGCCATTAAAACTGCCTGTGAACCCCCGCAGGCTACAAAATAGCAAACATTTACTCCACCTTTCTTCTTCAGTGCCTCTACCGCACGGCTAATCTGGTCAAAATGCTCTTTTCTCATATCTTATCTCCTTTCCGATTATTGATTATATATCATTATATAACTTTATGTATCTTATTATAGTTATATATTACTATAAAAGCAAGCCCTTTCTGATAAAAAAACAATAAAATTACAAAATTGCTTATCATGGTAATATGTGATATAATAAAAACCCAAAGGAGATTCCTGACTATGAATTCAAAAAGCGCAAAACCTCTGTATCTTCAGATTGACGCCGCCATCCGAAACGATATCCAGTCCCACGTCTATAAAGACGGCGACAAGCTTCCCACAGAGGTGGAACTCAGCCAGAAATACAATGTAAGCAAAATCACCATACGAAAGGCCATGGAAAAGCTTTCCCGGGATGGGATGGTACAGAAAGTTCAGGGAAAGGGCACCTTTGTCCTTCCCCGAAAAGATAAAGTGAACCTTTCCGAATCCAAGGGCTTTGCCGATTCCCTCTCGTCCATGGGACACTCTGCTAAACAAAACGTATTGGCAGTCAAAAGCATACCCTCTGATTCCAAATTGTCAGAGTGTCTGGAGATTGAAGAAGGCAACCCGCTCTTCTGTGTAGAACGCCTGATGTGGGCGGATTCCAGGCCAATCGGAACCGATGCCATCTATGTTTCGGAAGAAAGATTCCCCGACTTTATACAAAAAGCCGTTACCGGAAAGCCACTCTACCATATTTTTAAAGAAGACTATGGGGTGGAAATTACATCATCCACCATGGAGATCAACGGAATCTCCGCAGATGGCGCTAATGCCGCGCTGCTAAAGTGTGTGATCGGAGATCCTCTTTTCTATATCGAAAAAACAGCTTATGATCAGAATGGTCTTCCTATTCACCATTCCTCTACTCTGATCCGCTGCGACTCCATCACATATGTGGTAAAGACCAATAAGCACCTGCATATGGAAGAAAGAACTTCCGTCGAATAAAGCACCCCTGCTGTCAGCTCAAAAAAACTGCCCGCAGGTTATACCTGCCGGCAGAAAAAATACTTATCCAGCTTTCACATTCTGTATCTGTCTTATTAATTCCGGCAGGATATGGCAACGGCCATCCTGCTCTCGTCCACAGACAGGCAGGACAGCCGCCAAAACCCCGGTTATATTGCTATTGCCTTTCTACAATGGCCGCGCAGCCCATGCCGCCTCCGATGCAAAGGGTGGCAAGGCCCCTTTTTGCATTTCTTTTCTCCATCTCATGGAGCAGGGTCACCAGAATGCGGCAGCTGGGCGGCAAAGGCTTCATTTGCCTCAATCCCCATCCCTGTTTCCTCCAATACCTTTTTGGTGGCAGCCACAGGCCCGACGCCCATAATCTCCGGCGCCACACCCGCCAGGGTGCCTGCTCGCCAGTACGCCATGGGCTTCACGCCCAGCTCCTCTGCCTTTTCCTCGCTCATCACCACAACAGCCGCGGCCCCGTCATTGATGCTGGAAGCGTTTCTTCTTAATTTTGCTCCGCGCCGCAGCTCTAGCAGGCCCAGTAGCCGCCTGTGGCATCGTAATTTCCTCCTGTAAGGAAGTCCGATGCCGGCGCCGCCAGGAACACTGCCATCCCCACAAAATCCGATGGCTCGCCCAGCCGTCCGATTGGAAGGCGCTTCAGGAAGTTCCTGTAAACCTCGGATTCCGTATCAAACATCCATTCTGTAAGCTCTGAGCGGAACACGATGGGATTGATGGTGTTTACATTGATATTGTATTTTGCCGACAGGTCGCAGGCCAGGGACTGAATCATCAGGTCGCAGGCCCCCTTGGAAGCGCAATAGCCTGTATAGCCGGACATGCCCATCTTAGATCGGGCGGAGGAAACCACTACCATCTTGCCGCTGAGGCGGCAACAGCTTGGCAGGGTACGCAGACAGTACGAAAGCCCCGGTCATGATCTGCCATGACCGGAGCCCCTTCCATACTGTCTATTTGTTTTCCTTCAATACCTGGACTGCCTTCTGAAGCTGGTTGTCTTCCTCCGGCTTCACCACGGCCTGGGTTTTAAGTTCCTCGTTCAGCTCCACTTCCACATCCGGCTCAATTCCCTTTCCGTGCAGGTCAAAACCGCTGGGCGTGTAATAGTGGGCTGTGGTAATCTTGATGGCGGAACCGTCTCCCAGAGGAATCAGGTTCTGTACAATTCCCTTTCCGTAGCTGGTGGTTCCCACCACGGTAGCCCAGTCATAATCCTTCAGGGCTCCCGTAAACACCTCGGAAGCGCTGGCTGAGTCTCCATTAACCAGGATGGCGATGGGCATTTTCAGCTCATGGCCGTCTGAGGCGGTGTATACATCGCCCTTTTCGTTTTTGTCTGCCGTGTAAACAATCAGGGTCTTGCCCTTCCCCTTTTTATACTGGTCCAAATCGTCGGGGAGAATATAATCCACCATTTTAACAGCGCTGTCCAGGACTCCGCCGGGATTGCTCCGCAGGTCGATGATTAAGCCCTTCATACCGTCCTTTTGAAGCTGATCCACTGCCTGCGCAAACTGCTCCACTGTAATCACGTCAAATTCCGACACCGTAATCCGGCCGATTTTATCGTTCAGCATGCTGTATTCCACGGTGGGCACATCGATTTTGCGCCGCGTAACAGACATATCCACATACTCGTCCTTGTCCGCCCTGTATACCGTGATAGCCACATCCGTGCCTTCTTTGCCCTTAATGTAATTGTTCACCAGCACATCAAGGCTTTCGGAAGCCACCAGGGTATCGCCCACCTTATATATAATATCCCCGGGCTGCATCCCTGCCTCCAGGGCCGGGGAACCCTCGAACACCTTCACGATGGTGCATAACCCCGTGGTCCTGTTCTGGCTTAACATGGCTCCGATACCGGAGTAGGTTCCCTTTGTGCTGTCATTGATGGAACGAAAATCCTCCTCCGTGTAATACGTGGAATAAGGGTCATCCAGACCGGCCAGCATCCCTCTGTAAATAAAATCCTCCACATTGCCGGCATCCTCGTCGTACAGGAAATGAAGATCTATGATTTGCTGAATCATGGACATTTTGGCCGTAACCCGGTCAAAATCCACACCGCCTTTATGGCTGCTTCCATCTGTGATTCCGGGTCCCTTGCCCTCCATGGCCACGCTGGGCTGACGGCTCATGACCCGCTTGCCGAAGATATAGATACCGGCCGACATGCCCACCACAATCAATCCTATGAACGCGGTTACAAGGGCTCCCACCAGAGCCCCGGCCCAAAACCGGTTCTTTCCTGCTCCATTCCGGTTCCCGTCCTGAGGCCCCGGCCCGTTATCCCTGTAGGGACCATCCGGCTGCCCGCTCATATAATGTTCCTGTCTGTCAAATTCACGATTTTCCAATTTACGTCTCCTATCTGTCCGTTCCTTCTATCCTATGATGGGTCACGGGCTTACATAACTTCGGGGATTCACATAGGTCCCCCCTGAGCGGATTCCAAAATGCAGGTGGGAACCGGTGGAATAACCGGTGGATCCTACCTTTGCAATCACCTGGCCCTTTGTCACCTTTTCCCCCACGCCCACCAGCAGCTTGGAGCAGTGCATGTAGACCGTGCTCACTCCGCCTCCGTGGTCAATCATAATATAATTGCCCGCCGAATAGCTGTATGTAGATATCACAACCTCACCATCAGCCGCAGCTATGATATCCGCCCCTGTGCTGGCGCTGATATCGATTCCCTTATGGTTGCTGGATGCCCCTTCTGTGGGAGACTCCCTGTCTCCAAAATTAGAGGTAATCCTGCTGCTGGACGGACAGGGCCACTTAAAACTAATATTCCCCAAATTTGATACGGTATACGTCTTACCGGCTGCTTCCGCCTTTTTCCTGGCCTCTTCTTCCCTCCGCTTCAACTCGGCCTCGATTCGTTTCATCTGTTCTTCCTGGGCTTTGATGTCTGCATTGTACTGGTCCAGCTCATCCTGGGCCATGGCAATCCTGGAATTATATGAGTCCAGCTCCTTCTGCTTGGAATCCATCAGCTTCTGCATGGAAGCCTGTTTGGCCTGGGTGGACTCCTGAAGCACCAGAAGCTCGCCATGCTCCTTCTCAAGGTCCTGTTCTCTGGCAGCCACCTGCTCCTTTGCAGAAGCATAGGCTGTCAGCATCTTCCTGTCATATTCCGCAATCTGGCTCACGTATTCCGCGCGGTTCAGCAGTTCCGATATGCTGCCGGACTCCATGACCATATCGATCAGATTGTTCTGACCGTTCTCATACATGTACTTAATGCGGAGCTTCATGCTGTCATACTGATGCTCCTCCTCGCGTTTCGCCTCTTCTAACTGTATCTGTGCCTGGCCTATCTCCTCTTCCTTCAGGGTAATCCGGTTTCCCAGCTGTTCCAGCTCCTCTGCCAGTGAGGACAGACTGCCGTCCAGCTTCTTCACATAAGCTGCCGTATCTGCCTTTAATCCTTCCAGCTGGTTCAGGGTACTCTCCACCTTCTTCTTTTCCTCTTCCAGGGCAGATACCTGCTTCTTGGCATCCTCTATCTCCACACTGGTGGCGTAGGCTGAAAATGCCGCCGTACCGCCTATCAAAAGACCGCCTGACAGCGCTGCCGCACAAATCCAATGTCTCATCCTCATTCACATCCTCCTTCCCTATACCTTCAAGTGACGGTGGATGGTAAAATAACTGACGAAAAAGCCAATGCCCACACCCAGGCACCCGGCTGTGGCCGCCATATAGGGGAATATATCTCCCAGCGGTATGGGTTCAAACATGCCTGCCAGCATCTGATAGTGCTCACCGATATAGATGACTGCCTTCTGGTAAAGCACATACATGCCGGCCAGAGGCACTGCCGCCCCCAAAGCGCCAAGGAGCACACCCTCCACCACAAAGGGCGCACGAATCATATAGTTGGTGGCGCCGATTAAGCGCATGATTTCATTTTCCCTCCTGCGGAAGGCCGCGGCCACGGAAATGGTATTGCTAATCAGGAAAACCGCCACAGCCAGCAGTACGCAGATAATCACGGCCGACATGGCCCCCACCATCTTTCCCGCGCTGGTCAGTCCGGCCACGGCTGTACTGGAATAGCGCACCTTTCTCACACCTTCCATTCCTTCCAGACGCTCCACGATTTTATCCTGTTCCTCAATATCATTAAGAAATATCTCATAGGAGGCGGAACCGGACAGCGGATTGTCATCTGCAAATCCCTCTGCCAGCTCCTCCATCCCCTCAAAATACTCTGTCTTAAAGTTCTCCCACGCCTGAGCAGCGGATATATACTGCGCCTCCCGCACCTCTTCCCAGCCCCGGATAACATCGCCGGCAGCCAGAATCTGGTCCTCCGGCATATCCTCATCAAAAAATACAGTGATTCCCACTGTTGTCTCTGCTGTCTTTGCCACATTCTGCACATTGGCTATCAGGGCGAAAAAAAGACAGAATAAAAAAATACATGCAGAAATAGTCGCTATAGATGCCAGCGAGAACAAAATATTTCTGCATATATTAATGATGCCCTGTTTCAGGCAATACCAAAATGTACTGATTCTCATTGCTGTCCATTTGCCTTTCCGGCGGAAAACGCATGCCCGTAAGCTCTCCAGAGCCTCTGGGGCAGTGCCCTAATAATATCCGCCCACATCACTGATAACCGACCCCCGTTCCATGGTAATGATCCGCTTGTTCATCTCATCCACCATTTCCTGACTGTGTGTAACCACAATCACAGTAGTCCCCCTCTGGTTGATTTCCTCCAGAAGCCTCATGATTTCATGGGTATTAAAGCTGTCCAGGTTACCGGTGGGCTCGTCCGCAAGGAGCACCTCAGGGTCATTAATCAAGGCCCTGGCAATGGCCACTCTCTGCTGCTCGCCTCCGGACAGCTGTCTGGGGTAGGCTTTGTACTTGGACGACAGCCCTACCAGCCTGAGCATCTCCGGCACTGTCTCCCGAATTACCCTGGGCGGTACCCCGATTACCCTCTGGGCAAATGCAACATTCTCAAACACAGTGCGGTCCTTCAGGAGTCTGAAATCCTGAAAGACCACGCCTAATCTTCTGCGGTATTTGGGAACATACCTTCCCGGCATCCTTCCCAGGTCCATATCATTCACCACAATACGTCCCTTTGTGGGTTCCAGCTCCTTGAGGAGCAGCTTCATCAGCGTACTCTTGCCGGAACCGCTTCTTCCTACGATGAACACGAACTCACCATCATCAATGGTAAGGGATACATCCTTAATGGCCTTGTTCCCTGTCTCGTAGATCTTGCTCACATTGCTAATCTCTATCATCCACTGACTCCGGCCTAATAATCCAGGCTTTCCATATACTTCATATACTTGGCAACCATCAGGGCAATCTTAAAGGTGATGGCGTCCTCGAAAATACGCAGGTCCAGTCCGGTGCTCTTCTGAAGCTTATCCAGACGGTATACAAGGGTATTCCTGTGGATATAGAGCTGTCTGGAGGTCTCGGACACATTCAGGCTGTTCTCAAAGAACTTGTTGATGGTAGCCAGTGTCTCCTCGTCGAACTCGTCCGGAGACTTGCCGTCAAATACCTCGCGGATAAACATTTTGCACAGCGGAATAGGCAGCTGATAAATCAGACGTCCGATACCCAGGTTGTTGTAAGCGATGACGTTCTTATTGGCGTAGAAAATCTTGCCTACATCCAGCGCCATCTTGGCTTCCTTGTAGGAACGTGAGACTTCCTTGATGTCATTGATAATGGTGCCGTATGCCACCCGCACCTTTGTCATGGCCTCGGTGTTAAGCATGTCCAATACGGTGTTGGCTGTTTTGTCCAGCTCCCCGTAGGTCTCTCCCTGACGCACTTCCTTTACCAGAATGATGTTCTTCTCATCCACAGCCGTAATGAAATCCTTTGTCTTGGACGCGAAGAGGCTTCTCACTGTCTCCAGTGCATTGATATCCTTTTCGTTGTGAGTCTCGATGATGTAGACCACGCGCTTTACATCCGTGTCAATGTGCAGCTTCTTTGCCCTGTTGTAAATGTCTACCAGCAGCAGGTTGTCGAGAAGCAGGTTCTTGATAAAGTTGTCCTTATCGAAACGCTCCTTATATGCTACCAGCAGGTTCTGAATCTGGAATGCGGCCAGTTTGCCAACCATATATACATCATCGCTGGCCCCCTTTGCTAAGAGGATGTATTCCAGCTGGTGCTCATCAAACACCTTGAAAAACTGGTATCCCTGGATAACCTGGCTGTCAGCCGGTGAATCCACGAAAACCAGAACCGAGCTCTCGGAGTCTTCCGCATCGGTAAATGTAGAAGCCAGCACTTTTCCCTCTGTATCACATATACCCAAATCAATTCTCGTAATTGCCTTTAATCCATCCAGTGTGGTTTGAAGTATCTGATTTGAAATCATTCTATACTCTCCTTTTCAAACGTATTCGGAGTAACTAATAACCCTATTTTCATATTTTAATGCAAAATTACAAAAAAAGCAAGAGAGTTGTATACTCTCCTGCTTCTTTTTACCTTAATTTTCACTTACGGTTTGTTTGTATTAGTTAAGAACAACCAGTTCCGTATCCTTGTCGAAAATGTGGATCTTCTCTAAATCCATGGCCAGCTTGATAGTATCGCCGGGCCTTGCGGTGGTACGCGGATTTACCTTAGCAACAAAGCTTGCGTCCTCGATATCAAAGTATAACAGAACCTCGGAGCCTAACATCTCGTATACGCGGACAGTAGCCTCAAATACGCTCTTTGGAGACATAGCCAGGTAGGATTCCTCGTCGTGAAGGTCCTCGGGACGGATGCCCAGGGTAACTACCTTTCCTATGTATCCGGCGTCTTCTAACTTCTTGGACTTAGCCTCTGAAAGGGCTACGGTATGTCCGCCGAAGCTTAAGGTTGTCAGAGCGCCGTCCTTGCCAACGGTTGCGTCTATCATGTTCATCTGGGGAGCTCCGATGAATCCTGCCACGAACTTGTTGCATGGCTTATCATACAGATTCTGCGGGTTATCCACCTGCTGGATGATGCCGTCCTTCATAACGACGATTCTGGTACCCAGTGTCATGGCCTCGGTCTGGTCATGGGTAACGTAGATGATGGTGGTCTCCAGTCTCTGGTGAAGCTTGGAAATCTCAACACGCATCTGTCCTCTCAGCTTTGCATCCAGGTTGGACAGCGGCTCGTCCATCAGGAATACCTTGGGGCTGCGGACAATGGCACGTCCCATGGCAACACGCTGTCTCTGGCCGCCGGAAAGAGCCTTTGGCTTACGGTCCAGCAGATGCTCCAGGTCGAGAATCTTGGCTGCGTCATGCACTTTCTTGTCAATCTCATCCTTTGGTGTCTTTCTCAGCTTCAGTCCGAATGCCATATTGTCATATACAGACATATGTGGATACAGAGCATAGTTCTGGAATACCATGGCGATATCTCTGTCCTTCGGTTCAACGTCATTTACCAGCTTATCGTCGATGTAGAGCTCACCGGATGAGATATCTTCCAGACCGGCAATCATACGAAGGGTTGTGGACTTACCGCATCCTGAAGGACCTACGAAAATGATAAATTCCTTATCGGCGATTTCAAGATTGAAATCCTTAACTGCTACAAATCCATTTGGATATTTCTTTGTTACGTTTTTCAGTGATAAACTAGCCATTCTGTCTTTTCCTCCTAAATAATACGCTTAACACATATGTGTTTTACCCTCTTTTGTAACTGCTCTTATAATACATTAAACCCCCTGGGGAATCCATATCGCAATTCCACAAAATCAAAATTGGGGTTTTAGCTAATTTGTATACAAGGAAAAAAAAATGTCCTAAATCACAAAGCATTCCAATATTTTCCACTAACTTTTTGTTAATTATGTTAATCAACTGCGTTTTTCCCGAAAATATCGGCAAAAGCCACAAAATTAAGGGCCTAATATTCGATGAATCCTTCACCAAATACCTCTCTGGCATCACTTACGATAACAAATGCGCCGCTGTCAAACTCCGCCACAATCTCCTTTAACCGAACAATTTCCTTTTTCGAAACCACGCAGAACAGCATCTTCTTCTCCTGGTCCGAGTACATGCCCCTGGCCTCCAGGCTGGTCACTCCCCTTCCCATCTGTTCCATGATGGCCTCTGCAATCTCCCGGTAATGCCCGGAGATAATATAAGCCTGTTTGGAAAACTTAAGTCCCTCTATCAGGCCGTCCGTAACCTTAGCCACACAGAAAATGGCAATGAGGGCGTAAAGAGCGGTCCTGATGCCGAACACGGAGGCGCCCGCCGCCACAATCAAGCCGTCCAGCACCTGCATGATCTGGGCAAGTGTATAGTGCTTAAGGCGTTTCTGAATCAGGGCCGCCAGCAAATCCGTACCTCCGGTGGTGCAGCTGGTCAGAAACACCAGGCCGGTTCCCACACCGCTTATGATTCCCCCGAATAAGGCTGACAGAAAAAGGTCGCTTTCCAGGCAGGACGCCTCCGGCAGAACATACAGGGAAACCGAGAGCATGACCGTGGCAAAGAGGGTGCGCTTGATAAACCGCCAGCCGCAGAAAAAGAATCCGGCCGCAAATAACGGGATGTTCAGCACTGTATTGGTCAGCCACAGAGGAACAGACCACAGCTCCTTGGCAATAATGGCCACGCCCGACACACCGCCTGTGACCATGTTCACAGGGTCATAAATATTCTTGATGGCAAAGCCAATCAGGAATGTCCCTGCCACAATCATGGTATAATCCGCCGCCGGATTCCTCTTCTTCATGTCTCCCCGTCCTTTCCCCAATCCATGTCCCCATGTACCGGAGCCGGCCCGCACTGGCTGCAGACACAGACATTCCATCCCTCCGGCACTTTTTATGCTGTACTAAAAAGTATGTACCCTCCCTCTCCATTCCATACGCTTATACGCGCTCAATGGTCTTATCCGTAATACGAATCTTACCTTCCTTTAAAAGCCTGCCCACGGCACGCTTAAAGGCATTTTTGCTCATGCTGAACTCACGCATGATAACCTCCGGCTTTGCCTTGTCATTAAAGGGAAGCACCCCGTCGAATTCGTCCATGACCTTTAATACCTTCTCTGCGTCAGTCCCCATCTGCACATAGGATTTCTCCCTGACGCACAAATCCAGTTTTCCGTCCTCGCGCACCCTGGTGACCCTGGCCTGGACCGTATCGCCCTCCCTGAACCTGCCGTAAAGCTCCTTTTTGGGAATGAGTCCGTAATATTTGTGGTCAACCGCCACAAAGGCCCCGATGGTTTCATTGATTTCATAGATGGTGCCTGTGACCCAGTCCTCTGCCTTATAAGGCGACTGGTTGCTCATATGGGAATAGACGCGCATGGTAGCTGCCAGGCGTCTGCTCTTGTCCACATACAGGGTGACAAGGCACTGCTCCCCTTTTCTCACCGGGTGGGTCTGCTCCTTAAACGGAAGGAGCAGGTCCTTCTCCAGTCCCATATCCAGAAAAGCCCCAATTTTGGACACATCCTTGACCTCCAGCTTCGCTGTCTCGCCCACCTGCAGTTTTGGCTTTCCCGTGGTGGCAATCAGGCGGTCCGATGAGTCTTTATAGATGAACACCTCCACCTTGTCCCCAATCCCGGCTCCTTCCGGCACCTGCTTCCTTGGGAGAAGAACAGCTGCCTCATCCCCCTCCTTCTCAGCCAGATATACTCCGAATTCTTTTGTCCTTATTATTTCAAGCTCCTGCACTTTTCCTAATTCAATCATCTCAATCTTCCTCCTGTCCTTTTGTCCTCAGCCATACCACAGCGCAGGTTTCTCCTGTGCTGCCCTCAAGGACCACTGTCCACTCCCGACAGTCCCGGTCCATGCTTACCCGGGGAGTCAGGACATCTCCCAATACAGCCGCCTTTTTGTAATCAGCCCGTATCTCCTTTATCACAAGCCCCTCCGGTATGGCCTCTCTGGCCATCTCCACATACTGGGCATTATTCACATGGTGGTTTGTGTCAATGTGGTGTCTGGCAACCACGATGGGCCCGCCTGCCTCGCAGTTGTCTGGCACAGGTATTTTCCTGGGGCAGGGGCTTAATAACAGCCTTGGCTCAGGCTCGCCGTAAGGAGCCGTATCCCCGGGCCGCACCCGGATCGGGATGTTCTTATCTGTATCGTAGAGGAACCACAGGGATTCAGCCCTGACCACATCCGTCCCCTCCTCATCCCGCAGAACAAAGTTCCGGCAGCCGTATATGCCCTTTGACGCACAATGCCATGTTCCCACCACCAGCTTCTCCCCCAGCCCGGGATACCGGTCTATCATAATCTGCCAGGAAGACAAAAGCCACGCTTTATGGCTGGCTTCCAGATAACCCACTCCCACACCGCAGTCCTCTGACTGGAATGTACTGCAGTCCTGCATATAATTGATGATGCCTGAAACCGACAGACACCCTCCTTCGTCCGTTTCGCTGTAACGGACCCTGCTGTTAAATGTATACATATCTACCTCATTCTCCCGGGACCAGGACTCAGCTTCCGCTGCCGCACTGCCATGTCCCGCCCCGGTGCTACGCCCTTTATTGTATCATAAATTCCCTTGGGTATACAAGCAAAATCCCACAGACTTTCATCTGTGGGATTAGTAACTGGGCTACAAGGATTCGAACCTTGAAAATGACGGAGTCAGAGTCCGTTGCCTTACCGTTTGGCGATAGCCCATTATTCAGTTTATCTGCGGCGCCCTGCCCTGACTGTTTGTCCTGATTGCCGGCTGCGGAGTTAATTATACCCATATTGTGGCATTTAGTCAAGAACTTTTTTTATTTTTTTTAACCTTCTCGAAATGGAAGCCCTGCGGCACTAAAAGCTTTTAGGTTTTTCTGTGCTTTCTCACCAAGGTAAGATGGGCGTACATAGTCACCGCCGCACTGAATCCCAACTGCACATAATACGCAATACCTCTGGACAATACCATGGCCGGCAAAAGCAGATCCCCGTAAAAAATAGGGTCGAAAATGGTCAGGAACAGATGCTCGCTGATTCCCATGCCCCCCGGAAGAGGCAGCATATCAGCGGACACGGAAATAGTTGACTGGAGAAGCACCAGGGTAATCATGGCAGTCCCCTTAAGCCCGAAGGCCCTGTACACAATATATGTCACTGAAAACAATGCCAGCCGCTGGCAGAAGGTGAGGAACCACACCTTAAGCAGCACATGCTTGTGCTGGCGCAGGAAGGCAGCCGTATCATTATAATGCTCCATGGTAAGGAGCAGGCGCTCTGTTCTGGAGGTTTTCTTCTTAAGGATATGGAAATACTCCAGAATTCCCAGAAGCCGCATCACCATGTCCCTAGCAAGGGAGGTGTGGAATACCAGAATCAGCATGGCGGCGCAGAACACCACATTAAGCCCCAGACCCAGATAGTAGACAGGCATGACCTCATACAGGTAACGGTTTAAAAAGCCCTGACCGAATATGGCCAGCAGACAGCCAATCACCACCAGCACGGATTTGTATGTAATGGTTACCACCATGAGCACCACCGTGGCCACAGGCACTGGTATCATGTTCTTCCTCATATAGTATACCTGGGCTGGCTGTCCTCCCCCTGCCGAAGGCGTGATGCAGCTGAAGAAGAACCCCACGGAGGAATACAGAAAGCAGGTCCTTCTCTTAGTCTTTACGCCCAGGGTGCCGAACAGATAATGCAGGATGGCGGACTCCGCCCATATGAAAAAAACAACGCAGCCAACCCCCATAAGCAGGCATACAGGAGATGCCTCGGATATGGTGTCCGCTATGTCACTTAAATCCTTGCCTGAAAATACACTGTAAATGGTCAGAACAAATACAGTAAGAAGGAATATTCCATTGAGCAGATTCTTCTTTTTATCGGACATGTCTTCCTCCTCTCCCAGTCACATCTTTCCGTTTCCACAGCTTCACGTCCCCGCAGGTTCCTGCCTCCATGGATATCCAGACTTGCAGGTTCCCGCCCCACAGGATTCCCGGTCCGAAAACAGAAATATAACAAAAAATCCCGTCAGGCAAAACGCCTACGGGACCAAGATTTAACAAACTGGGCTACAAGGATTCGAACCTTGAAATGACGGAGTCAGAGTCCGTTGCCTTACCGTTTGGCGATAGCCCATCAACACAACGAGATATATTATATTATATAGTCCGCATTTCGTCAAGTGCTTTTTTCAATTTTTATTTTTTTATCCAATTTTTATCCTATTTTCCGGTTCAATCTTCTGTTTTTTACTGAAGCCACGATTCAGGGCGTTTTATACGCTTTTCCAATCCCTGCCCCTTTTTCTCACCGGGAACATCTGAGCAGCTCCTGAAGCTTTTTCATGGATCGGTTATACTTTGACAGTACCGTGGCTAACGGCATCTGAAGCGCCTCCGCCACTTCCCGGTGCTTCATGCCTGCGGCTGCGTGGAGAAGCACAATCTGGCGCTCCTCGCGGCTGATTCGGCCCAGGGCGTCAAGCAGCACCTTGCGGTCCGCAGCCTGTTCCAAGGGAGCGCAGTACTCCCCCTCCTCCCTCTCAGCCAGGTCCTCCAGTGCCACATCCGCCTTCATCTTCTGCTCCCTGAACCGCATGTAGCAAAGGTTCCTGGCTATGGTGAACACCCATGCCAGAGGCTTGCCCTGGGGAACATAGGAACCTGCCTTAGTCCATACGGTAAGGTAGGTATCCTGCATCACATCCTCGGCCTCCTCCGGATTCCTGGTCAGAGACAGGATAAAGCTGTACACAGGCCTGGCCGTGTCCTGGTAAAAGAGGTGGAACGCCTCCATATCCCCATCTCCCATGGCCTCTATCATCTCCTCCTGTGACATCCAGCGTCCCCCTTCCAGGACCAGCCCGGCGCCCATATCAAGCTTACTCCCGGCTTTCCGAGATAAAGCTGTTTTCCATGGTTATGACGCAGCAGCAGCGCCTGTCTTTTTTCGCCACGTCCTCAGTGATCCTTGCTTTCAGTTTACCCAGAACCGATGGCTTATATTCCCTGGGAACCACCAAATCAAAAATCAGGTTGATGCGCTCCACGCCGTCCACCATCCTGAAGTCGTGAAACGTAAGCCTGCTGTCTATGCCGTCCAGGACAGACGTCACTAACTCCTTAAACTCCACTACCCTCTCGTCGTGGGTCTCCACCGGGTCCATGTGGATGACCAGCAGAATTCCCAGCCGCCTCATAGCCTCCCGCTCAATGCGGTCAATGATTTCATGTGTGCGCTCCACGTCGCAGTCATTGGGTACCTCTGCATGAATGGATGCCATGCTTCGTGAAGGACCGTAATTATGTACAATCAAATCATGACTGCCCACAATTCCGTCAAAGCTCTCCACAAAGCTTGTTATTTTGTCATAAATCTCAGGGTCAATGGCCTCCCCAATCAGAGGCGCCAGGGTATCCTTGGCTATGTTCACGCCTGCAATCATGACCACCACAGACACGATGAGTCCCACGATACCGTCCACATTCAGTCCCAGCGCCCCGTAGATTACGATGGAGCATATGGTGGTGGAGGTAGTGGCCACATCGCCCAGGGCGTCTGCCGAGGTGGCCAGCATCACTTTGGAATTGATACGCTTTCCCAGCTTTTTATTAAAACAGGAAAGCCACAGCTTAATGCCCACAGACATAAAAAGTATCAGTATGGATATCCACCGAAAGCTCATATCCTCAGGATGCAGTACCTTGCCAAAGGAGGTCTTGAACAGGGAAAATCCCACCTGTATGACCAGGAAGGCCACGATGAAGGCCGCAATATATTCTATCCTGCCGTGACCAAAGGGATGATCGTCATCCGCTGGCTTTTCCGCCATCTTGACTCCCACGAATCCGATAATGGATGAGGCTGCATCCGACAGATTATTGAATGCATCTGCCATAACAGATATACTGTGCACCAGGATTCCGATACAAAGCTTGGATACAAAAAGGAGCAGGTTGCAGCCGATTCCCACCATACTGGTCAGCGTCCCGTAAGCCGTCCTTACCTGTACATCCTCCACATTGTCATGATTTTTTACAAACCTTCTCACTAAAAATTCAGTCATATCAAATCACCATACTCCACATTTTCCAGGAATAAACCTTCGGGCGGGGCGGTAAAACCAGCGACAGAGCGGTCCCTGGCCTCCAGGATGTCGGCCATTTCCTCCGGCTTTCGCTTGCCCAATCCCACCTCCATAAGAGTGCCTGATAAAATCCGTACCATCTGCTGCAAAAACCCATTGCCCGTAAAGGATATATGGATTCTGCTGCCCATCCGTTGAAAGCAGATGGATTCAATGGTGCGGATTGTTGATTTCTTCATTTTCTTATTGCCGCAGAAGCTTTTATAATCATGGGTTCCCGTGAGGATTGCCGCTGCCTGTTCCATCTTCCCCACATCCAGTTCCTGACCTAAGCCATAGTAATAATGGCGCTCAAACACATTCTTTTTCAAAGCTGTCTCTATCTGGTAGCGGTATGTCTTCCTCGCCGCATTCAAGCGGCTGTGAAACCGCTCCGGCATCACACATGCCCTTGTAACGGCAATGTCCTCCGGCAGGTACCGGTTCATATAATCCAGAATCGCATCCGGCTCCATCCTCTTAACCAGATGGAAGTTAGCCACCTGGCCTTCTGCGTGGACACCTGCATCTGTCCGGCCTGAACCGTGGACCTCCACCGGACTGCCTTCCAGCTTTTCCAGAACCGCCTCCAGCTTGCCCTGGATAGTCCTGTCCGTATTTCCCTGCTTCTGCCAGCCGTCGTATCTGGTGCCGTCATAGGACAGCCACACTCCTATATTCATTCTCTGCCTCCCTGCCTTACAGGTCCCTTCTTCTTCCGCAGGCAGCACAGCACCCCTGCGGTAATCGCCATCCCCACGGCTGCCCCGCTCATATCCAGCCACACATCGCTTATCTGACCGGACCGCCCTGCTACAAAGAGCTGGATGGTCTCATCCACAAAGGGAACCATAAAAATCAGCATCAGTGCATCCCTGTTAAATATCCTATGTCTTCCATATAATCCGTACGCCTTGGCCGTCAATCCTCCCAGCACCGCATACTCCGCAAAATGGGCTGTTTTCCTGATGATGTGCTCCGTCAGCCACAGATGCTCCCAGCCCAGGGATTCCATGGCTCCTTGGACATTCGCCAAAAGGAAGCCGCTTTCCTGGGAAGAGATGGAGGCCGGCGTCAGTGAATTGCCGTATATGAAGCATATATAGACCAGTATCACCACATGCCACCGGTTCAATGCGAGCCTATTTCTGTTCTCTGGCATTTACCGTTTCCCTTCTGCTGAAAGGACGCCGCTTTCCCTGACAGCCCTTATGGCCTTATTGAGCATTTCCTCATCCTGAACCAGAGCCAGGCGCACATATCCCTCACCGGAGGGACCAAAAGCACTGCCGGGCGTGACCATTACCCCGGCCCGCTCTACCAGTTCCATGACAAACGCCTCTGAGCTGGTATAATGCTCCGGAATGGCGGCCCACACAAACATGGTGGCCTCCGGCCGCTCCATCTTCCACCCAATGGATGTAAACCCGTCGCACATAATATTCCTGCGCGTCTCATATGCCTGTCTTGTAGCCTGCACACAGGACTGGTCCCCTGTAACCGCCGCAATGGCGGCAGCCTGCACAGGAAGGAACATACCGTAATCCATGTTGGATTTAAGCAGCTTCAGACGTGACACCACCTGGGAATTGCCCAGGCAGAATCCGATTCTGGCTCCGGCCAGTCCGTATGTCTTAGACAGGGAATTAAATTCCACGCCTATTTCCTTTGCCCCCGGAAATCGCAGGAAGCTCCCGCATTCCTTCCCGTCGAAAACCAGGTCGCTGTAGGCATTGTCGTGGAGCACGATGATGTCATATTTCCTGGCAAAGGCTATGAGTTCCTCATAAAATGAATCCGGCGCCATGGCAGTGGTTGGGTTATTGGGATAGGAAACCACCATAAGCTTGGCCTTCCTGGCCACGTCCTCAGGTATCTCGTCCAGACGGATGATATTTCCATTTTCCTTTCTCTGGGGCATGTAGTGAAGTCTGGCACCGGCTATCTGCGGGCCGTCACCAAATACAGGATAACAGGGGTCTGGCACAAGCACCACATCCCCCTCGTCCACAATGGACAGCGCGATATGGGCCAGTCCTTCCTGGGAGCCCAGCAGGGAACATATCTCTGTTTCAGGGTCCAGTTCCACTCCATAACGGGTTTTATACCATCCGCTGACCGCCTCCAGCAGCTCCCTTCTGTCACTGATGGCATACACGTAGTTAGACGGCTCTGCCGCGGCCCTGCACAATGCCTCCATGATATGGGGCGCAGGCGGTATGTTAGGAGCTCCTATGCTGAGATCGATGATCTCCTCTCCCCTTGCAGCCTTTTCCTTCTTAATTTCAGCCAGCTTTGAAAAGATTCCCTCTCCAAACCGGTCCATCCTTTTTGCAAATTCCATATTACTCATCCTCTCTGTATATCTGTAACTGTATATTCCTGACAGTCCATATACTGCTCCCAACTGCCGGCTGCCGGATTCCTAAAAACCCTGTTCCTTGCTCATTTCGCCTATTATAGTATAATTTTCCAGATATGACAAGGGTCCGGTACCATGAATGAATGATTGATTCATCACAAAACGGCGGAAGTCCCCACCAGAGGATTTCCGCCGTAATCAAAGATTCCATACCAATCTACATAAGCATGGCTTTCACCTGCTCCCCTGCCTTTAACCCGCCGCTTCCTGCCGGGATATCTACCAGACAGTTACAACCGGCCATGCTGGACAGCATACCCGAAGAATGGCGTCCCTCAGGCAGCCATACCTTTCCGTCCTCTATCTTCCCTCTCACCAGGCGCCTGGAAGGAGAAGCCTTGGGAAATGGGCTTTTCAGTATTCCAATTAAAATCTCCGGTTTCCACTGCGCTCTTCCACGCATCCGTTCCAGGACCGGCCTCACCAGAACCTCAAAGGTGGCTGCCGCCGCAAAGGGATTTCCTGACAGACAGAATACAGGCTTGTCCTCCACTATCATTGCCAGCATGGGGGACCCCGGTTTTACATTGATTCCGTGAAACAGCACGTCCGCTCCAAGGACTTCTGCCACATAGGGCATACAGTCCCGTACCCCCACCGATACACCGCCGGTGGTAATCAGGGCATCGCATTCAGTCAATCGTTTTCTGATTTCCTGTGCCAGCTGCGCGGTATCATCTCCTCCGCGGCCGAAAAGCAGGGGCTTCATTCCCAGCTCCTTTATCCTGGCTGTAAGAAGAGGTCCATTGCTGTCATAAACCTTTCCCGGCTCCAGGGGAGTTCCCACAGGCACCAGCTCATCTCCCGTGGCCATGATGCCTGCCACAGGTACGGAATATACCTGTATGGACTCAATTCCCTGGCTTGAGAGAATTCCTATGTGGGAAGAACGTATCTCCGTTCCCTTTTCCATAAGCAGGGCTCCCCTGCATGTATCCTCACCCTTTTTACAGTAATTTCCATAAGATATGACGGATTGGTATATCTCAACAGATTCGCTTCCCTCGTCAGTCCGCTCCTGCATGATAACGCCGTCCGCTCCCTCCGGTATAGGGGCGCCTGTCATAATTCTGGCTGCCTCCCCCGGCCCTATCTTTAATTTAGGATACATGCCGGCGCAGATATGCTCGATTACATTCAGTCTTACCGGATTCTCCTCTGATGCCCCTGCCGTGTCCTGGCTTCTGACTGCATAGCCATCCAATGGGGACCGCGGAAAGGGGGGCTGGTCCATAACTGCATATATATTTTCGGCGCACACTCTTCCCAATGCTTCTGTTACCCATACAGTCTCGGTCTCCTCCGTAATCTTAATCTTCCTGAGGCGTTCCTGGGCCTCCTCCAACATGATTGGATTCCTCTTTCTCATCTGCTTCCTCTCCCATGGCAAATTATAAGCAAAAAAGCCGGGAAACCCTGATGAATCAAGGCCCAGCCAATAAAACAAAAAAAGCGCGAGACGGGATTCGAACCCGCGGCCCCCACCTTGGCAAGGTGGTGCTCCACCCCTGAGCCACTCGCGCATTTAGTACATATACATTTATAATCATGATACATACCTTCAAAACCGCATATTGAATTCCGATTGTTCCACAAACCTTCTTTTCCCTTAACCTTTTGGATAAGCCCTCGACCGATTAGTATTAGTCAGCTCCGTACATTACTGCACTTCCACCTCTAACCTATCTACCTCGTCGTCTTCAAGGGGTCTTACTCGCTTT
>ERZ894236.349-NODE-349-length-60292-cov-51.0088_pt1 | contig 60292 bp, 57 predicted proteins | sample MGYA00380297_ERZ894236 | MGnify/ENA primary metagenome ERZ894236 (study PRJEB32331, sample SAMN06328420) | human gut metagenome | biome: human gut microbiome; feature: stool | host: Homo sapiens | collected 2014-08-04 ... | reverse complement strand
AGAGCATTCGGCTGTTAACCGAAGGGTCGTTGGTTCGAGCCCAACTCGGGGAGTTATGAAAAATGAAAACATTTCATAGACGAAGGTTTATGGAATGTTTTTATTTATTTAAAAGTCCTGGACGATTGTCCGGGATTTTTGACTATCATAATGAAAGGAGATAAAACAAGAATAAACAGAAGAAATAAGGGAAACCAAATGGTAGCATTCTGGTAATGGCAGTATTCCTGCCTGCTATAATTAACTCAGTTTTAGAAAAAGGGGATAGAAGCATGGCAAGACCAGCATTTACAGAAGCACAGATTATAAAGAAGACGTTGGAGAATGTCCGTAGTTTTTACAATCGCAAGCGGGAGATAGCAGCACTGCCAATGGCCGATGATTTTGTCTGGATTGGGGCGTATGATTCCCAGTGGAGCGAAGGCCAGGACCAGTTTATTGAACTTGCTGGTAAGGAGAACGAAGAGTTTCCGTTCCTTTTGTCAGATGAAGAATATCATCTGCTATTTCATGAAAGGAATGTATGGGTTGTATATGGGCACTATAAGGTCACTGCCACAATGGAGAATGGGACTGTATTTCATGCGCATGTCCGGGGAACCTATGTGTGGCGTATGGTAAATGGCGAATTAAAATTGGCCCATGTCCACGAATCTCATGGAGATATGCCAATGAGCCAGATGACTTCTGAAGCAGGACAGTGTCTGGCTGATGTGGATTTTCTGGAATATATGAAGCATATGGATATGCGGAAGGCGAATCAAGAAAAGATTGTATTTCGGGATAAGGAGAAGAATTACCATTATCTATTTCCTTCCGATATTCTTTATCTGAAGGCAGCGGCGCAGTATTCTATCGTGCACACGAAGACGGATAGTTTTAAGACTTGGGGGCTACTGGCTGATTTTGAGAAAAAGGTGCCGGAGACATTCAGACGTATTCATAAGAGTTACCTTGTGAATACGATGTATATCGACAGCGTCAGACGCTATCGGGCGTCCCTGACGGATGGCCAGGAACTGCCTATTGGGAAAGAGCGCTATATGGAATTGAAGAAGCATCTTCAGAATGGAATATAAAGCAGAGGATCCGTATGTCAAAGGAATTAGTGCTACAGATAACATGGATTTATTTAAGAAAGCGGCTACTTATTTGGATTTTCAATAAATGCCATAATATAACAAAAAAAGCAATAAGACACATAAGCCGGGAAATGATAGACTTAAACCATACGGGATTAAACCAAAAAGAGGTGATGGCTTATGAATTATATCGGCATTGACATCGGCTCTACTGCTTCCAAGGTCGTAGTACGGGGAAGCAAGGAGGCGTATTTTGTGCTGCCCACAGGCTGGAGCAGCAAGGAGACGGCCCAGACTATTCGGGGCAGGTTAAGAGAGATGGAAATTAATGTGGAGGATGAGGCAACCAAGGTAGTTGCCACGGGATATGGCAGAATCGTAGTAGACTATGCGGACCGGACAATCACGGAGATTACCTGTCATGGGCGGGGCGGCCGGGAACTGGCAGGCGAAAACTGTATGATCATTGATGTGGGAGGACAGGATACAAAGGTGATCTCTCTAAGGGATGGCATGGTATATGACTTCTTGATGAATGATAAATGTTCCGCGGGAACTGGAAAGTTCCTGGAGATCATGGCGAACCGGCTGGGGGTTACACTGGAGGAACTATTTGACATGGCTGGGCAGGGAACGGCAATCCCGATTAGTTCTCTGTGTACGGTATTTGCGGAGACGGAGATTATCAGCTACATTGGAGAAGGCCGTGAACGCAGAGACATTGCCGCCGGAGTAGTAGAATCGGTGGCGGAGAAAGTAGCGCAGCTTGCAAAGCGCCAATCCCTACAGGATAAGATCATCCTTACCGGAGGATTGAGCAACAGCCCGTATTTTGCGGGACGCCTGTCGGAGAAACTTGGGAAGACGGTGGAGACAAGGGAAATGGGAAAATATGCGGGGGCTCTGGGCGCCTCGTATCTTGCAGAAGAAAAAGGTTAACAGGAGGAAGAGAAGATGGAACTTATTAAGGAATTGCCAGAGGTATTTGAAGAGTTTGCAGAACAGAGACAAAAATCGTTTCTGGGCATTAAGAAACTGAAGGAACAGGGAGTGCCGATCGTAGGAGTATACTGTACATATTTCCCTCAAGAGATCGCGGTTGCTATGGGCGCGGCAGTGGTGGGATTATGCTCGACATCTGATGAGACGATCCCGGTGGCGGAAGAAGACCTTCCGAAGAACTTATGCCCTTTGGTTAAATCCAGTTACGGATTTGCCAAGACTGATAAATGTCCGTTCTTTTATTTTTCCGATGTAGTGGTTGGAGAGACAACCTGCGATGGAAAGAAAAAGATGTACGAGTATATGTCTGAATTCAAGCCGGTTTATCTTATGGAACTTCCAAACCGTCAGACGGAGGAAGGCCTGATTCTGTGGAAAAAGGAGATTATCCGGTTTAAAGAATATTTGGAAGAAAAATTTGAAATAGAGATTACGGAAGAGAAGATACGAGAGGCTGCACATACCATGAATGAGATCAGAAAGTCCATGAAGCGGCTGTCTGCTCTTATGGCAAAAGACCCGGCTCCGGCCACCGGACTAGATATGTTCCATGTCATGTATGGAAGCGGCTTTAAATTTGACAAGACGGCAATCCCAGCGGAGGTGGATACGCTTACAAAACAGCTGGAGGATGAATATGCACAGGGCAAGCATCTTGACAAGCGTCCCCGTATCCTTGTGACCGGCTGTCCGATCGGAGGCGCGACGGAGAAGGTCATCAAGGCCATCGAGGACAACGGCGGCGTGGTCGTTACTTTTGAGAACTGCGTAGGCGCGAAGAACCACGACCAGCTGGTGGACGAAGACAATCCAGATATCTATGACGCCCTTGCGCGCAGATACCTGGATATTGGCTGCTCAGTCATGACGCCAAATCCGAACAGGCTTGACTTAATGGGAAGATTGATCGACGAGTTCCACGTGGACGGCGTGGTCGAGGTGATCTTGCAGGCCTGCCATACATACAATATTGAGACCAAGGGCATCCGTAAGTTCGTAAATGAGAAGGGCAAGCCGTACATCAGCGTGGAGACAGACTATTCCATGGCGGATTGCGGACAGTTGAATACCAGAATGGCGGCATTTGTAGAGATGCTGTAAAAATCCGTTCGGGCAATCATAAGATATTGTACCATCCGGCCAATCGATAAAAGAAGTATCGATTGGCCGGTTTTTCTGTCCGGGCTGTGAAAGTTCGCCGACGAATCCAATGTTCAGTGTGTATACGTTTCGCTCTAAGTGCGAGGAAGAGGCAGAGTGCATTCTTGAAGACAGGGCGACCAGGATATTTTTAAATACCCGTGGAGAGAATGACAGCGAGAGGATCAAAAGAATCCATCAACGGGTATGCAAGGTAAGGCTTAGCGAGGAAGCCGGGGTGAAGCATATGCAGGCATGGGAAGAAAAATATTATGAGAAAGAGAATCTGGAAGAGCCGTCATAGAGAAAATCTTTAGAAATCGTCACAGTTGTTCAGTAACGAGAGCGGAAGGGCAGCAGGCTGCTCCGGTTTGCCAAAACCAGATTTTATGGAAAGGTGATCCTCAAGGCATGCACCAATAGGTCTTCAGAACTGATGACCTATGTATCCATGTCTTTGTGGCTGGCGGTGGTGGTGGCGGAAGTCATGGCGGAAGTCATGGCGCTTATCATATCAGCCATCTTCTGTGTTGCGCAGAGAAAGAAATATGGATATTTGTAACGCGCTGGTGCCGGAGCAATATATGCCCCGGCACCATTTAACCGGCAGGATCTGTGTAACAGTCGTTGTCAGATCTGCCCATAGATCTTCTCCAGAATATCCAGCATCTGCTCTCTATCAAAGGCAGCGGTATCCAGGCAGAGATCATAATTCTCCATGTCTTCCCAGTACTGATCTGTATAGTAGTTATAGTAGTAACTTCTATCTTTGTCAACCTTGCGGATCAGTTGTTCCGCCTTTTTCTCATCCAGAGAATAACGCTCCATAACCGTCTGGATACGTTCATCATATGGCGCGTATAAGAAGATGTGGCGGCTTGTCTTGCAGTCTCTTAAGACATAGTCGGCGCAGCGCCCCACAATGATACAGGCTTCCCGCTCAGCAAGGCGAAGAATTACGTCCGACTGGGTCTCAAACAGTTTCTCATCAATGTGTTCGTAACGGTATCTGCGGTCCAGGCCGGAATCCAGATCGACTTGATAAGACCAAGGCTTTTCTCGCTTTTCATCCACGCGTTTTAATTGTTCATAAGGAATATCAATTTGTTCGGAGGCCAGTTTGATGAGTTCCTTGTCGTAACAGTTGATTCCAAGCCTTGCTGCCAGCGCGTTTCCAATGATACGTCCGTCACTTCCGAATTGCCGTCCGATGGTAATAACACGTTTGCTCATATATATACCCCGCTTTCTGTAGGAGGATCCCTTAAAAAGAGAAGGCTCCTTTGTTAATTTCAGTGTAACATGCCCGGAAAAATGTGTAAAGAAAGAAGTTTCCCGTCCTTTCGGCAGGACCCCCTACCGGGGTTGTAACCCCAAAAACGCAATGATATACTGGGTAAAAGGCTGTTTTTAAAGGAGGAGAATCATGAGGAACAGGTTGGTCAGTTTTTTGGGAATGGTACTGCTTTTGACAGGGCTACTTACGGGCTGCGATAAAAGCAGCGCTGAAGCTGGCGCAGCGGCAGATGGGGCAAAAAAGCGGGCAGCGGATGAGGTCATAGTGACGATGCCGACCACGTCCGAGCCAGAATCGGGCTTTGATCCGGCCTACGGCTGGGGGGCAGGGGAGCACGTTCATGAACCACTGATCCAGAGCACGCTCACTACAACGACAAAGGATCTGAAGATTGAAAAGGATCTGGCCACAGACTATCAGGCCAGTCCGGATGGCCTTACATGGACGGTGACCATCCGTGACGACGTGGCATTCACGGACGGGGAGCCTTTGACGGCGGAGGATGTGGCATTTACCTACAATCATTGCAAAGAGAAGAGCACGGTCAATGATTTTACCATGCTTGATAAGGCAGTGGCAGTTGATGATAAGACCGTTGAATTTCATATGACAAGAGCATTTTCTATCTGGCCTTATACCATGGCTGTAGTGGGAATCATCCCGGAACATGCCTATGATGAGAACTATGGGCAGAATCCAGTGGGGTCCGGCCGCTATATTATGAAGCAGTGGGATAAAGGGCAGCAGGTGATCTTTGAAGCCAATCCGGACTATTATGGGGAAAAACCGAAGATTAAGAAGGTGACGGTTCTTTTTATGGAGGAAGACGCGGCGCTGGCGGCAGCTATGGCAGGAAAGGTGGATGTGGCGCATACGGCGGCATCCTACAGCGATCAGCAGATAGAAGGATACAGCCTTCTTGCCGTGCAGACGGTGGATAACCGGGGATTTAACCTGCCTTCTATCGAGCCGCAGGAGAAGGATGGCATCACCTATGGCAATGCATTTACGGCGGATGTGAATGTGAGGCGTGCCATCAACATTGGGATTGACAGGGAAGAAATGATTGAAAACGTACTGAACGGATATGGAACCCAGGCATATAGCGTATGTGACAAGATGCCCTGGTATAACAGCCAGTGCGAGGTAGACTATGACCAGGAAGAAGCCAGAAGGCTTCTTACAGAGGCAGGATGGGTTGAGGGCAAGGACGGCATCCGGGAAAAGGACGGAAAAAGGGCAGTCTTTACCTTGATGTTCAGTACTGGGGACAGCGTCCGCCAGGCACTAGCGGAAGATGCGGCCAATCAGTTGAAGGAAATCGGGATTGAGGTCAAGACGGAAGGCGTAGGCTGGGATGTGGCTTATGACAGGGCCCAGTCGGAGCCGCTTATGTGGGGATGGGGCGCCCATACGCCGATGGAACTTTATAATATTTATCATTCCCTTGAAGGCAGGGGAATCGGGCAGGCAGAGTATTCGCCATATTCGAATGGGCAGGCAGACCAGTATATGGATCAGGCGCTGTCTACAGGCTCTTTGGAAGATTCTTACGAACTATGGAAGAAGGCCCAGTGGGATGGAACCACCGGCATTATTCAGGAAGGAGATATTCCCTGGATCTGGCTGTGCAACATCGACCACCTGTATTTTGTAAGAGATGGCCTTAGGGTTGCGGAGCAGAAGATACATCCTCATGGGCATGGCTGGTCTATCGTCAACAATGTGGACCAGTGGTCCTGGGAGACGGCAGAATAATCAGAAGGGAGGAAGTGGAATGAAGGGGCGCTACGGAATCAAGATCAGTCAAAATATCATACGGGCGCTTCTTCTGATTATTCTGACCAGTATGGTGGCATTTGCGCTGATGAAGGCCTCCCCGGTAGATCCCCTGCAGGCGAACGTAGGGCAGGCCGCGCTGGGGAGCATGAGTCAGGAGCAGATCGGGAAACTGCGTGAATACTGGGGAGTGGGAACTTCCCCTGTCAGGCAGTATCTGTCCTGGGCAGCCGATTTCGCGACAGGGGATATGGGAACTTCCCTTCTGTACCGGCAGCCGGTCAAGAACGTGATTGCAGTCAAACTTTCCAATTCTCTTTTTCTCATGGTGATCGCCTGGATCATCTCCGGAGTTCTGGGATTTGCGCTGGGAGCGATTGCAGGGATGAACGAAGGGCGCTGGATAGATAAGGGAATCAAGGGCTACTGTCTGCTGATTTCAAGTACGCCCGCCTTCTGGCTGGCACTTCTTCTGCTGGTGGTATTCGGAGTATGGCTGCGGGTATTGCCCATTGGAATGAGCGTGCCCATCGGAGTGGAGGCCAGCGGAGTTACATTCACGGATCGGGTATATCATGCGATTCTCCCGGCAGTTACCTTAAGCATTACAGGCGTATCAAATATCGCGCTTCATACCCGGGAGAAGATGATTGATATTATGGATAGCGACTTCATCCTGTTTGCGTTAGCCAGAGGCGAGAGTGGCTTTAAACTGTTCTGGCGTCATGGGCTGCGCAATGTCCTTCTCCCTGCGCTTACGCTGCATTTTGCGTCCATCAGCGAGATTATCGGAGGCTCTGTTCTGGTAGAGCAGGTATTCTCCTATCCTGGGATTGGACAGGCGGCCGTGGCGGCAGGGCTTGGCAGCGATATGCCTCTTTTGATGGCAATCACCATTGTCACCGCGCTGTTCGTCTTTGGCGGAAATATGACCGCCAATATCCTCTATGGGCTGGTAGACCCTAGGATCAGAAGAGGAGGGGCGTCTTAATGAAGAGCATGAACCGTAGAAAGAAAGTATTGGCTGGTGTCATGCTGGCAGCAGGCTTTCTTCTTGTCGTGTGCATCGGAGGCGCTGCCTGCTCGGAATGGGCGGTGGCGACGGACTTTACGCAGAAGAATCTACCGCCGGGAGCGGGACACCTCTTTGGCACAGACTGGATGGGAAGAGATATGCTGGCGCGGACGTTGAAAGGACTGTCTTTGAGCATTCTGCTGGGCATCCTGGCAGCAGGCGCCAGCGCGTGCATTGCCCTGATTCTGGGGATTGCGTCCGCGACGCTTGGGAAAACGGTGGATAAGATCATTACGTTTATGATTGATCTGATTCTTGGAATCCCCCATATCCTGCTGCTGCTTTTGATTTCCGTGGCGCTGGGGAAAGGACTCAGGGGCGTAGCCGTAGGAATCGCGCTGACGCACTGGCCATCTCTTGCCCGGCTGATCCGGGCGGAGGTATTGCAATTAAGAGAAAGTCCTTACATACAGATTGCACAGAAATTAGGAAAGAGCAGATGGTACATTGCCAGAAAGCACATGCTGCCCCACCTGCTTCCTCAATTTATGGTGGGACTGGTGCTTTTATTCCCCCATGCGATCCTACATGAGTCCAGTATAACCTTCCTGGGATTCGGCCTGTCTTCGGAACAGCCTGCGATAGGCATTGTATTGTCAGAATCCATGAAGTATCTGATGACGGGAAAATGGTGGCTTGCCCTGTATCCGGGACTCTTCCTGGTGCTGACCGTAATCATGTTTTATGTGGCGGGAGAAGGGCTTCGCAAGCTTGCAGATCCGGGAAGTGTGCATGGATAGGGAGAAGATGAGATGGAATTGCTGAATATTAAGGATTTGAATATATCGTTTACGCAGTATGATAAAGGAATGCGCCAGATTCAGCTGAATGTGATCCGCGGCCTGGATGTAACCGTAAATTCCGGGGAGATGGTAGCGGTGGTAGGTGCCAGCGGTTCGGGGAAAAGTCTGCTGGCTCACGCGATCCTGGGTCTTTTACCTTATAATGCCTGTCTGAAAGGATGCATCTCTTATCGCGGCAGCGAATTGACGCAGGAAAGAATTGAAAAACTGAGGGGAAATGAGATTGTTATGGTTCCTCAGAGCATTGCGTATCTGGATCCGCTGATGAAAATAGGACCCCAGATCCGTAAGGGGAGAAATGATTCGGCGACGAAAAAGAAGTTAAAAGACATCTTCTCCAGGTATGAACTAAAGGAGGAGGTACAGAACCTGTATCCTTTTGAACTATCCGGGGGAATGAACCGAAGGATACTAATCTCTACCGCGCTGATCGAAGATCCCGGACTGGTGATCGCCGATGAGCCCACTCCGGGATTGGACTTAAAAGTCGCAAAGCGGGCGATGGGACATTTTCGGGAACTGGCAGATATGGGGGCAGGGATTCTGGTGATCACCCATGATCTGGAACTGGCGCTTGAGGTGGCGGACAGGATTGTCGTATTCTACGCAGGATGTACGGTTGAAGAGGCCAACTCCTGCGACTTTGAACGGGAAGAGACGCTTCGCCATCCTTATACCAAGGCCCTGTGGAGAGCCATGCCGGCGCATGGATTCCAGGCCATCGAAGGAACACAGCCTTACGCCAAGGATATGCACGAGGGCTGCCCGTTTTCCCCCAGATGCCAGTCCTGTACGGAAGCATGCATGCAGGAAGTGAAGCTTCGCAGCCTGCGTGGCGGGCGCGTGCGATGCCTGCATGCGAGATAGGGCGAAGCGCGGGCTAAGGCAGAGGAAGCAAACTAGACAGGAGAAGAAAGAAAATGAGATTAGAGGCGAGAGAGGTAACCTACCGATACGGAAAGGATAGCCCGATGATTCTGGAAGACTTCAACTTTCAGATGGAGGATGCGGAACGGGTGGGGATGATAGCCCCCAGCGGATATGGGAAGACCACCATATGCAAACTGCTTTCCGGATATCTGAAGCCGGAGAGGGGGCAGATTCTTCTGGATGGAAAGCCGTTGCATTCGGAAGATGGATATTGTCCGGTCCAGATGATCTGGCAGCAGCCGGAACTGGCCGTCAATCCCAGAATGCGCATGCGGGATGTGATACTGGAAGGAGACCAGGTAGAAGAAAGAGTCTGGAAGGAACTGGGGATCGAAGAAGACTGGATGAACCGGTTTCCCGCAGAATTGTCCGGCGGAGAATTACAGAGATTTTGTATTGCAAGGGCATTGGGAAAAGGAACGAGATTCCTGTTGGCGGATGAGATCAGCGCCATGCTGGACTTGATTACCCAGAGCCAGATATGGGACTTCCTGATCAAGGAGACAGAGCGAAGGCAGATCGGGCTGGCCGTAGTCAGCCATAATAAGCCTTTGCTGCATCATATCTGTACCAGGATTGCAAATTTGAACCCGACTGCATATAATAAATAAGTAAGGACAGAATTTAGCCCTTGCTTATTTGCTTTTAGACATGAAAAAAGGCGCAGCGGTAACGAACGCAGTATACTATCATGTACTGGTTTTTGAGATACACAGCACCATGCCTGTAGAAGGAACTTGCTATATCATAAGCAGCAGGTATGGAATTGATTTTGCCAAACTGCGCCTGTCTGTGGATGCAGCCTGCATTATAATCTTGCTGGCCCTGACATTTGCCTTTGGCCTGACCTTGAAGATTCGCGAGAGGACTATAGCGGGGATGCTGGTGCTGGGACCACTGATGGGATGGTGCATGAAATGGGAGAAGAAAGTACTGGAACATATTGACTTATAGCGTCCTCCGCTTTCCTATTCCTTGCTGGTATGTTAGAATATTGGCAGGACATATCGGGAAGGAGAGACAAGGTGGAAAGGCACGTTATGAAGAGGAAGAGACTACATATAACGAACCGAATAAAAGGAATCGCCGGCTGCATATTATTGGCAGCCGGTTTTGCACTGCTTTTTATCTCCAGATTATCCCAGGAGTTTGCCCACTGGTACAGCACGAAGGTGTATCCGGTCTGGGTGGGAACTACGGGCAGGCTGATGAACCTTTTTCCTTTTTCCGTGTCGGAAGTTTTTCTGTATATCATGATTGTCATTATTCTACTGTCAGCAGGAGTGCTGATTATAAAAGAAGTGAGAAGAAAGGCAGGGAAGAAGGAGGCGTGTTCCTGGGGAATGGGCCTGTTCCTGCTTGCGGCCTTTCTGTTCTTTCTCTATGTATTAAACTGCGGGGTCAACTACCAACGGGAATCCTTCTCGGAGAGTTCGGGCCTCCAAGTTGAAAACTATACGGCAGGCGACTTAAAAGAAGTCTGCCAGTGGCTTACCCTGAAGGTAAATGAGACAAGCAGCGAGGTGGAGCGCGATCAAGACGGAGTGATGGTACTGGATATCCCGATGGAGAAATACGCGGCAGAGGCAATGAGGGGCCTGGGGGAGGACTATCCGGAACTGGCCGGATACTATCCCCGGCCCAAGGGATTGCTGGTGCCTTGGATACTCTCTATCCAGAATCTGACAGGGGTCTACTCGCCGTTTACCGTAGAAGCGAATTATAACAGCGGGATGATAGATTACAATATTCCCTTTACCGCCTGCCACGAACTTTCTCATCTGAGAGGATTCATGCAGGAAGAAGAAGCCAATTTCATCGCTTATCTGGCCTGTAGCAGATCAGATAACGTCCAGTTCAGATACAGCGGGAATCTGCTGAGGTGGATCTACTGTATGAGCGTGCTGCATACCGTGGATTATGATGCGTGGGAAGAAGTGCGCCAGACGCTGGCGCCGGAAGTGGAGCCGGATCTTGCAGCAAATCGGGAGTACTGGGCCAGATATGACGGGGCAGTGGCAGAAGTTTCCAACAAGGTGAATGATACCTATCTGAAGGCAAACGGCCAGGATGACGGGGTGAAAAGTTACGACCGCATGGTCGATCTGATCGTCGCTTATTATTTGAAAGTTATCATACGCCGTCAAGAATTTGCCACAATGCAGAGCATTGGATTGATGGTTGGAGGCGTTGCTACGGATGTTAGATTTTCCCTAAAACAGATAACCCGCAAAAGCGGGATAGGGATGATGAGACGAAGGAATGGAGACGTATCATGCCAATCAGAGATTCGGCGGCGCGGGAGTGGAAGAAAAAGGAAAATCAGGATTTAAGTTACAGATTGGAGGCGTAATCCATGGATAATGAGGAGATGATATGTTACTGTTCCAATGTGACAAGAGGTCAGAGCATAGTTGCTAGGAAAATGAAAAGAATTTAGCCCGCGTGGAACAAGATGTTTACCGTTAATTATGGATATAATTAAGAAATATGTAAGATAATATGAAGAACCGGCAATGGATGAAGAAGTCCATTGCCGGTTCTTTCTACCATGCTGCCATGACAACTTTGTTAAAACGACTTAAAATTACTTAACAGATTTAAAGTTTCGTTAACATACTTTTAACAATTTTTAACCGAAACAGGGTGACAGTGAGGAATATCTGCATGATAACATATTGCCAGTAAAACATTAAGACGGAACTAGATGTGAATAGAAGATGAAAGGGAATAAAAAGATGTTCAAGTTATGGAAGAGAGTATGTGCGGGGATGCTGGCAGCGGTTACCCTTGGCGTGACATTATTACCGGGAGTGGAGGTTCATGCAGCGACAAATACAGAAACAGAAAATCTGATGAAAATATGTGTTATCTCAGATACACACTATTATCCGCTTAATTATGTCAGTGATTGTGAAGACTATAAGACATATGTAGGCGGAGATCCTAAGATGCTGGCAGAATCCGGTTCCATTATAGATTCTGCACTTGCTATGATTAAGAAGGATCAGCCGGATCTGGTGCTCATTTCGGGAGATCTTACGAAAGACGGAGAAAAGTTGGGGCACCAGGAATTGGCGGAGAAATTGCAGAAAATTGAAGATGAGACGGACGCAGAAGTATTTGTCATCAATGGAAATCATGATATCTATAATTATCAGGATTCCTGCACATTTGAAAATGGTAAGAAAGAACAGGCAACCACTACGACTCCGGCAGACTTTAAAGAGATCTATGCTAATTTTGGATACAACGGAGAACATGATGCACAGTACTACACGCCTCCAGAAGGAAAACAGGCAGGCGGGCTGTCTTATTCCGTAACAGTCGGGGATTATGTAATTATCGGAATCGATTCCGGAAGATATAGTCCGGATGCTGATACTGGAATGGATACCAATGAACATATTACGGCAGGACGAATCGACACCTCTCTTCTTCCATGGGTTAAAAAACAGGTGGAAAATGCGATAGCAGCGGGAAAGACGCCTATCGGACTGATGCATCACGGATTGGTACCACATTTTTCTAAGGAAGCAGAGTTGTTAAGCGAGTATGTAGTAGATGATTGGCAGGAGATGGCAACCACACTGGCAGATGCAGGAATGCGTTACATATTTACCGGCCATATGCATGCGAATGATATCGCGGAGTATACATCTGTAAGCGGCAATACGATCTATGACCTTGAGACAGGTTCCCTGGCGGCCTATGGTTCTCCGGTACGTACGGTGACGATTCAGAGAGATGAGACGATGACGGACCAGTCGACACTTCAGCTCGATGAGACGTTTCATGTGAAAAGCACAAGCGTAAAGTCGATCAATTATAACGGAAAGACTATTGATGATCTTCAGGCATATACCATGGAAAAACTGTATCCGGAGGCGCTGTTTAACAACATGGCTGGCGGAATGCTGAAGCCGATGCTCCGGGATATTGCAGATACGGGAATCCGAAACTATCTCGCGGAGAAAATGCCGGAGTTAGATATAAATACCATCGTATTAGACAATGTGCGAAAGATGTTGGCAGGGGGAATGAATCTGGAACTTGGTTCTGGTATTGGCCGTGTTGCCGTCAGCTACCGAAATGGAGGAATTGAGCTGAAGCCTACGGGAACCGCAGGAATCATCGGGACCACAACAGTCAGTGATGAGCAGGTTATCCGGGTGGTAGATGATTTCCTGACAAAGGTGGAGAATCAGTACCTGAAGAATCCGGATTATCTCTTGGGAAAGGTAGACGAGATCGTCACCAAGGTGGCCAAATTCGGTGTGGGTTCCCTGGACGGTCAGGAAAAGACATTATATGACTTCATCGTGTTGCTTCTGACAAGCCACTATGCTGGCGGCGAGAATCCGCCGGCATGGGTGACCGAACAGGCACTTCCATATCTCAGAAGCGGGGCAGTCATTAAAGATCTGATGGATATGCTGGTTGGAGACGTCGTAGTGATCGTAAATGATATAGCAGCCAATCTGAATATTGATACCGGAATTGCCTTTAGTGGCCTGTGGAAGACTGCAATCGATTCTCAGACGAATAATGGTAACCTTGCTACTATACTGGAACTATTCAATCTGAATGTAGAAGAGTTGATAAACGGATTAATATCCGAATACATGAGTGACAGTTTCCTGACGGGTATGGGAGGTCTGTTGGATGATTATGCTTCGTCTTTCCTATACGATACAGAAAGCACGGATGATATTCTGAACGATGAAAATGGACGGACGATCACCTGGTCTACATCGACACCGGTGACTCCGCAGGAACCATCTGTGGCAAATGGACTGGCACCAACGCAGATTGCCATGACCCAGGGAGAATCAGCAGACTCGAGGTACCTGCGCTGGTACACTGGGGCTGGAGTGTCAGGGACTGCTGTGGCACAGATCTCAGAGAGTGGAGATTTTGCGGATGCAGCTACATTTACGGCAGATACCCAGGAGGTTGTGAAGCCGAAGACATTGTTAAACCTGGGACTGATGGCAACTTATACCACACAGAAAGCACGCAAATACACGGCGAAGATTACAGGACTTGAGACCGGTAAGACCTACTATTATCGAGTTGGTATAAGCGAGACAGGCAATTTCAGCACACCAGTGGCATTTACCGTAAAGAATGAAGAAACATCAGGATTCACATTTATCAATGTTAATGATTCGCAGGGAATGATTGCGTCTGACTATGATACATATCTGAATACGCTGGCTGAAGCGAAGAGTCAGTTTGCTGGAGCAGCATTCGTTCTGCATGCAGGAGACTTTGTAGATGATGGAAGCAATGAAGATTACTGGACATGGGCGTTGGAAGGAGTATCTGAGTCTGTATCGTATGTTCCTTCGACAGGGAATCATGAGGCGAAGTCCAAAGTAGAAGGGATCACGGATCCGAACGCTATTATCTCACATTTTCAGGTACAGAATCAGGACATTCCGAAGCAGGATACAAGTACCGGAATCTATTATTCTTATGAGTATAAAAATGCAACATTTATCGTGCTGAATACGAATGATGTAACAGATGACGGATACCTGTCGGATGCACAGTATGACTGGGCTTATGAGAAGGCAAAGAATGCACAGACGGACTGGAAGATCATCCTGATGCATAAGTCGCCATATTCCAATGGCCCGCATGCCAAAGATGCCGATGTGGTAGCAATCCGTAAGCAGTTAAATAACCTGACGGCGGCTTGTGATGTGGATCTGGTTATGTCCGGACATGATCATGTATATAACCGTACTCCATATCTTGCACAGGGTAAGACACAGCAGGTGACTACCAGGACGACCTCTTACCAGGGAAATAATTATACTACTGCTGTGAATCCGTCTGGAACGGTGTTCGTGATCGCCGGGACGGCAGGAGTGAAGAATTATGTTCAGACTCCGGTATCTACTGTGCCGAGTGAGAAGACATTTCAGCAGACTTGCCCGGTGTATGCAGGTGTTACGATTGATGATGGGAAACTATATTACAGAGCTTACCAGGTGAAGGATGGCGTATCGGAACTGGTAGATTCCTTCGCCATTGATAAATCAAAAGAGACAGAGGTTCCGGCATGGGAGAAAGTGAAGGACATGATATCTGCGCTCCCGGGTACCCCCACATTGGAGGATGCATCTGCTATCCAGGCGGCAAGAGTGGCGTACGAGAATCTGGGTGATACAGATCGGGCACAGGTAGATAATGTTAATCGTCTCTTGCAGGCAGAGAAGATGCTGCAGGCATTACAGAATATTACTGGGAAACAGACCGTGCATGTGAATAGTAAGTCTCAGTTCGTGAAGGCACTGAATAATCCGGATGTGGGAACGATCATAACCGATGGCGCTACAATTGAATTTGAAACTTGGAATGGATGGGAGGATACGTATGATATTACCAGAGACCTGCGGATTATGGGAAGTTCAAAGTTGACATATGTTCGTTTCCGGGTAAAGAACGCAGCGACACTAATACTGGATGGAGATATCGCGATCGATGATACGAGAAAACAGGGGTCTACCTTTGCATCCTTGAATCCGGTGGAAGTATATGCGAACTCCACGCTGATCACAAGCGGGCATGTAGCGATGCGTACGGAATATGGAACAGGTGGAAGTGAGTCAGGTATCTGCGTGAAGATGATGGAGGATGGGAGCAAGGCAATTCTTGGAAGTAATGGAAGTTACTGGGGAGCGGAAGCGTCCGTATACTCTTCGATACCTGGTACAGAAGTCATCATCAATGATGGTACTTACGAGAGAAAGAATAACAATCATCGTGCGGTGGATTCCCAGGGAACGATTGAAGTGAATGGAGGAACCATCCGCAATCTCTGGAGCAGTGGAAACCTATACATCAATGGCGGAATATTTGATAATGGGAGTGTTTTGAATAAGCAGACACCGGTAGAGATCAAGGGGACTGCATATATGACCGGTGGAACAATCCGGCCATATAATGGAAATAGTGTCAAGATCACCAACACCGGAAAACTGCATATCCTGACAGGAGCTGTCGGACAGGCATCTATCGGAAATGTACAGCCATATGTAAGTGCAGTGACAACTCAGAATTACAGAGATATTGAGGCGCATTACCACAACATTAACGGGACCGGAGGCAGTGACGGCATTTACGAGGCACCCGCAGCAGCCAGTACAATCGAGAGTCTGGCGAATGCAGGTGGAACGAAGCTTGACGGAAGTAGTGCCACAGATGGATTGATGACAGGCACACTGGGAGAAGGAGAACATCATGTATATGGAAAATATTATCTTGCCGGAGGGGGTAAGGCAGCGCCAGCCGGATTCCAGGTAGAAGGCGACGGAGAAGCTATTGTGTATGGCCCGTCAAGATTTATCGAGAACCATCCGGTGACGGAGGCAGTGATTGAGGGAGAAAAGACCAGACTGGTACAGTATCAGGACGGCGCCACGATCAGGTTAAATGGTTACACCCTTCCTGCCAATGCATTCGATAATGCAGTGGGCTGGACATCGGATAATGCACAGGTGGCGGATGTAGATCGCGGAAAAGTTACATTAAAGCAAACTGGTATGGCCAATATCACTATGACATCCAAGTCCAATAACAGCATTTTTGATCAGGTGAAGATACTGGCAGTAGATCCAAAGATTCAGGGAGCGGCTCGTATCGAAGATGACAAGCCGGAATCCTATACCGTGGATTTGAAGGCGACAGGCATTGATCCGTCAGATCTGGGTAGAATCAGTTACAAGTGGTCCGTGGATGACTTAAAGGTAGCGACGATAGACGAAGCAACAGGAGAACTTACAAAAGTCGGACAGGGAACGGTGCATGTAACAGCGCAGCTTTTGTTAGACGGTGTGGCTACAGATATAAGAGTCAGCAAGGAAGTACAGATCTTGGATGTCGTATCCGTAGAAATCACATGGGGCGCTATGGAATATACCTATAATGATGGAAAATGGAATAAGGATACTCATCAATATGATGGCAGAGGATGGACTGCAGACAGAAGTAAAGGAGATCAGATTCAGGTAAGGAATACAGGAAAAGAAACTGTGACAGCAAGATTCGCATATCTTGCGGGAAAAGATTATACATCTATAGGTGGACGTTTTGTAAAAGATCAGAATCCGATTACAGCAGGCACACTTCAGTCACAAGAAGAGATGATGGTACAGCTTCAGCTTCATAATAAGCCGGATCAGAAGATGGAGAAAGCGACAGTAGGAGCTGTCACAATCACAATCAATCAGGAGAGTACGAATTAATGAAAAGAGAAGAAACAGATAGAAATGAGCAGATAGGGAAAAAAAAGAGCAGAGGAAAACGTCAAAAAAACAAAATTTGTATTATCGTCCTTCTGATTATATTGTTACTGGGAATAGGAATTCTTGTGTTTCTGTACGTAAAAGGTCACAAATCGGATGATTTTGCACCGAAGCTTGATTCAACTGCAGAACAGATGGAAGATACCGGGGAGAAGATGGATGCGCCGGAAGGCGGCGGTGCGGTAAGCTTGACATATTCTACTGCAGTTACAATCTCTATGAAAGACCGGACAGCCCAGATTCTGTTCGAGAATCCATCGAAGTCTACCAAAGACACGGTACTACAGCTGACGGTTGAAGGACAGAAAGAAGGACAGGAGTCTGTGATCGCAGAATCAGAACTCATACCTGCAGGATATAAGCTGTCACAGATGGAACTGAATGATGATGTGGAACTGAAGGCGGGAAAATACGAGGGTAACTTGAATGTATTGTATTATGACAGCGAGAGCGGGAAAAAAGAAGTGGTAGATACGAAGATTCCGGTGACGCTGACGGTGAATAACGGAAATTAAGCTATGCATTCCGTTTTCAATATAGAATCATCAAAAACTAAAAACAATGAAGTCAAATGAAAAGGAGAGAAGGACAATGAGAATCAAAAAATTAACAGCAGTAGCAATGACAGGAATGATGGTATTCGGAATGGGAACAAGCGTATGTGCGGCATCACCAATAACACAAATTGGCGATACTGATACAAATGATGTAAAGGCAACATATGCTGCGGAGCAGGAGGCAAAGACTGTGTACAGTGTAGATATCAAATGGGGAGGCATGCAGTACACTTATACCGTTCCTTCAGAAGGAACCTGGAATCCTGTAAACCATCAGTTTGACGGAGCATCAGGTGCAGGAAAGTGGTCTTGTTCTGAAGGCGCAGACAAAGTAGAGGTAACAAACCACTCCAATGCAGCGGTAAAAGCAGCATTTACTTATGGAGCGGAAAGTGACTACCAGTCAATTAATGGAACATTTGACAAGCAAAATGCAACTCTTCCAACTGCAGAAGGCACAGCGGTTTCAAAAGCACCTACATATACTGCAACGCTGTCGCTTAGCGGAGCTCTGAAAAAGAATGTGCAAGCACCTACCAAAATCGGTACAGCAACCGTTACATTAAACGCAGTAGACTAAGGAATATAATCAGATGAAGAGAAAGACGATTACAATGATATGCCTGATGCTTCTGATGTTATGCTTCTGTACAGCAGATGTATTTGCCATGGAGGACAGCAAAGCGGTAGCAGGGAAGAAAGTCTTTTCTCTAGGCGCCCATACATATATTAGTGAGATCGCAGATGGACATGCGGTGGTTGTCGCCGGAGACGGTACCAGATTCGAGCTGAAGGGAGAAGGGATAGACGGACTGTACCTGTGTATCATCGAACTCCTGGAAGGTGATGACGCCTACGAGTGGCTTGGCAGCGAGCTGAAAAGTAACGGGGAAATGCAAGAAGCTTATGCGGTACTCCTTATGAATGGCGCCGGGGAATATGTAACCGCAGATAAGGATTTTACCGTAACGATTCAGGTGAAAGCGTCAGGAAAAGGCCTGAAGGTATGGCATGTGGAGCCGAATGGGAATAAGACAGCACTTCAGCCGGTAAAGGGAGATCACTTAAGTGTCATCGGCACAAAGACAGATTACTATGCTGTAGTACGCGGGGATTCATCTGGTGAAGGTGCGCCAGGGGAAAATGTACCGGGTGGTAATACATCAGGAAGTCATGTGTCGGGAAGCAATGTGTCCAGTGGGGCTTTCGGAGTGATCAAGACGGGAGACAATGCCGGAGTATTTCTCTGGGGACTTCTGGTGATCGTGGGAGCTGCAGGATGCGTGGCAGGAGTAAAAAGCAAAAAGCGAGACATACATATGAGAAATAGCGGGCATAAATAAAAGGCATGTACAATAAAATTATCTGAGGGTTAGGAGAGAAGTCCTGGCTCTTAGATTTTTTTATTATACGAGGAAAGTTCCCTGTTCTTAAAAAACAATACGGGGTGCAGAAAAATATGTGAAGTAGTATGTATCCTAAATGGAAAATAAAGCTAAGGATAAACAAAATTCCGTATGCTGGCTGGGGTGATGGTGGGGCCTGCGGGATAAGTCGCGCAGGGAGTCCCAGGAGCCATCATAGCGGCGCTGCCAGCGATAGATATACTGGCGGTTGGTCAGAAAGTTATTCTGGCATAAACATTCAGTCTATGCTAGAATATAAATATAGCATTATATTTCTAATACTCTAGCGGCGTCTGCCGTATCTTCTATCTATTGCCAACAGGCATCTATTCGGAAATTTCAATGCTTAAAAACCCAGGAAAACAGCAGAGTGGTTCCGGAATGGATGGGGTGCGAGCAAGTATTGAGGGTATATACCGCATTGCTTCAAATCCAGAGATAGACAAGGAGGAAATAATCAGTAGGATAAAGAAGGAGGCTGATAGTATATGAATGTAGGATCAAGGCTGACGGTTAAGGCGTACCCTGTCACAGAAGTGTGCTATGGGGAGGAGAACCGAGTGACGGTGGATGGCCGGATGACGGTCTGTAAGAACATTGCAGAAAAGATTCTGGCGCAGGAGCCATTGATAAAGGAGATTGATATCCGTATTATCATGCCGGATGAGCACCGACAGCATACCAACACGGTGATGGATGTGATTCCGCTGGCAACCAAAGTGCTGGGACGGGTGGGGGAGGGCATTACCCATACCCTGACAGGCGTATACGTGCTCCTTACCGGCGTGGATGAGAGTGGGCGCCAGGTGTGCAATTTTGGAGCCAGCGACGGAATACTTGAGGAGAAGATTGCCTGGGGGCGGGCAGGAACGCCGCTTCAAAGTGATATGCTGATCTCTTTTGACGTAGTTCTTAAGGAAGGATCCTGGGCGGATCGTCCGGGCCCGGAAGCAGCCCATCGCGCCTGCGATACATACTGCCAGATATTCCGGGAGCAGATAAAGAAGTTCAATGGATACAAGTGCGCGGAAAAGCATGTCTTTCAGGAGACGTATGAGCCGGGGAAAAAAGATGTCTATATTGTGAAAGAAGTATCCGGGCAAGGTGCCGTATACGATACCCGGATATTCGGACATGAGCCTTGCGGATTCGAAGGCGGGAAGTCTGTTATTGATATGGGCTGCATGCCTGCGCTGGTGACGCCCAATGAATTTAGGGATGGCATTATGCACGCGATGGATTAGGATTCGACGATAAAGTATGGAGGTGCAGTTATGGGAATCGGAACAAGCATGAAAGAAACTTCCCTGCATTATTACAGGGATCCCTTGGTAGAAGCCGTATCGGAAGACCCGGAAGTCAATCTGAGGGGAATCATCATTGTGGGATCGCCGGATAAGAATGAGGATAAATATCTGTCAGCGGAGCGGGTCGGGGTCAGCCTGGAATGCATGAGGGCGGACGGAGCCATTTTCTCCTGTAATGGGATCGGCAATAATCATGTTGACTATGCCCATGCTATTGAAGCGACAGAAGTAAGGGATGTGCCGGTGGTGGCTCTTAGCATGTGTCCGGCGAAGGACTTCGTGGTGCAGAATGATCATCTGGACGGCGTGCTGTCCTACTATAAGGCGATCGATAAGATGGGACAGGACGGGGATGAGACAACGGTGCTTGCCGAGAATACGGTAAATAAGCTGGATGCCAGAAAGGCACTGGCAATGCTGAAATTAAAAATGAGAAAGAAAGAACAGAGGCATTGAGGCATCCTATGTTAACCGGGATAGCAGCGCGTTTAAGAAGGATATGTATATTGCCTGGAGAGATAAGAAAAGCAGGCACGTCAAGGGATAAGCCATTACGTGCCTGAATTATGAATGTGCATTCGCGATCTATGTGTCAATCTTAATATTCGCCAGAGCGTTTGCAAAAGCATTATTAATCGGTTCTTCCTTCTGCTTCTTCAGATAATTCTGGACATCTTTTTTGGATACTCCGGCGCCTTCTTTTTCTCTTCGCTTCTTGAAAGCGGAGAGTTTTTCTTTGTATCCGCAGGCGCAGACAAAGGTCTCTTCTTCGCCTTTTTTGATAATCTCCATCTTCTTGTGGCAGTTCGGGCAGCGGGCATTGCTCAGTCGGGCGATGGTCTCCCGGTATCCGCATTCCCGGTCCTGGCATACCAGGAGGCGCGCATTCTTTCCATTGACCGCCAGCATCCGCTTGCCGCATCTTGGACACTTGGTGTTGGTCAGATTATCATGGCGGAAGGTGCCGTCCACTGTCTTGATCTCCTGGATAAGTTCCTTGGTGTAATCCTGTATCTCGGCAAGGAACTGGGCATCTTTGTGGGCGCCTTTGGCAATGTTGGAAAGTTCCAGTTCCCACTTGGCCGTAAGTTCCGGCTTCTTTAAGTCCTCGGGAACTAGTTCCAGAAGCTGCTTTCCTTTGGAGGTGATGAGAATCTCATTTCCTTTTTTCTCAATCAGGAAGGAGTGGAATAGTTTTTCTATAATATCAGCCCTTGTAGCCACGGTTCCGAGCCCTCCGGTCTCGCCAAGCATCTTGCGCGCCTTTGCGTCCCGGGATTCCATGTATTTGACCGGATTCTCCATGGCAGTTAGCAGGGTCGCCTCGGTAAACCTTGCAGGTGGCTTTGTCTTTCCCGTCGTCAGGGCAATCTGGCTGATAGATAACTGCTCTCCTTTTTTAAGGAGCGGCAGAGGCTGTTCGCAGGACTGCCAGGAGGCATCGTCTTCTTCCGGAGCATCCAGAAAAGAACTGTCAGCCGCGCTGGAGGAATCGTAGATGGCCTTCCAGCCAGGAGACAGGATGATCTTGCCTTTGGCGGTAAAGGCCTGTCCTGCGGCGGAGGCCTTCAAAGTGGTCTGCTCATATTCGAAGGCCGGGTAGAGGATGCTGATAAATCTACGTATCACCAGATCATAGATCTTGCGCTCGTCGTTGCTCATGTGCTCCAGCTGGACAAATTCTTCCGTGGGGATGATGGCATGGTGGTCGCTGACTTTAGCGTCATCTACGAATGCCTTGCTGGTCTTTATGGGCGCTTTTAAAAGCGAGGGAATGAACTTCTTGTAGGGCCCGATATTGCATGCCTTCAGCCGTTCTTTGATGGTTGGGACGATGTCGGAGCCAATGTAGCGGGAGTCTGTTCTGGGATAAGTCAGGATTTTATGCTGCTCATAGAGGCGCTGCATGATATTCAGGGTCTCCTTGGCAGAAAAGCCAAAACGCCGGTTGGCGTCCCGCTGAAGTTCCGTTAAGTCGTATAAACCCGGAGAGAACGTTTTCCTGGCGGACTTCTGGACATCCGTTATTTGCAGGGCCTGACCCTTGAGGCTGGATTCCAGATCCGTGATGAAAGAACGCTTAAACGAGCGCAGGCTTCCATTCTTTTCATTCTGCCAGGACCATTTTACATTGCCGGCGACGCAGGAAAGACCATAGTATTCTTCAGGCTTAAAGGAACGGATCTCTTCTTCGCGCCGGGCAATGATTGCCAGGGTAGGCGTCTGTACCCGTCCGCAGGAGAGCTGGGCATTATACTTGCAGGTCAGCGCCCGGGTGGCGTTGATGCCCACTAGCCAGTCTGCCTCGGCACGGCTTTTTGCGGCGTAATACAGATTATTGTATTGGCGCCCGTCTTTTAAACTTAAGAATCCTTCCCGAATAGCCTTATCCGTAACGGATGAGATCCACAGCCTTTTGATCGGCTTATGGCAGCCGGATTTGTCCAGAATCCAGCGGGCGACCAGTTCGCCCTCCCGCCCGGCATCCGTGGCAATGATAATGTCCGATACATCCTTGCGGAAGAGCTGGGTCTTGACATTGTGATACTGCTTGGAGGTCTGCTTGATGACCACCAGCTCCCATCTTTCCGGGAGCATGGGGAGGTAGGACATGTTCCATTCTTTGAACTTTTTGTCATATTCCTCCGGGTCAGCCAAGGTTACGAGATGCCCAAGAGCCCAGGTCACGATATATTTACTGCCCTCGATGGCGCCCGGCATATTCTTGTGGCAGTCCAGAACCCGGGCAATATCGCGGGCCACAGAAGGCTTTTCAGCCAGTACGAGTGATTTCATATATGATAGTCTCCTTTGATATTCGGTTGAATGTACCTATTCAACATAGCGGATTTGATCCGGTTTGTCAACGGATAGCCAATTTAGAATGTGCGAAACTGTGCGATTTCCTTAACTGTGAAATCGGCGATCTGTTAAAAATAGAAAATGGATTAAGATTGATGTATCTGCGGGTATAGCAATTTTATCAATGAAAGTATGCTTGACATTTAGGATGGTTTTGATAGAATTTTTGTTGAACATATGTAACTTCTTTCTTGTATAATTTTTTATCGAAAATATATTAAAGTTTCAAGGTTCTGTTAGCGGGTCAGACACAGAAAATACTATGTTCTGACCTCAGCATCATGACATTGATATAAGATTATTAATGAAAGAACGAATTTTTACATCCTTTTAAATGATATGTATACAAACGAGGTATGATTATGCAAAATATGAATTACTATTACGATTTTTCAGGACAAAAATATAACCATCCGCTAAGTTTGAGTATGAACAGTTTTGATCGAAAGGTATTTTCCAGACAGACAAGTCTGGAGATTTCTTTCGTATTAAGGGGCAGCTATGAAGTTGTTACCGAGCATATCTCCCATGTTTTACGTGAACAGGAACTAGTCGTGATCTCGCCAAATGAAATCCATATTTTAAAAAAGATTGATCCTGATAGTGTGATCTTAATTTTACATATCGATTTTGACCGTATCCCAGACACTTTACTCGGTTCATGCCGCAATATTTTTTATACCACGATCTGTAATCTTCAAAATAACCGACAGCTTTTGTTCTTATTAAAAGAAGAACTAAGAAAATTAATTGTAGTGCTTCTACAAGGAAATGTAAACGAAGGAACAGACTTATTTGAATTAAATGAAATCATGATGAAGATTTTGTGCATCACAAAGAAAGAGCTAAGTCACTCTTTTGAGCAATTGCCAGTAGCTTCCATCCATCATGACAACTATATCAAAGCAATTCGCTATATTGATCAGCACTACCATGAAAATATCCATTTATCTGATATCGCCAAGACGCTTTCATTCAGTAATAGTTATACTTCCAGACTATTTACCAAGTTTACCGGCCTTCCATTTGTAAAATATCTTTCTTATGTGCGTGTCCGGGAATCTTTAGAATATCTGTTAGAATGTAAAGCATCGATTGAAGAAATTTCCGGAATATGTGGAATGCCAAATTCAAAAGCTTACACTCAGATTTTCAAAGAGCTTTATGGAATCACGCCTAGCACTTACCGAAAGCGATTTCTTAAAAATCTGCTTCCTCTTCCGGGAAATGAAGCTCGTCCAATGGACTTTACAAAAGAACAAAAAGAATTAATGAATCATGTATTTCAACTAGATAATTATAAAGAATGCCTATATCGTTCGAAAGATGTCGCCATAGAGAAAAAAGGCGATACTTTGTTATGCACACTGGCAAATCATGAGGAACATGAATTCCACTATGTACAAAAGGGGGATCGGGTTTTGATCACGATTCATCCTGTAGCAAAATAAGATTTATTTTCTAAAACAGGGTATTATATGTCCTGTTTTTCTTTTTCTCATATATTCTTGTTAAATAAAAGACAAATTATGACGGACAGTATCTCATTCTTGAGAGGATATTTTCTTTCGTTCATATTAAAATAAAAGAAAAAAATATTAGGAGGAAAGAAATCATGAATCAATATCCAAACCTGTTCTCCCCAATCAAGATTGGGGAAACTACAGTAAAAAATCGTGTGTTTATGCCACCTATTTCAACAAACTTAGCCGATAATGGTTATGTTACAGACGCACTTGTTGGGCATTATGCAGCTCGTGCAAAAGGCGGCGTTGGTCTGATCGTTACAGAAGTTACAACAGTAGAACCTACTTATGTATACCTTCCAGGAGATATGTCCATTGCTGATGACAGTTTCATTCCAGGATGGCAAAAATTAACTGCTGCCGTTCATGAATATGGTACAAAAATTTTACCTCAATTATTTCATCCAGCATATATGGCATTCCCTATTCCAGGAACTCCACGTCTGATCGCACCTTCTTTTGTTGGTCCTTATTATGCAAAAGAAGCCCCAAGACCGGTTACAGTCGAAGAATTACATACAATCATCAGACAGTTTGGAGAAGCTGCATTACGAGTAAAAAAAGCTGGTGCAGATGGTGTTGAGATTCACGCTGCTCATGCTCACGGATTATTAGGCGGATTTCTTTCTCCTCTTTATAATAAACGTACAGACGAATACGGAGGAGATATCAATGGTCGCTTAAGATTAACATTAGAAGTTGTAGCAGAAGTTCGTAAAATGTGTGGACCTGAATTCATCATTGATGTTCGTATCTCTGGAGATGAATACTCTGACGGTGGATTAAACTTAAACGATGCAATCTACGTTTCCAAACAGTTAGAAAAAACTGGTGTTGATATGCTTCACGTTTCTGGTGGTACAACAATCAAACGTGGAAGTTCTATTCCGGCTCCTGGAACAAAGATGGGATCTCACAGTGCATTATCTGCGGAAATCAAGAAACACGTTTCAATTCCAGTTGCAACTGTAGGAAGAATCACGGAGCCATGGCTTGCTGAAGAATTAATTGCAAACGACAAAGCTGATATTTGCATGATCGGTCGTGCAAACTTATGTGAGCCAGAATTCTGTAACAAAGCACAGGCTGGTCACACAGATGAAATCCGTCCATGTATCGGATGTCTTCGTTGCTTAAATGGTATTATGTTCGGAAACCGTATTGCTTGTACTGTAAATCCATCTTTCGAACCTGAAAATGAAGAGACACTTACAACAGCAGAGACAAAGAAAAATGTTCTTGTAATCGGTGGTGGTCCCGCTGGTATGGAAGCTGCTTTCGTTGCTGCAAAACGTGGACACCATGTTATACTTGCTGACAAGCAGGATGCCTTGGGTGGAACTGTTCGAATCGCTGCTGTTCCGATCGCAAAACAGGATCTGACACAGTTGATCAAATACCAGGCTCACAAATTAGAGCAAGTTGGTGTTGAAGTTCTCTTAAATACAGAAGTAACTCTTGATATGATCAAGACAGATTACGCTGACTATGAAATCATTTTATGCGGTGGTGCTGCACCAATCGTTCCAGGATTTATGACAGAATTCAAAGATTACATGACTGCAGATGACGTTCTTTATGGAAGAAAATTCCCAGGACATAAGATCGTTGTAATCGGTGGTGGGTCTGTTGGTTGTGAGACAGCTGATTACCTTGCACCTGTACTCAATGACCGATTCCCGAAAAACCGCGAGATCATCCTGATTGAAATGGCTCATGAGATCATGGCAAATGAAAGCGGCCCAGGAAGAAGTCTTCTTGTTCAGAGAATGATGGAAAAAGGTATCCAGATCATCTGCGATGCAAAAGTAGAGGAAGTAAGCAACGACACTATCAGCTACTCTAAAGATGGTTCAACACATCAGATCACAGACGCTGACACATTGGTTCTTGCTATGGGGTACCGTTCTAACGCTACATTACAAGAACAACTGACTGAAACTGGAATTTCATACTCTGTTCTTGGTGATTGCAAGCAGTTAGGAAATATTAAAGATGCAATCTCACAGGGATATGAATTAGCTCGCACACTATAATTCGCCTCAAAAATATAACTGATTTATTACTAATTATTACTTTACCTAATTATTCAATGTCATTTGGTGTAACAACGTAATAACTGATATGCGGTTCTCTTCTTCAGTTGTTCCTTTGTCATCAAATGACATTGGATCACAATTCAGCCCATCCATTCCCTAATCTAGTAGATTTAGTTCGATATCTGTAAGTCGAACTGCCACAAAAATGTCACATATTTTAATATCGACTGTCCCTTCCGATATTAGAAATAGTGTTGTGAACTCCTACAATGGGAGACTGGTATAAATTATATACCAGTATATATGGTGCCATTTTGACTTTATAGGAAATTCCGATTTTAGAACAACGAAAAAAGAGCAAGAGTTTACCGAACGTATGTTAGATAAACTCTTGCTTAAGCATAACGATAAGATGATATAGTTTAGAAGATATAAAAACCTTCAGTACCAGCATCGTCATCAAATAAGTCATCTTCATTTAAGAAATAATCCATATCGAGAAGGTCATCCCTTCCGATGGATTAGCCATATATTGTTTGCGTAGTTTCTCTGTGTCTGGGTTCATGTGCGTGGCCTCCTCTGAAAAGAGCATACCAAGAGTTCTAAAAACAGCATGGCTGCACCGCATTCGCACTTTAGTGGGTCATAGCCAAAAGCAGAAAGAATTGCAGTACGCCACCGGTTAAAGCTTCTGTAAACATGGTGTTTTTCACAGGAGATGGTGGATAAGACGCTGTATAAATTTCATAACGGGAATGGTTTCTTCTACGTATTTGTCGATTCTGGAGGAGGCAATCACAGGGCGGCCAAGATACTGACCGATGTATCCAGCTTAAAGGACATGGAAGTAGTACGCCGCATGGCGTAGAGATTCCCGCAGGTAGGGCAGAAGCGACTGTGGAAGCGAAAGGAAACGAATTAAAACTTTCCGTAGCGAGGGCAGCTATCGAAGTGTCGAAGACACTTTTTTAAAGATTCTATTAGAGGGAATAAAAAAAGAGTTGCAAAATCCAGCGAATTATGATAACATATATCTCGGTCACGCTTAAGGATAAGCGAGATATGGCTCCGTGGTCAAGCGGTTAAGACATCGCCCTTTCACGGCGGTAACACGGGTTCGATTCCCGTCGGAGTCATTTGCGCGAAAGCGCTTTATATATAGAATGGCGCCATAGCCAAGCGGTAAGGCAAAGGTCTGCAACACCTCTATCACCAGTTCGATTCTGGTTGGCGCCTTTTAAAAAGCCTCGAAACGTTAAGTTTCGGAGGCTTTTTTGATATGCTATGATACGCTCGTATGGACCAGCGAGAATATAGGGGCTTACGGAGAGGATTCAAAAGACATCAGCGTCTGCGGCGATAGTTCCGGCGATTATATCTATTGTCAGGCGTGGGCATTTATATAATGGATGCCCGCGTTTTTCTATAAATTTTTGATGGTGGGAGATAGGCTGGCATTTTCTGTGCTTGTACGGTATAATACAATGCAAGTGAAGGTACAAGCGACCGGACAAGCTAAATAGCAGCAGGCAGAAATATAGAAAGAAGGCAGCAAGATGACAGAGATTCAGAAGCATAGAGCGGACGAGATGACGCCCGTAGAGAGAAAAAAAGCAATCGAGGAGGGGAAATCCTACGACCGCGTGCCCTGCGTCCCTTTCATGGGAGAACTGAAGGGAGTGCTTAGCGGCATCAGCGTGTGGGATCTGTCCCATGACCCGGAAAAGATGGCGGAGGCGGAAATCATTCCTTTCAACCGCTATGGATATGATCGGATGGATATCGGGCCTAATTCCAGGGGGATCACAGAAGCCCTGGGCGGCAAGGTGATCTATCCAGAGAAGGGAGTTCCTTATATGGATGCGCCGCTCATCCAGGATTATGTAAGGCTTGAATCTATAGAACCGGTGGATGCCCGGACGAATGCCAGAATTGGGGACTTTGCCCGGACGGCGCAGATTCTTGCGGACAAGGCGCTTCGCATTGTCCCGGTGGAAATGAGCATCGGCGGCCCGCTTACGATTGCATCCAACCTGCGGGGCGTGGAGCGGTTGCTGCGGGACTTAAGGAAGTGCCCGGACGACGCGCTGAGGCTGATACGGCTGGTTGCGGACAGCGAGAGAAGCTGTATCGACCTGGCAGCGCAGTATGGCATGGGGATTGCCATGGCTGACCCGGTGGCGAACCCCGCCCTTATCGGTCCGAAGATGTATGAGCGGTTCGTGTATCCATTTACGAAGGAACTGACGGATTACGCGTATGAAAAGACCGGGAAGAAGGTATCGCTGCACATGTGCGGGCAGACGGAGCAGATCTGGGACTATTTTAAGAAATATGAACTGAATGAGGTAAGTCTTGATAATATCGTTGATCTTGAAAAGGCGGCGCAGGAATTAGGCCCGTATATCCCAATCGCAGGAAATGTAGACCCGGTGGAGATCATCCTGAACGGAACCAGGGAAGAGATTACGCAGGCGGTCACATCCTGCATCAGCGCTGGCCTTAAATCCCGGAAGGGGTATGTTCTGGCATCAGGCTGTGATATTCCAGAGACCACCAGGCCGGAGCAGATTGACAGTTTCATGGAGGCGGCGAGAGCATATTTTTGCAGGAAGGAAGCGCGATGATTTCAAAGTTGAAAGACAGTCCCTTATTCCGTGGCATGACGGGGGAGGATATCGAATGCTGTCTGAAGTGCAGCCATGCGCAGTCAGTCAGATACGACAAGGATGAGATGATCTTCTGCCAGGGCGATGCTCCGGAAAAACTCTCGGTGCTTATAGATGGTTCGGTGGCAGTATGTAACGATTCCGCAGATGGGAGGCGGAGCATTGTGGCATCCATTGACAAGCCGGGGGAATTATTCGGAGAGGTCTTTGTATTCCTGGGCCAAAAGGAGTATGAGCACTATGCCCAGGCGGCTGTTCCCTCAAGGATCCTTCATATCCCCAGGGAGTATTTCTACTCTACCTGTGGGAAAGCCTGCGTCTATCATGCAAAACTAATTGCCAATATGCTGGCGATCTTCGCCCAGAAGGCATACTATCTGAATCAGAAGATACAGATTATTTCCTGCGCGACGCTTCGGCAGAAGATTGCGAAGATTCTGCTGGAGTATGACAAGGCAGGCGAAAGTCCGGCCATTACCATGAACCGGGAAAAGATGGCGGACTTCCTGAATGTAGCCCGTCCATCGCTGTCCAGGGAGTTGATGAGGATGCAGGAGGAAGGGCTTGTCAAGGTGACAAAAAGAGGCATCTTTGTCCCAGATTCGTTGGCATTGCAGAAAATTTTATGATTTTGCGATCCGTAACATTTGTTACGGATTTTTTTTGGCGTTATTGGTAGCATTAGGACATCAAAGCAAACCAACCATTCAAGAATCAAGGAGGAAACTACTATGGAGAATAAAATGTTCTGTTACCAATGTCAGGAAACCGCAGGATGTGCGGGCTGCACGCAGATGGGTGTCTGTGGCAAGAAGCCGGAGGTTGCAGCCATGCAGGATCTGCTGGTTTACGTGACGAAGGGGCTGTCGGCAATTACGACGCAATTAAGAGCCGAAGGCAAGGAAGTGCCTGCGGATGTAAACCATCTGATTACTTTGAATCTGTTCATTACCATCACCAATGCCAACTTTGACGAGGAGGCAATTGTGGAACGTATCGATATGACCCTGGCAAAGAAGCGAAAGATGCTGGCGCTTACAGACAGTACAGATTCCCTGCCAGAGGCAGCCCGCTGGGACTGCAAGGGACGTGAAGGCTATGTGGGCAAGGCAGCCCAGGTAGGGGTATTGTCTACGAAGGATGAAGATGTCCGCAGCCTACGGGAACTGATTACCTATGGATTAAAGGGGCTTTCTGCCTACAGCAAGCATGCCAATGCCTTTCTTGAAGAGGATGAGGAGTTGGACGCATTTCTCCAAAGCGCCCTGGCTAAGACGCAAGACGACAGGCTGGGCGTAGAGGAGCTGGTGGCGCTTGCGCTGGAAACCGGGAAATACGGGGTGAGCGGCATGGCGCTTCTGGATAAGGCCAACACGTCGGCCTATGGAAACCCAGAGATGACCAAGGTAAATATCGGCGTTGGTACCAGACCCGCAATCCTGGTATCCGGCCATGACCTTAGAGACCTGGAGATGCTGCTTGAGCAGACGAAAGGGACTGGGATTGATGTCTATACCCATTCTGAGATGCTGCCGGCCCACTATTATCCGGCCTTTAAGAAATATTCCCACTTTGTAGGCAACTATGGAAATGCATGGTGGAAGCAGAAGGAAGAATTTGAAAGCTTCAACGGACCCATCCTGATGACCACCAACTGTATCGTCCCGCCGAAAGACAGTTATAAAGACCGCCTGTATACCACTGGCGCGGCAGGGTATCCCGGCTGCAAGCACATCCCGGGAAAGATCGGAGAGGAAAAGGACTTTTCCCAGATAATCGCCCATGCCCGGATGTGCCAGCCTCCGGTAGAACTGGAACGCGGAGAGATTATCGGCGGATTTGCCCACAATCAGGTGATGGCGCTGGCGGATACGGTAGTGGAAGCAGTCAAATCAGGAGCGATCAAAAAGTTTGTCGTGATGGCAGGATGCGACGGACGGGCCAAGTCCCGTAACTATTACACCGATTTTGCGAAAGCGCTGCCAAACGATACGGTAATCCTCACGGCCGGATGTGCAAAGTATAAGTATAATAAACTGGATCTGGGAGATATCGGGGGGATTCCACGAGTACTGGATGCAGGGCAATGCAACGATTCCTATTCCCTGGCGGTGATTGCCCTGAAGCTAAAAGAGGTCTTCGGCCTGGATGATATCAACGATCTGCCGATTATTTACAATATTGCCTGGTACGAGCAGAAGGCGGTCATCGTCCTGCTGGCCCTGCTTTACCTGGGGGTAAAGAACATCCATCTTGGGCCTACGCTTCCTGCGTTTTTATCCGAGAATGTGGCAAAGGTACTGGTGGAAAACTTTAACATTGCAGGGATAGGAACGGTGGAAGAAGATATGCAGCTTTTCTTTGGAGAGGAACGGTAGAAAAAGCCTGGATAGAACAGATCTGTAATTATAGAAACAATCAATAAGCACGATTGTTTATTTAAGTTAGCAATTTGTATGCGGCAGCATGCCAATGGTAGAATATTCTTGAGTAGTTTAATAAATTTATAGGGAGAGGACGAAAGATATGAAAAAGAAAATCATTAGCATGCTGCTGGTTTCCGCCATGGCCATGACATTGATCGTCGGCTGCGGGAATAATGGGGCAGATGAAAAGAAGTCCAAAGGGGATGAAAAGACGCTGGAGGTGTGGGTCGCTCCGCTGGACGACGACACGGTGAACAACTGGAAGCCGCTTCTTAAGGATTGGGAGAAGGAGAACGACTGTACGGTTAACGTAAAGGTAGTGCCCTGGGACAGTTATGAGGAGACATACACGACAGCTCTTAACTCAGGCGAAGGTCCGGACGTGGGATATATGTACAATGAGATGTTCCCTTCATATATAGATTCCGGAGCGGTTGTTGACATGTCAGAGTATGTTACCGATGAGGACAAAGAAGAGTATAAATATCTGGAAAACGGATATATGATGGATGGACAGTATGGATGGCCGCTCGTGACGGGAGTGCCTTTCGTGCTGTACTATAATGAAGACATTCTGGCAGACCTGGGAGAGACGGCGCCTGAGACTTGGGAGGATTTTGTAAGAATCTGCAAAGCGGCAACCAAGGATACGGATGGCGACGGCGAGATTGACCAGTACGGCTATGCAGCTGGAATGAGCACCAGCGATGTGGGAGCCATGCAGGTACTGAACGCATACTATTACAGTGCGCTTTGGCAGAACGGCGGACAAGTCTATAAGGATGACCTGAAGTCCGTAGCTTTTGCTGATGAAGCCGGAACTGAGGCATTGACATGGATCAAGGAACTGACCCAGTATATGAATCCTGATTTCATGTCCCAGTCATGGTCAGAGGCATTTGCCAATGTGTTTGGAGAAGGCAAGGCGGCATTCGGCGTATACCGCTCATCCCAGACGGATGAAACCATGTTTGCCGAGACGTATCCTGACCTGAAATGGGACTATGTGACTTCCCTTAAGAATGTGGACTATGGAACATTCGGAGCAACCGACTGCCTGACGCTGATGTCGGCGGCAGACGATAAAGACCTTGCAATGGATTTCATCAAATACGTGACAGGCGCCGAATTTATGAAGCAGTACCATGCAAAATGCCCCGGCGCGGCACTTACCGTCAGCGAGCCATATGTAGGCGACGAGAAGATGGAGCGTATCTATACGGAGGACATTGATAAATGGCATGGCCTTCAGGCAGGTCCCTGCGGAGTGGACATCTTAACGCAGCTTTCCGCTGACTTCCAGGGCGTGATGACGGAAGAGATGACGGTGGAAGAGGCGCTGAAGGAGGCTGAAGATTACGCAAACGGCCTGCTGGATGATTACTGGGCAGATAAAGAATAATTAATGAGATACAAAAAATGTCCGCAATAGAAGCGGACATTTTTTTGAGAGGAACGGTATGGAAAAGAGAAAAACAGGAATAAAGAACATAGCGCCATATGCTTATATTACGCCTATTACCTTGATCCTTGTGACGTTTGTAATCGGCTCCGTCATCATATCCGTGGTGCTTGGGTTTACCAAATATAATATTATGACGGAACCAGTTTTTTCGGGGCTGGATAATTATAGAAGGCTGCTTACAGACAGCAAGTTTATTAAGGCGCTGAAAAATACGCTGGAACTGATCGTCATCATTGTTCCGCTGCAGACTGTGTCGGGCATCTTGGTATCTTCCTTTCTGGTGGCCAACCGTAAAAAGGTGCTGGGAAAGATTGCCAATTGCATCGTGTTTATTCCGGTGCTCTGCGCGGATGCGGTGGCTGGAGTCGTATGGAGGGAATTCCTCAACGGAAAACTTCCGGTGGTGGAAAATTTCTTTGGATTATTCGGGATAGAGCCATCCATGCTCCTGGGCGATGCCAGAAAGGCGCTGATCGTCGTGGGGCTTGTGGCAGTCTGGAAGTATATGGGGTATTACGTGGTCATCTATTCTTCCGGCCTGCTGTCCATATCCGATACCTATTATGAGGCAGCAAAGGTAGATGGGGCGGGCAGGATTCGCTGTTTTTTCAGCATCACGCTTCCAATGCTGAAGCCCACCATAATACTGGCCGTGTTCTTATCCCTCACCAATTCTCTGCGCTGCTTTGATCTGATCTTCAACCTGACAGGAGGAGGGCCTAATAATGCCACGACAACGTTGGTGCTGTATGCATACTCCTCCTGCTTTGGAAGCAGCAAGGCAGGCTATGCCATGGCAATATCCAACATGCTTTTTCTCGTGGTGCTGGTGATCGCATTGATGCAGAGAACGTTGATGAGAAGAGATGTCTCGGAACTATAGGGAGGGAATATGAAAGCAATAGCAAAAGGTTTAAGAAATGGAATAGATTCCATATTGCTGATTGGAATTATCGTGGTGAATGTGGTGCCTTTCGTGTACATGTTCATGATGTCATTCAAGTCAACGATCAATGCCCGCGATTTTGATTTTTCGCTGGATAAGCTTTCTTTCATCCAGTACCAGAAGATATTCGCGATGGACAATTTTGAACGGTATATCTTCAACAGCGTCTTTGTGGCAGTGGCCGGAGTGATATTGACGGTGACGGTGTGCTCCTTGGCGGGCTATGCATTTGCGAAAATGAATTTTAAGGGGAATGACCGGCTGTTCCTCTTCCTGATACTGACCATGATCGTGCCGTCGGAGGTGATAATCGTGCCCCTGTTCCTGATTACAAAGAGCCTGGGGTGGCTGAATACATTTCGTGCCCTGATTCTGCCTCTTCCCACGGCATTCGGCGTGTTTATCATGCGACAGGCAATACTGGATGTGCCGCAGGACTTGATCAATGCGGCGAAGATTGACGGTTGTGGAAATATCAGGACATTTTTTAAGGTCGTGCTGCCGATGGTAAAATCATCCGTGCTGGCATTGTCCATATTTACCTTTGTGGGCGCATGGAACAACTTTATCTGGCCCCTGGTGGCGTGTACAAAGCAAGAGATGAAGACCCTGCCTCTGGCGCTGAGTCTTATGAAGACCCAGTTCAATACGGACGTAGGGCTTACGATGGCCTGCGCTGTGGTGAATTTCCTGCCGCCCTTTATTTTCTATGTATTCATGCAGGGCAAGTTTAAAGAAGGCATCGCGCTTAGCGGTATAAAGGGATAATGGCAGTTTTAAAGTTCCGTGGCTTCTTCCGGCAGCGATATGCTATAATAGAAGCATGTCAAAGATTATATATGTAAACAATATTCCGGTCACAATCGAATACAGAAAAGTAAAGAATATCAATCTCTATATCAAGCCGCCGGATGCGCAGGTGCTGATCACCGCGCCGCCACACGCGTCTGAAAGGAGAATCAGGGATTTTGCAAAGGGAAAGGCTCAGTGGATTGAAAAGAGCCGGAAGCGCATGCTTGATTCCCTTGAGGGCAGGGCGGAGGAAACTTCCAGATCGATCACCGATGCGCAGTTAGGAAGGCTTGTGGATAAGGTAGAAGAATATGCCCGGATATGGGAGCCAGTGATGGGCGTGAACGCTACCAACTGGACCTTCCGGTACATGAAGACCCGGTGGGGCAGCTGCACGGTGAATACCGGACGCATACGGATTAATACGAGGCTGGCCTTCTATCCGGATGAATGCCTGGAATACATCGTGGTGCATGAATTGTGCCACTTAATAGAGCCAAGCCATAACAAAAGATTCCATGCGTACATGACAAAGTTTTTGCCAGACTGGAAGATCAGAAAAAAGAAACTTTGCCAGTAAGAAGGTGGGTGCAGGGCGGTCCTAGAACAGAAGGGACAGTCCCACGCTGTGGTCATCGTGGCCATGGGACAGTACAATATGCGTGATCTTTTTCAAATCCACTCCCAGAGAGTGCGCGTTTCGAATCATAATATCGGAGTATCCGGCATCGAATAGGAACTTCTTATCATCAATTTCATAACGAATTCCCCCCTTTTCATCCGGTATCTGCGCATAAACGCTTTATCTGTATAAAGTATATCGGATTCCAGTGGGAAAGCATAGATACATGAAGAAATGCAAAAAAGGTCTTGAAGTAAAACTTCAGGACCTTTTGTTTAAATAATCTAGAGATTGGATTAGGAATAACAAAATCTTGGGGGTGCTTCTAAAGCATATTTTGTATTCCAAGAACAATATATCACGGAGAAACTTCTTTGAAAATAGTTTTATGTTACATAAATTAGTAAAAAAATTGTGCTTGAAGCACAAGGATGATATAATAATACGGACTTAAGAAATAAATAGACAGACAGGCGGGTGTATATATGTGGCAGTAGAATTGAAGGAACTTTATGAAAAGATCAGTCCGGAATATGAAGTGAAACTGCATACGACAGGATGTTTTGAAAAAATGATTGGATGGGTCCACATGGTTGAGGATCCGGAATTTGCGGATCTGCTGCATGGAGACGAACTTATCTTTAACTCAGGCCTGAACTATACTTCGGACGAGTGGCTTTACAGGTTCGTGGAGGCGCTGAATAAGGTCCATGCAGGAGGCCTGATCGTATCTCTTTGGGGGGAGAGGGCCTTTTCGCAGGAGATCATTGATTACTGCAATAAGATAAAGTTTCCACTCTTCTCCGCATCGTGGAAGACGCCTTACATTGACATTATGCGGATGTTCTCGGTGATTCTCCTAAAAAACGAGCAGAAGGAGACGAACCTGATTGCTGCATTGAAGAACGCCATTTATTACCCGGAGAATGAAGAACTGTATCTCAGCCATTTTGAGAGAAATGGATTCTTCCGGGATATGTCCTATACGATCGTCATACTTAGCTGTCATGCCTATGATATGGAGAATGGGAATGAAAGACTGCTGAGGATTGAGAAGTCTCTCCACTATATTCTGAAAAATGTGATCGTATACGAAGAAAAGGGATGCCTGATCATCCTTGCCGCAGGCTACTCCCTTTCAAAGATCCGCTCAGATTTCCAGCGGCTGTGCCAGAGGGATTCCAACATCTATGTGGGGATTGGCACGACAGCGGATCAGATCCGGGATATCCACAAGTCTTACCATAACGCCAATACGGCCTACCAGCTGACCAAGACAGCTATTCCTAAGAATCTGCTGGATTACGACGAACTGGGCATCTATAAGATATTGGCGGATGTAAAAGAGGTATCCATCTATCCTGCGTTTGTAAAGGAGACCCTAGGGACTTTGATAGACTATGACAAACAGAATCACAAGGAGTATCTGAAGATTCTAGATGAATATTTTCGCCATGAGTGCAGCGTCATTGAGACCTCAAAAGTACTGTACTGCCATAAGAACACGCTGACCTACAAACTTCATAAAATCCGGGACATCCTGGGATATGACATTCATAGCAACGAGAACCGTACAAGGATTATGGTAGCGCTCTATATCATGCGGCTGGGAGAAATTGGAATCTAACACGCATTTAAAACTGTCTGACTTTTAAATTTGTGGTATAATGTTGGGAACAGCAAGATAAGATACATAGGAGGCGGATGCAATGAATGAGAATCGGATAAAACGAAATCAATTATTAGGCGGGCGTATCGTTCAGGGACTGAAGTCCCGCAATATGGATGGCTATTACGCAGAGACAAAAGAAGACGCGCTTAAGAAAGCGTTGGAGTGGATATCGGAAGGAAGCACGGTCGCCTGGGGCGGCTCCATGTCGATTGCAGAGATCGGGCTTAAGAAGGCAATCTGCGAAGGCAATTATAAGGAATATAACCGCGATGACGCCAAGAATCCGGAAGAAAAGCGTAAGATCGAGCTGGCAAGCTATGACTGCGACTATTTCCTCACAAGCGCCAATGCTATAACGGAAGATGGAGTGATGGTCAACATAGACGGCTTTGGCAACCGGGTATCGGCCATAGCCGCCGGTCCCCGCAATGTCATCATGATCGTTGGGATGAACAAGGTGGTAAGGGATGTAGAGAACGCTGTATCAAGGGCCAGGAATGAGGCTGCGCCGATCAACGCGCAGAGATTCGATATTGATACGCCTTGCCACAAGACGGGAGCCTGCTTTGACTGCAAGTCTCCTGACACCATCTGCTGTCAGATGCTGGTGACAAGATTCTCCAAAGTTCCTGAAAGAATAAAAGTTATTCTGGTAAATGAAGAATTAGGCTTTTAAGATGTTGACTAAATCCCGGGCATTTGTTATAATACAAATGCTCGATAAGGCGCCATAGCCAAGCGGTAAGGCAAAGGTCTGCAACACCTCTATCACCAGTTCGATTCTGGTTGGCGCCTCTATAATGAAGAAGCCTCGGAGACATAATGTTTCCGGGGCTTTCTTGTATGTAATAACAAAACGTGGCAGTTTTGTGGCAGAAGTTAAAAGGGTGGCATAGAATAATGTATAGATATAGCCATAAAAAGGAGGGAGTCTATGCGATATACAGAGAATCTTCGTGACAATGTTGATTTTGGGCCAGGGCCTTTTGTCGTAAACATCGCATGCGCAACAGAGAGAAACCCATTTTATCGCAGGGCAATATGGACTGGCAGTCATTTGCAGGTTACGCTTATGTGCATACCACCGTGTGGAGAGATTGGGTTGGAAGTGCATCCGGATAATGACCAGTTTCTTCGCTTGGAACGAGGCAGGGGCATTATTATGATGGGGGCATGCAGGGAAAGGTTTGAATTCCAGCGTGAAGTCTGTCAGGATGATGCCATCTTTGTCCCCGCTGGCACCTGGCATAACCTGGTCAATACAGGGGCAGAACCCATAAAACTTTATTCCATCTATGCACCGCCACACCATCCTCATGGGATTATTCATCGAACAAAAGCGGAATCGGATGCCAGAGGGGATTAAAATTATCAAAGATGAGTATAATAAAAAACTGGCGATGTATGGATATACCGCCAGTTTTTATGTCTGTTATTTAAGAAAAGATAGAATTTAGTATCTCTATGGCTATTTCGGTGGCAGTGCTGCCGGTAGCATTATCAGCATTCTACAAGTTTGTCGCAAGGTAGTAAACTCGTTCGCCGTGTTCAATAAGGCCGATAAACCACCCATTTGAATTTTGCCCGTCAACAACTCCTGTACCGGTTTTTCCATATAATCTTCCGATAGAGATATCAGAAACAAATAAAGAATTTTTTATTGCCTGTATATTCTCTTCTTTAACCATCTCATTCTCGATTGGAAGCATCGTAATGGATGATGCCTTCTTCCAATGCCTTTGAAATAGGAGGACAGATCCATAGTTTCTTACTTTCTTTTCTCCGCCTAAACGTGATAGATGGGAGAGAGGCATTGTGCTGCAGCCTCTGGGTAGAATAAATATTGTATCCCTTGCAGCAACTGGTGAATCCGATCTTCGAGATTGCCCAGGCCTATGACGCAGTGGTGATCGTGCATGGCTCGGCGGATCTCTATAACTGTCCGCTGGAATTCGACCGGATGGCCAGGAGATTCCCGAAGGTACCGTTGATCATGGCGCATTGCGGCTTCTTCTGGGAGTGGGAGCTTGCCATCGAGGTAGCCATGGAGAATGACAACCTGTACCTGGAGACCTCCAGAGTACCGGGATTCGAGACCAGCAAAGTGATTCAGAAACTAGGCGGAGGCAAGGTGATCTGGGGAACGGACGGGCCGTTCTGCGATTATGAATGGGAGTTCAACAAGATCCGCCGCTATGCGAAAAATGCGGAAGAGTTTGATAAGATCATGGGAGGAACTGTGCTGAGCCTTCTGAGGAAAGAGTAGTACAGATTAAGGAAAAGATGAAACAGCCCCTTCCCTGCATTTCCAGCGGGGGAGGGGCAAGTTATTATCCTGGTCGGCCTGAAATCTATGGCTGGCCTTCCAGTTTCTTAAGTACTTTTTCTACGAATACTTTGGCGTGTTCTACATCCAGGCTGTCGGGATGGGTGATGGCCTCGTCGAAATTCTGAATATACATGTCCATCTGGCCTGCATTCTGTTCATTTTTCATGGATACGTATTTCTGGCGTACCTTCTGGGGCATCTTTCCCTGGCAGATGAAGGCCCCCAGGTAGTCGTTGTCCGTCTCGATCCACGCGCTGACGCTGTTCTCGATCGCCTTATAATATTCCGGCGCGTTTCCCATTCCGCAGGTGCCGAAAAGAGCGATCTGCTTGCCGCTTAAGTCATTGATAAAGTCGCTGACCGCCATGCTGCAGGTACCCCGGTGCACGCAGAATCCGATGAAATAGACCTCGGCTTCCGGGATAGGCTTATCGGTGGTAATGTCAATCAGGTCTTTGGAGTTGCCGGGAAGGCGCGAGAAGATAGTCGCGGCTATTTTTTTGGTGTTACCGGTCTCGCTCTGATAAAGAACTAAATAATCTAACATATCAATCATACCTCGCTTTCTTAAGAGGCAGCGTTCCTGATCAGGACTGTCTCATGATTATATATATCCTCCGGGGGCTCCGCCACCGCAGCATAGGCCGCTTCCGCCGCAGCACAGGTTGCATACGATGTTGGCGATGCACAGCTTCATGCACCAACTGCTCCCGTCGGTAAATGTGGTTTGGTAAGGGCCTTGCTGCTGCTGGTACCAGGTTCCGCCGCTCTCAAAGCGGTTTACCAGCATCTGATACTGTATGTTGTCCGGGTCCAGACGAAGAGCCTCTTTGGCGTGCTGGAGGGCAATCACATTATTGCCAAGCCCTGAGTTGGCAAGGGCACTGTAATAATACCACTGGGCATTGCGCCCGGACATGCCGTTTAATAGATTCAATGCCTCCTGATAGTGTCCGCTGTTGATAAAGTTGGCCGCGGCACGCATATGAAGGTCCTCTTCGTTTTCCGTAGGATTTGGGCCAGCCTGCTGGTATTGACCCCGGAAGCCGCGGAAGGTGCCGAAGTCGCCGAATCCGCCGAATCCGCCAAAGTCCCCGAAGGGGCCATAGCCTCCGGATGAGCCGTATCCGCCGGAAGTACCATAGCCTCCGGATGAATAGCTGCTGTCGGCTGTTCCGTATTCCCGCTCGTGCATGATCTGCTGGTATGCCTGCTGGATTTCCTTGAACTTGGCCTCCGCCTGGTCCTTATTCGGATTGTTAATGTTGGCGTCCGGATGGTATTTTCTGCTCAGGTTTCTGTATGCCTTTTTTATTTCTTCGTCCGAGGCGCTTCTTGGGATGCCTAAGATGCTGTAGGGATCTATCATAATTTATACTCCTGTATCTGAATTGTCGCGGTCAGAGTCGGGTATGTCCTTTGAACTGCTGCTGCCAGAACCTGTCACATTCTCTGCGTCATTGCAGCCAGTATCTGCGCTCTCGCCGGATTCCTGCCGCTTGGCGGTAACTGCCGTATAGCGGCACCAGACGCCGGAATATAAGACATTTCGCAAGATCTCCGCATGCAGAAGAATTGGCAGTTTTTCGAATTCCCTGGAACACTCTGCCATCATAAGCGTCAGCAGTCCCTGGCAGTTTCCGGCAAAGTCGCTGTCATTTGCGAATGCTTCTTTCAGAGGATTGTAACTTCTCGATGCAATATCTTTTTCTACATCTTCATAGGCATCCATCAGATAGATGAATTTGCCCAGGAAGAATCCGATCTTGCGAAGAGAGGCCTCCCATTCGTCGGGCTGCCATGCAAAGATCTCCGCCATAATATTGCCGAACAGTCCGGCCATCAGGTCAATATTCTGCTCATTTTCCTGCTCCAGAGACGAAAGGCGCTTCAGATTAGAAGCAATGCCGTCTACCTTTTCCGGATATCTGCCGCGAATGGATTCTACTTTCGACTTCAGCATTCTTGCCGCCATATACCCCTTCCTGCTGCGCTCGTCGTCCCAATCGTCCTTGCATTTATAATAGGTAAGGACAATGTTGACGGCAGCGGCGTAATCGGTAAAATGATTGGTCCGCGCAACATGCTTTTCGAATGGATGGGCTATGCAGTTTACAACCTCCCGCTGTGTCTGCGGCTCGTAGAGGCCGGTGAGAAGTACGATGAGAAATGTCATGTCAAAGGATAAAGTCATCTGACCTCTTATACCATAACATTCTTTCAGACATTTGCAAAGACCACAATAGTACGAATGGTACATATCATAGTCTTTGAATTTCATCTCGGCTTTATTGATTGCAATATATCCAAACATAAGAATTCCCCGCTAGCTGTTCTTGATAAATGTGGTATTACATTTGGGGCAGCGGATCTCTATACGGCCTTTTCCTTTCGGCACGCGGATCTTCTGCCGGCAGGTAGGACATTTGTAGATGTGGTGCGTCTTGCGCTGGGCCATCATATTTTTCTGGCGGGCGAAGAAGCAGCGGAGCTTGTAGGTCTTATTCAAATACCATTGGTTCTCGGAGGAACGCTTGTAGATGTTCCGGGAAAACATGCGGAAATATGCGTATATAATGCAGAACCAGGCTACCAGGGAAAGGATAAAACTATTCTTCCAGCCCGCGATCAACATGACGATCAAGCCTGCGATGATCGTGAATTTCCCCAGGGAATCCATCCCATATCTTCCATACATATAACGAATCAGTTTTTCTCTCAAAATAATCACCTTCCTAATATACTTACAATCATACGCTATCACGCCCATAAGTCAATAAACTGCCGATTAAAAATATATAAAGTTTTTGAGGCTGCATTCCCATATTTTATATAAATATGATATAATACCGACAGGTATTGCCTGCGTGTGCGGGTATGTTTGCAAGGTTCAGGAAAGGCGGGGAGCATTCATGAGAGAATTAACCAGGTTGATTAAAGAAGATATGAAGCCGGCGCTTGGAGTGACGGAGCCGGGGGCCATTGCCTATGCGGTGGCGAGCGCAAAATCCCATGTGGACGGCGAAGTAAAGAAGGTTCATGTGGCATTGAATTCCGGCATGTATAAGAATGCTTTTACCTGCGGAATTCCCAATTCGTCCAGATTTGGCAATCTGTATGCCGCAGCTCTTGGGGCAGTAGCGGCCGACGCGGCTAAGGGACTGGAATCGCTTGCGGATATTACGCCGGAGGATGATAAGAAGGCTTCAAAGATGGTGGATGACCATAAGGTGGAAGTGGTGCTGGATCATATCGGATCTGAGATTACAATAGATGCCACGGTGGAGACGGAGACAGACTCCTGCACGGTACATATCCGCCATAGCCACACCAATATTGATTCTATAGAAAAGAATAACGAGATTATATATCAGGCAGATGCGGATCATGCATCGGAAGCCCAGGCGGAAGATGAGGTGCCCGCGATCCACCGCTATACCTTGAAGGAACTCCTTCAATATGTCAGGGAGGTTCCGGTATCCGAGATAGACTTTATCCGGGAGGCATTTTCCATGAATATGGATCTGCTGGAAGAAGGCATCCAGTCAGACCGGACAACGATCACGCGGCAGCTTCTGAAGGAGAACGGGCACAAGATTATCTCCGAAGATGCCAAAAGCACCGCCCAGCTGCTGTGTAACGGCGCCATCGAGGCACGGGTGCTGGGACTTAGCCGTCCGGCTATGAGTATTACCGGAAGCGGGGCTCACGGAATTATTGCGACGATGCCGCTGTTTGCCTATTATCAGGTGAACTACGAAGTGGTGGATGACGACATTCTTCTTCGGGCCGCCACCTTAAGCTACCTGATTACCATGTATATCAAGGAATACTCCGGCAAACTGTCCGCATTCTGCGGGTGCGGGATCGCAGCGGGGACTGGGATGGCCTGCGCGCTTGCGTTCATGAGGAACGCGGATGAGGAAGCGATCACGAGGGTGATCCAGAACATGGCAAGCGGTCTTACGGGCATGATCTGCGACGGCGGGAACCATGGGTGCACCATGAAAGGAATCGTGGCGGTGGACGCGGCGTTTCGGGCGGCAGACATGGCGATGGATGGCGTATGCATTGAGGACATCCATGGAATCAACGGGCGTACCCCGGAGGATACCATGAGGAATATGGGACTTATCGCGTCTCCGGGAATGGTGCAGACGGAAAAGACGATCGTGGAAATTATGGAACAGAAGTAAATGAGCGAGAGGATTGGCATGAAGGAAGACAAGAAGCACAGAAGCAATAATAATAGAAATAATAGCAGTAGAAATAATAACGGCGGTAATAAGAGTGGCAGAAATAGCGGCAGCGCAGACCGCATTGGAAAAGATGAAGGCCGGGGAAGGGACATCCGGGATAAACGGTATCATAGAGGAAGAAAGAAAAAGAAGAAAGCAGGGATTTTTTCTACGATCATACTGGTAGTCGCGCTTGCCGTATTCTGTTTTTCGGCGTTCCAGCTCTTCAAGATTCTGAAAGGCTATCATGACGGCAGAAGCGAATACGACAAAGTTCGGAAGTTTGCGGTGGAAGAAAAGAAGAGCGCTGGGGAAGACCAGTTCAGCGTCAATTTTGACGAGCTGATGCAGATGAATCCAGATACCATCGGATGGATAAGATTCCATCCGGAGCCGTCCCAGATCAGTTATCCGATCGTAAAAGGAAAGGATAACAGCGAATACTTGAAGAAGACATTTTCGGCAAATGAGAATACCCTTGGGGCAATCTTCCTGAATGTCGATAACAATGCGGACTTTATGGACAAGAATACCATCATCTACGGACATCGCATGAAGGATGGCTCCATGTTCCGGCATCTGCAGGATTATGAAGAAAAGTCTTTCTGGGAGAGCAATCCGTATTTTTATATCTATACGCCGGATGGCAGGGAGATCACGTATCATATTTATTCGGCGGGACAGGTAGAGGATACTTCGGATACCTATCTTACGTCCTTTGAGTCGGATGAGGCCTGCCAGTCTTTCCTGAATATGACGAAAGAGGTGTCCCTGTATGATACAGGGGTGGAACTGAATGCGCAGAGTACCATCGTGACTTTGTCCACCTGCACCAGCGCCAGCGACAATCACCGCTTCGTGGTGCGGGGAGTAAAAGAAAAAGAGGTGAATCTGAAGGAGCAATGAAAAATGGATATATCTATGAAGTAGGGGACATCGTGACCATGAAAAAACCACACCCTTGCGGGAGCAAGGACTGGGAAATCCTAAGGGTCGGAGCGGACTTCCGGCTGAAATGCACAGGATGCGGGCACCAGATTATGATCGCGCGCAGACTGGTGGAAAAAAATACTAAGGATTTAAAGAAAAAGTCTTGAAACAAGCACCGAATTATGCTATCATATTAACTCGTGATACATTAACATCCGTAGGCTTAGGCTGGCGGATATCCTTGCTCCCACACAAGATGAGCGGGGGCCAAAAGACCAGAAGGAGGTGCAAGACGACATGAACAAATATGAATTAGCAGTTGTTGTCAGTGCAAAAATCGAAGATGACGAGAGAGCACAGGTTATCGAAAAAGTTAAAGCATTAGTTGAACGTTTCGGTGGCAAGATCTCTGACGTCGATGAATGGGGTAAGAAGAGATTGGCTTACGAAATTCAGAAGATGAAAGAAGCATATTACTATTTCATCCACTTCGAATCTGAATCTGATGTTCCAGGCGAGATTGAACAGAGAATCCGCATTATGGACAACGTGCTCAGATATTTATGCGTTAGACAGGAAGCATAAGCAGGAAGTAGAGGTAATTATATGAATAAAGTAATTTTGATGGGACGCTTGACAAGAGATCCTGAAGTAAGATATTCGCAGGGAGATAATCCGATGGCAATTGCCAGATATACGCTGGCTGTTGACCGTAGATTCAGACGGGGCAGCGACGGAGACCAGACAGCAGACTTTATCGGATGCGTGGCATTCGGAAAAAGCGGGGAATTTGCAGAGAAGTATTTTCGCCAGGGCCTGAAGGTTATCGTAACCGGACGTATCCAGACGGGAAGTTATACGAACAAAGACGGACAGAAGGTATATACCACCGATGTCGTAGTCGAAGACCAGGAATTTGCAGAAAGCAAGGCTGTAAGCGATGCTAACGCAGGCGGATTCCGTGCGGCGGCTCCCACACCGGCACCAGCACCAGCATCTGACGCAGGTGACGGCTTCATGAATATTCCGGATGGAATTGATGAAGAATTACCGTTTAATTAGGTTCTGCTAAGGATAGCAAGGCAGAATCTCATCAGATTATGAAAGGAGAATTGTGCAATGGCTTACGATAAAGGAAATCGTCCGGAAGGCGGCTTCAAGAGAAGAGGCGGCGGACGCAGAAGAAAGAAAGTTTGCGTATTCTGTGGCAAAGAGAATAACGAGATTGACTACAAGGATGTAGCAAAGTTAAGAAAATACATCTCTGAAAGAGGTAAGATTCTTCCTAGAAGAATTACCGGAAACTGCGCTAAGCACCAGAGAGCGCTTACGGTAGCAATCAAGAGAGCGCGCCACGTTGCTCTGATGCCATACGTACAGGACTAATGATAGACTGTTACTATGAGAGCGTGTTGAGGATGTCCCGATGAGGGACATCCTTTTTTCGTTGTACAGCGTTTGGGTGTATGGTAATAGGGAAGATGCGAACTGCCATCCGGCAGGCTTAGGAAGAAATAGTCTTGTTGCCTGTGCAGATCTTAGCAGGCAGAGGATAGCCGTGGAATGCCGGAATGCTGAGAGGTGGTGGATGCCTCTGAAGGCGGGAATGTTTATGGGGTTAAAATCGCTTGCAGTGTTTTTGGCGGTCTTGTGCGCGGGCGTTTCGTTGGCGGGCTGCGGCCTCGTGGATTCTGCGCAGCCTGATTCTACGCATTCTGACTCAGTACATTCTGATTCGGAAAATTCTGATTCAGTACGTTCTGATTGGGATTACTCGGAATTGGGAGATGAGGAGATGCTGGGGAAGGATTTAAGAAGGCCTTGGATCAGGCGGCCCGGCGATACCTGGAGGAAAAGCAGAAGAGTTATGAAAGCCGGGAGAGGATTACGTTTCTATCTGATGGGAAGAAAGGTGAGGAGAACGGCAGTGACTCGGCGGCCGTTATTGTCTCGAGATATTGCATTGATAAAGACGCTGGAGTCGTTCGCTGCGAGTAGCAAGAAGAGGGCGAGGAGCAAAAAGGATCTGGTTTTCTATAGGAGGATGGATATTATTATTTTCAGGCTATGCTGGAAAGTACGGCTTGGTATAGAATGCCATCAAAGGATGCGGGGATAAGTTATGAGGAAATAGCCTGTCTGCCGGATGCGCTGTATAAAGATGACGCCAATGTGAGGTATGAGGAAGTGAACTACCGGAAGGCTCTGGCAGAAAGCGACAAGGAAGAGGATAAAGAGAATCAGAAAATCAAGGTAGAAGGCTCCTATTTATACCAGGGTAAAAACGTGAATTTTTACGGATGTATGGTGGATTAATAAGGCGGAAGGCGACCTTGTAAAATGCGAGTCGTGGCGGGAATCCGATTCGGGCCAGGAGTCGCATGCTGTAATCTTCATGCAGACGGGGGAGGATTGCGAAAAGATCCAGTATTTCCCGGAAAGTTATCTGGAGATTACAAAAGAAGAATTAGAGAATGGAGAATTTGGACTATGAAACTGACAATATTAGGAACTGGAAATGCTGCGGTATCGGAATGCTATAATACCTGTTTCGTTCTATCTGATAAGGAGGAATATTTTCTTGTGGATGCGGGAGGTGGTAACAGGATTCTGAAATTGCTGAAGGACGCTGGAATTGAATTGGAAGATATTCATAATATTTTCGTCACTCATGAGCACATTGATCATGTGCTGGGAGTGATCTGGCTGATCCGCATGATTGGACAGCGCATGAATCAGGGCAAATATGAAGGCGACCTGCGGATATACTGCCATCAGGAATTGGCGGAAAAGATTCAGACGATCGCCAGCCTGACCATCCAGAAAAAAGTGTGCAGGCATATGGGAGAGAGAATCCAGTTCGTTAAAGTGGAATCCGGGGAACAGCGGGAAATCATGGGATGTACCGTAACCTTTTTCGATATTGCGTCCACAAAAGCAAAACAATTTGGATTTACTATGAAACTTAAGAATGGCGGAAAATTCACCTGTGTGGGCGATGAGCCTTATAACGAAGCGAATTACGAATATGTGAAAGGCAGCAGCTGGCTTTTGCACGAGGCCTTCTGCCTGTACGCAGAGGCAGATAAGTTCAAGCCATATGAAAAGCATCATAGCACCGTAAAAGAAGCCTGCCAGCTGGCAGAAGAACTGGGGGTTCCGAACCTCTTGCTCTATCACACGGAAGAGACTCATTTGAAAGAGAGGAAAGAACTCTACACAGCAGAAGGGCAGGAGTATTACCATGGTAACCTGTACGTACCGGATGATATGGAAGAGTTTATAATATGCACGTAACAGTTTTCGCATTTACACGTAACAAAATGCAAAAGTGTTACGTGCCTTTCCTGCACAACTGGTGTGTAGAATCGTACCAACTCCTGTGCAAAAATGAAAAGAGCGGTGTGTTAAACAGAAAATAGTTAACGAAAAAGGCGATATATCAAGAATCGAATGTTAGGATTCCAGATATACCGCCTTTTTTAGTTGTCCTGTAATTTTTATTAATGCCTAGTAACGTTTTGCAACGGATAATTTTCAATTTGACACAGGGGTTAAGTCAGTTTTACGCACCAGTTGTGTAGGGGTTACACGTAACACTTTTTCGTTTTGTTACGTGTAAATGTAAAAACTATTACGTGTTATTTTTTCTCTTCCCACCGTATCTCGCAGGGCTCCAGGGTTACTGTCTTGCAGTTGCCATCGCCATCGTAGAATTTCGTGGTCTGTGTCTCGTTGGAGTTATTCAGAATCGCGTATTTGCCGCTTTCTGGATATGCGTTGACTTCGCAGTTCAGGTTATCTGCGTACCATACGTGGAAGGCGTCTTCTTTGTGCGCCGCGTAGTACATGGCTCTCATGAGAAGTCGTGTGTTCTCGTAACTGTATGGAAGTCCGGAGATGTATACGCCGCGGCCTTTTCCGTAGGTGTTGGCGGCCATGTGGACTTCGTTGTTGGAGTATTCGATGATCTCCGTGTCCGCGGACAGGGCGTAGATATCGTGCTTTACTTCTCCGAATTCGCAGCAAGCGGTGCGGTCTTTGGTGATGAAGTGGCTATCTAACGCCTTGGTGAAATACTTGTCCGTGGAGAGCGTGTAGCCCAGTTCTTTGTCAACGCCCAGGATGTCGGCCAGTTGGAAGAAGCGCCCCCCGTGGTGTACGGCAGTGGGCTCTCCCACGCCGATGAAGCCGCCGCCTTCGTATACCCATTTGCGGATGGCAGTAACCAGCGTTTCGTCCAGCCACTCCTCGCCGCCGGAGAAAGCAGTGCCTGCATCGCCGGCGTTGATGATGACGTCCACATCGGCAGGCACGCCGTTTTCGCGGATATCGTCGAAACTCAGGAATACCACGTCAACGGCAGCGCCGCTTAGGGATTCCAGGATTCCGAAGTAGGAGTAGGTCTGCTTGTACCACAGCGCATGAGCGACCATGTAGGCCTGCCAGGAGCGGAGTCTGCCCCAGGAATTGAGGATGGCTACTTTGAGTCCGCTGTAGGGCTTTTTGCCTTTTACGTTGTCGTAGATCAGGCGGAATTCATCCGTTACTTTCTCGATATAATCCACGAATTTCGGGAATTTATAAGCCAGGCTGAGATAGCCGCCATATCCGATTCTGTCTACCGGGTTGCGCATCAGGGCGCGCCTTGCGCTGAGCCAGTTGTCAATGGCTTCGATGCAGGGATCGTTGCCCTCGTAGAAGGTGTCCGGGAAAAAATAGGGAAGGAATCGTCCTTCTGTATATTTCACTCCTGGTATATCGGAGATGAGACGCAAGGTAGCGCCGCCGCCTACGCTTCCGACTACGGCATCAAGCCCGATGCTTTCAAAATACGGGCCGTAGGGCTCGGTTCCGATCCAGTTGTCTCCCAGGAACATCATGGCCTCTCTACCGGCCTCGTGAGTGAGGTCTACCAGTTCTTTTGCCTTTCTGGCAACGAATCTCTGGATGAAATCCATATACTGGCGGTAGGCTTTGGTGGGCACGCGGAAGGTGGAGTTGTAATAGCCGTTGTCCACGATATCTTCCGGCCTCAGCGCGTAACCATACTCTTGCTCGAATTCTTCCAGCGCCTTGATAGATACGGTAGCGCCATAGCCGAACCAGTCTACGAACTTTTCCTTCCGGTCGGCGCCGAATACCAGCGTAAAGTGATAGAAGAAGGTGGTGAACCGCACGACATCGGTATCCGGGTTGTCGATCAGCCACTGCTTCAAGTAGTCTTTGGCAAATGTCCCGGAATTTGCCTGGCGTACATCAAAGGGGATGTCGTGAGGCTTGTCCCCCCAGTCATTGGTGATGTGGTTGTACATCTGCGTAGGATCCCAGATAGCATATACGAAGAAGGATACCGTGTATTCATGAAACGGCACAGTCTTCTCGATTGTGACAAGATCTTTTTCCTGATCAACGGACCAGCCGGATGCCGGTACGACATCACCTGTGGTGCGATCGATAACCTCCCACCATTTCTTCGGGTCATGTACATAGTCGGCAATCACCTGCTCGCGATAATAGCCGTCCAGGAAATCAATGGTAACAGAATCGGATGTCGCAAGATTGTGCTTGGACATCAGAAGCATCTGCTGGCACTCATCCATGTGTTCTTTCGCAAATTCATTGTGCCCCCTGGCTACAAAATAGGTTGTATATATCTTTGCATCCAAAGACTTAATCTCATCATCAAGTTTCGTGCCGTCGCTGTCCCTGAGGGCATCGGCACCCCAGCGGTCAAGCATTTCCTTTGTCTCTTCCAGAAAATTCGACTCGCTTGGCAAGGTTACTCTTCCTTTTGTCTTTGACATAATTCTCCTCCTTTTATCAATATCTATATTTGAGTATATGCAATACTGCTCAGGATTTCAATAGCACGATTGTTGACTTTTTTTGTACTTTTGTGAGTTCGCTTTTGCACAATCTTGTTTTTGTCAGCGTTTTTTGGTATATTATAATTAGCGGACAAGGGGCAAATGGCAGAAGATAACAAAAAATAAAATAAGGAAAAGGAGTTGGCAAGGGTATTGTCTATGAAGGTCGAGGTAATCAATAGCGCCAAGGAGTTGGAGAAGTTATCACCGTTTCATGTGGAGTGTCTTCTGTGGGGAACAAAGGAAATACCGGCTACATACGGATACATAGGATTTGTTCCGGGGGATGGCTTCTATATCAAAATGGTATGCGAGGAGAAGGAACCTCTGCGTGCTTATGAAAATGATTTGGATCCGGTATACAGGGATAGCGCGATGGAAGCGTTTTTCATGTTTGAGTCTGAGAAAGAAAGGAGCGGCCTTGCAACTTATTTGAATTTTGAAGCGAATGCCAATGGGGCGCTGCTGGCTGCATACGGAAAAGACCGGACCTACCGGACTTGCTTTACCAAAGAGGAATTAAAAGGCTTTGCGTGCGAGGCGCAGATACTGAAAGACCGGTGGACGATCAGTTTCCGGATCGGAATAGACATTCTGGAGAGGATATACGGACCGCTTCATCTGCAAGCGGGCAGCACCTTTACCTGCAACTTTTATAAGATATCCGAGGCAAAGGAGATCGAGCATTATGCTTCCTATTCCCCGATCAAGACGACTATCCCAAGCTTCCATCTGCCAGAATTCTTTGCTATGGCGGAGATTGTCAAGAGGCAGGGCCAGAACTAAAGAACAAATAAATCAATATATTAATATGTATATCAAGGAGGATGTATTATGAGAATCATCAAAGCAGCAGATTATCAGGATATGAGCAGAAAGGCAGCGAATCTTATCTCTGCCCAGGTAATTATGAAGCCGGATAGCGTACTGGGACTGGCAACAGGCTCTACGCCAATCGGAGCATACCAGAAGCTGGTGGAATGGTGCAAGAACGGGGATCTGGACTTCTCAACCGTGAAATCCGTGAATCTGGACGAATACAAGGGGCTTCCAAGAACCAATGATCAGAGTTACTACTACTTTATGCACGAAAATCTGTTTGACAAGGTAAATATCAATCCGGCAAACACGCATCTTCCGGACGGCATGGAGCCAGACAGCGATAAGGAATGCGCAAGATATGAGGCGCTGATCCAGTCTCTTGGGGGTGTAGACCTCCAGCTTCTGGGACTTGGCCACAATGGCCATATCGGATTCAATGAGCCGGCAGATGAATTTGACAAAGTTACCCATTGCGTAGATCTTCAGGAGAGTACTATCGAAGCGAACAAGAGATTCTTCGCTTCCGCGGATGATGTTCCCAGACAGGCATATACCATGGGAATCGGCACGATCATGCAGGCAAAGAAGATCCTGGTGGTAGTGAGCGGGGAAGATAAGGCCGACATTGTGGCAAAAGCCTTCTTTGGACCAGTTACTCCTCAGGTTCCAGCATCCATCCTTCAGATGCATCAGGATGTAACGCTGGTGGCTGATGCTGCGGCATTGTCCAAAGTGCCTCAGAAATAAGGAAGGCCGGACCCGGAAGAAGGGAACTGTAATAAAAGGCAGGATATTGAGGTATAAGAGTGAAAAGAATGGCAGAGGAAAGTCAGAAACTTCCCTCTGCCATTGCTTTAATTGAAGAAGCATATTCAGAAGGCGTCATTCCGGTCACCTTTTTGAATTGCCTGGAAAAGTAGTGGATGGACGTGTAGCCTAAGTGCTCGGATATCTGAGTAAAATTCATACGATTGGTCCGGATCATCTCCTTGGCGGCATTAATCTTAAGAAGGGAAAAGTATTCGATAATGCCCAGGTTGCAGTGCTCCTTGAATATCTTCTGGAGCTGGGAGCGGCCGATCAGGTTGTCCCGGCAGATCTGCTCGATAGTCACGTGGGAACTCAGGTTGCTCTCCAGGTAATCCGCCACCCGGTTGAAGATCTCCGTGTCGCTCTTACTCTTGGTAGCCTTGGGCGGCTCGATCTTAGGGAGCCGCTTTCTCACCACGATTGGATTGGAATATCTTCGGATGAGGTGGATGAGAAAATGCTCCAGGTATAAGCGGATCAACTGCTCGGCGCCAAACATATCCGGGTCTTTCTGGGGCATATTCTGCAGATAGGGGTCGTCCAGGCGGCAGTCAAAGCATCGCCTTGCTTCTATTATAATGTCTGCCAGAAGATTCCGTTCCGTCTCGTCAATCCGCAGAATCCGCTTCTTGAAGAAACGCATGGCCTCGTCCTCGCATTTGAATGAGATTACCACAAGATTGGGCGCGGTCTCCCCGGTAGCCCTTACATTGTGGAATTCATTTGGCTGATGGAATGCCACATCCCCTTTCTTAAGCACGGTAAATGTCTTGCCGGCGGTTACCCCGACCTCTCCTTTGTCTACGCAGATGAACTCCCAGAAATTGTGGGATTCCCCCTCAAAGGTGAAGTCGCTCATATATTCAAAATAGTGTATGCTGTATATCTTGCTTACGGATATTGAGTTCCTGAGATTGATTCCATTATATCCCATATCTAAACCTCTCTTTTGTGAAATGTATAAAAAGTCTGGTAAAATTTTTTGGTCATTCTTACTAATATAATACCTTATTTTTTGTATAAAATCAAAACAAAAATGCGGATAGTGCAAATTAAGAATATTTTCAGATAAAGATTTTTGTGCACCTTTATAATACAATGGATACAAGCAACAAGATAATCTTTATAGGAGGTAAAGTATTATGAAAAAGAAAATTGTAAGTGTGCTTTTGTGTGTAGCGATGGTTGCAACTATGGCAGTCGGCTGCGGCGGAAAGAAAACCGAAGGAGACGGCGGAAGCAGCAAGGGCGGAGACAAACTTGTTTACTGGGCAATGTGGAGCGAGGATGAGCCACAGGCAAAGGTAATCAAAGATGCGATCGCTAAGTATACGGAAGACACAGGCGTGAAGGTTGATGTTCAGTTCAAAGGCCGTAACGGACAGCGTGAAGGACTTCAGCCAGCACTGGATGCAAAGCAGAACATTGACTTATTTGACGAAGATGTTAACCGTGTAAACGGAACATGGGGCAAATATCTGATGGATCTGGAAGACATGGCAAAAGACTATGAGGCAGAGCACGGCAATGAGACACTGTTCAAGATTGCACGTAATGCATATGGTCAGACTCATGACGGAGATGACACATTACATACGATTCCTTATCAGCCTTCTATTTTCGGATTCTTCTATAATAAGACATTGTTTGACAAAGCAGGCATAGAAGCTGTTCCTACAACATGGGAAGAACTGGATGCAGCATGTGCGAAGTTAAAAGAAGCAGGAATCACTCCTATCACAGCTGATGATGCTTATATGACATCCTTTATCGGAATGCATCTTGCAAGATATATCGGACAGGACGGCGTAAAGTCTCTTGTTACAGGCGAGGCATCAAACGATGTGACAGTTACATGGGATGACCCGAAGGTTCTTGCAGCAGCAGAAAGTTTTGCTGATTTTGCAGAGAAAGGCTACTTCTCTAAGAACATCGCAACAAACAAATATCCTGCAGGCCAGAACCAGGAATTCGCTCCTGGCGAAGCTGCAATCGTAATCTGTGGATCTTGGCTTCCGAACGAAGCAAAAGAATCTGTAGCAGACGATCTTGAGTGGGGCTACTTCAACTATCCATCAGTTCCGGACGGAACAGATGACAGCACAGCCAACAACATTGCAAACCAGGTATTTGCAATTAACAAAGATTCTAAGATGGCTGACGAAGCATTCGAGCTGATTACTTATATCACCACTGGCGAATTTGACAAGAAGATGACGGAAGAAGCTCTTTGTATCCCGACAGACAAGGCAAATTCTGATGCTTGGCCGACAGAACTGGCTGGCGTGAAAGAAGGCTTTGATGCAACTACAACATACTATGACTGGGCAGCAGGCGTTGAGAGCAACAACGACCTTACACCAGTACTTCAGCAGAATACGCTTGACCTTGCGGCTGGCAAGATTGACGCGGCAGGATTCATTAAAGCAATGACGAAAGCTGCTGGACAATAAGAACTAAAAAAGTTATACTTGTCAGGTAAGACAAGTGCACAATATGGTGGCAGGGCGGTACACTACGCTGCCACCATATTTTATAGAGAGGAAAAGGAGGGCATAGCAAATGAAGAAGAATAAGAAAATGATAATTGGCTTTATTGCGCCTGCGGTTATCATCTTCCTCATTGTATTCTTATATCCCATTATCAGGACAATCATGATGAGTATGTATAAGATTGAGTCTGTAACGGATACCATGGAATATTGGACATTTGTGGGATTACAGAACTATCAGAAACTATTCACGACATCAATATTCAAGACGGCGATGTTTAATATTTTCAAGATCTGGGCCATCGGCGGAGCGATTGTATTGGCAGTATCTCTGCTGTTTGCAGTAATCCTAACCAGCGGAGTCCGTGGGAAAAAAGCATTTCGTGCAATCATATATCTGCCGAATATCGTCAGCGCGGTTGCACTTGCAACAATGTGGCTGCAGTACGTATACAGTTCCAAGTTTGGCTTGTTAAAGTCATTCCTGGATTCCATCGGCCTTCATAAGCTGGCTGACACTCCATGGCTGGACACGGATCATAAGTTCTGGGCATTGCTGTTTGCATACTGCTTCGGCATGATCGGATACCATATGCTGATCTGGATGAGCGGTATCGAGAGAATCAGTCCGGATCTTTATGAAGCAGCAACCATTGACGGCGCAAATAAGCCGCAGCAGTTCCGTTTTATGACACTTCCTCTCTTAAAAGGCGTGTTTAAGACCAATATCACCATGTGGTCAGTCAGTGCGGCGGCATTCTTCGTATGGTCTCAGCTGTTCTCCACCGTTACGGCGGATAAGGCCACGATCGTGCCGGTACAGTACATGTACATGCACACGTTCGGAGCCGGCAATGCGGTGACAGAGAGAAATGCCGGATACGGCGCGGCTATCGGCATTATCCTTTGCCTGTGCGTCGTAATTATATTTACAATTTGTAACAAACTTATCAAAGATGACGATCTTGAATTTTAGAAAGGAGGAGCGGTTATGGCTAAGGAAAAAGAAAAAAAGGTTAGAGAAAAGATTAATTGGAAAAAAGAATTTAAACTGGCTCCCGGATATATCGTCATCATCTTATGGGTAATATTTACATTCATGCTTCTTGGATGGATACTTGCGGCCAGTCTGTCAACTACGGCGGATATCTTTGCCGGCAAGGCGCTGAAGTTCCCTACGGGACTGCATTTTGAGAATTACGCGCAGGCATGGGGATCCGGAGGTGTCGCTACGTTCTTCATGAACTCATTGCTGTATGCGCTGGTATCATGCGTGCTGCTGATTTTGATCTGCGCTCCCGCGGCATACGTACTGTCGAGATTTACCTTCCTTGGAAACAAGGTAATTCAGACAAGTTTTGTGTCTGCCATGGGAATTCCGATCACGATGATCGTGCTTCCGCTGTTCAGCATAGTGGCAAACATGGGAATTCTGAACAACGTATTTGCCAGCAAGATTACGCTGATCTTCTTATATATAGGAATCAACATTCCATACACCACGATCTTCCTGCTGACATTCTTCTCAAACCTGTCGCGGACATATGAAGAGGCGGCAGCCATAGACGGATGCCCTCCGACGAAGACCTTCTGGAAGATCATGTTCCCAATGGCGCAGTCAGGCCTTGTAACGGTTACGATCTTTAACTTCATTAATATATGGAACGAATATTTCCTGTCATTAATATTTGCAAACAACGACGCTCTGCGTCCGGTTGCCGTAGGACTCTACGGAATGCTCCAGTCCATGCAGTACACAGGAAACTGGTCAGGCATGTTCGCGGCAGTTATCATCGTATTCCTGCCGACATTTATCCTGTATATTTTCCTGTCAGAGAAGATTATCGGAGGCGTTACCGGAGGCATCAAGGGCTAGTCGTTTGAACATTACATACATATTTATAAGCTTGGAGGTAGAACAATGAATAAGCCAGTATTGGTTATCATGGCGGCAGGAATGGGAAGCCGCTATGGTGGATTAAAGCAGATTGACCCAGTAGACTCAGATGGACACATTATCATGGACTTTTCCATGTATGATGCGAAGCAGGCAGGATTTGAAAAAGTAATCTTTATCATCAAGAAGGAAAACGAAGCAGACTTTAAAGAGGCTGTGGGGGACCGTATGGCAAAATATATGGACGTATCCTATGCGTACCAGGAACTTGCCAGCATTCCGGAGGGCTATGAAGTTCCGGAAGGCAGGGTGAAGCCATGGGGAACGGCGCACGCAGTCTTAAGCTGTATCTCTTTGATTGACGGGCCATTTGCAGTCATCAATGCAGATGATTATTACGGGCAGGAAGCATTTAAATTAATCTATGATTATCTAGCATCCCACCAGGATGACGACAAGTACCGTTACACCATGGTGGGCTACCATCTTGGCAATACAGTGACAGACAACGGGCATGTTGCCCGCGGAGTCTGCGATATGAATGAAAAGGGCGAACTGATCGCTATCAACGAAAGAACCAGGATCGAGAAGCACGATGGCGGCATTGCCTTTACGGAAGACGACGGAGAGACGTGGAACTTTGTTCCGGCAGATACGACGGTATCTATGAATATGTGGGGATTTACCAAGAGTATTCTGAAAGAGATAGAAGAAGGATTCCCGGCATTCCTTGACAAGGGGCTTAAGGAGAATCCGATGAAGTGCGAGTACTTCCTGCCGACGGTTGTCAGCAATCTTCTGGGCGAGGACCGGGCAACCGTTGCAGTCCTCAAGTCCGCGGATAAATGGTATGGAGTGACTTATAAAGAGGATAAGCCGGTGGTAGTGGAAGCCATACAGAAGATGAAAGATGAGGGACGCTATCCTCAGCATCTTTGGGAGGAAGCATAATGGAACATGTGACACAGAAGCAAAGAGACGAAGTGGTCGCGCACTTTAAGTATAAGGGAATTCTTATAGATGAGCGGCCTTACGGAAGCGGCCATATCAATGACACATTTCTGCTGACTTTTGAGATTGCGGAGATGGGACAACTGAAGGTGATCTTACAGAGAATGAATAAGGAGGTATTCTCCAATCCAGTAGAACTGATGGAGAATATCGTGGGAGTCACCTCTTACCTGCGGGAGCGGATCATTGAAAATGGAGGCGACCCGGAGAGAGAGACCCTCAATGTCATTCCTACGGTGGATGATAAGCCCTACTATCTGGACTCCTACGGCGACTATTGGCGCTCTTACAAGTTTATTACGGATGCCACCAGTTATGACAAGGTGGAGAATCCACAGCATTTTTACCAGAGCGCCGTTGCATTTGGCAATTTCCAGAGGCTGCTGGCGGACTATCCTGCCGATACGCTTCATGAGACGATCGTAGGATTCCATGACACGAAAGCGAGATTTGCCACATTTAAGAAAGTGGTGAAGGAGGATGTCATGGGAAGGGCAGCATCCGTGAAAAAGGAGATCCAGTTCGTTCTGGATCGGGAGGACATCGCGGATTATTTCTCTGACCTTCAGGCCAAGGGAGAGATCCCGCTTAGGGTTACCCACAACGACACAAAACTTAACAATATTATGATTGATAATAAGACGGGAAAAGGAATCTGCGTGATCGACCTGGATACGGTCATGCCAGGGCTTGCCATGAACGATTTTGGGGACTCGATCAGGTTTGGCGCCAGCACGGCCGCGGAAGACGAGCAGAATCTGGATAAGGTATCCTGCAGCATGGATCTGTTTGACCTGTATGCAAAGGGCTTTATCGAAGGCTGCGCCGGAAAACTGACGAAGAAAGAGATAGACCTGATGCCCATGGGCGCCAAGACGATGACGTTCGAGTGCGGAATGAGATTCCTGACCGACTATCTCCAGGGGGACGTTTACTTCAAGATTCACAGGGATGGACACAATCTTGACAGGTGCAGGGCGCAGTTCAAGTTGGTTGAAGACATGGAGAAAAAGTGGTATACTATGCAGGACATCGTTAAGAAGTATAGTAACAGTTAGGAGGTAGAAGAATGGCGAAAATATTGATTACAGGCGGAGCTGGCTATATAGGAAGCCATACTGCGCTGGAACTGCTGGAAGAGGGCTACGAAGTTGTCATCTATGACAATCTTTCCAACTCTTCCAGGGAATCAGTCAAGAGAGTAGAAGAACTGACGGGCAAGTCCTTGAAGTTCTATGAAGGCGATGTACTGGACGCAGACGCGCTGGAAGCAATGTTTCAGGCAGAAGGGATCGATGCTGTCATCCATTGCGCGGCGCTGAAAGCAGTTGGGGAATCTGTACAGAAGCCGTTGGAATACTACCATAACAATATAACCGGAACATTGACCCTGATGGGCGTGATGGACAAAGTGGGCGTGAAGAACATCGTATTCAGTTCTTCTGCCACGGTATACGGAAGCCCGGAGATAATTCCGATCACGGAAGAATGCCCGAAGGGACAGTGCACCAATCCGTATGGATGGACCAAGTCCATGATGGAGCAGATCATGACGGACCTTCAGAAGGCTCATCCGGAATGGAACGTCATCCTGCTGCGCTACTTCAACCCGGTAGGCGCGCATAAGAGCGGACGTATCGGAGAGGATCCAAAGGGAATCCCGAATAATCTGATGCCTTATATCTCCCAGGTTGCAGTTGGCAAGCTGGAGAGGCTGGGCGTATTCGGCGATGACTATGACACGCCGGATGGAACGGGCGTGCGTGACTATATCCATGTTGTGGATCTGGCGCGCGGCCATGTAAAAGCCATCAACTATATCTTTACCAATCCGGGGCTTGATATCATCAATCTGGGAACCGGTGTTGGCTATTCAGTCCTTGATATGGTAAAGGCATTCGCCAAAGCCTGCGGCAAGGAGATCCCTTATGAGATCAAGCCGAGAAGAGAAGGCGATATCGCCATGTGCTATGCAGACCCTGCAAAGGCAGCGAGAGTCCTGGGCTGGAAGGCAGAGCGGGGCTTAGAAGAGATGTGCGAGGATACCTGGAGATGGCAGTCCCAGAATCCAAACGGCTACAAAGAATAAGAAAAATGATGCAGCAGACAGGAATGTCTTCGGACTTAGAGTATAATTATCATTGGCAAAAATAAAAGGAAGAGACCGAAACCTCTTCC
>ERZ894236.341-NODE-341-length-61691-cov-65.4431_pt1 | contig 61691 bp, 60 predicted proteins | sample MGYA00380297_ERZ894236 | MGnify/ENA primary metagenome ERZ894236 (study PRJEB32331, sample SAMN06328420) | human gut metagenome | biome: human gut microbiome; feature: stool | host: Homo sapiens | collected 2014-08-04 ... | reverse complement strand
GAAAATGGGGCAAAAGTCAGTAAAATCAAGTGTTTTCAGTTTGCTCAGCAGACACTAATTATAGCAACACATAATGCTAATATTGCAGTTGGCACACTTCCGTATATTAGTATACTAAGAACTCATGAGAATGGAGTATATAAAACGTATATTGGTAATCCTTTTTATGATGAACTTAGAAATATAAATGATGAAACAGACACTAAAAACTGGACTCAAGAAAGTATGCATACTCTTGAGGGCGGTAAAAATGCATTTTATGATAGGAAGGATATTTATGAATCAGGAAAGTAAAGTGATTAATGTACATTTGGAGAAAAGAGAAAATAAAGATTATTTAGTATTTGGCTTTGAAGAAGTTGCAGAAGTATGTCTTAATGATGATGAGAGTCAAAATAATTTGAAAAGTATATTTGTAAAGTTACTTACGGAGATTACAAAGTATCCAATTGAATTACAGTTTTTGGAAAAACCAGAATATAAAACAGGATTATATATAGATGTGTGTAAAGAATATATAAAAGATTTAAATAAAGAGATTACGAATGTAAGAAAAAATATGCCAGAAAAACTAAAAATACAGTGATAACACCATGATAACAAAAATTCCGGAAAACCACACGGACACAACGGAAAATCCGGATTTTTCCACACAAATCACATAAAAAATCACTATTCGTATACCGCAATACACCGGTCTGATATCGTGAAGGTGGACGTACAGTAGGATCTGGAAAGGTTGCTACAATCATCGAGTAATACAATCTGAATATAGATTTGTTATCGCAAGATGACATTATGTTCAAATATAAGATACCCCGGAAACCGTAAGGTTTCTGGGGTTTTTCTGTTTTTGATGAAATCAATGGCAGGAAAGTGTGTAAGACCATGATAAAACCAGGGGGAAAGTTTCTGGATTTATTCAATTGAAAAAGAAAGCCCTATCAACCATGAGACAAAAGCTGTAAAAATCTACGTTGAATTTTACAGCTTATTGTGTATAATAGAAGTATCAGAAACAATTTAAAATCAAAGGAAGGGGTTGAAAGAATATGGCAAATATTTTACCAGTATCTGATTTGAGAAATTATAATGAAGTCCTGAAAAACTGTCATAAAGGAGAGCCGGTATATTTGACTAAGAATGGCAGAGGACGTTTTGTAGTCATGGATATTGAAGATTATGAACGTGATCGAGCAGAGAAAAAGCTTCTGATGAAGTTACAGGAAGCTGAAGAAGCGGTGAAAGATGGAGATGGTTGGTTGAATCTAGATGAATTGAAGGTACTGATGGGGGAATGAAATGTTAAAACTGCGGATTAATCCGATTGTTGTAAGAGATCTGAAGAATATCAGGGATTATATTGCCGAAGATAACAAAGAATATGCTACGAAGACTATAAAAGAGCTTTATGGTAAATTTGAGAATCTTCAGATGTTTCCGGAAATGGGATCGAATCTCTCCAAACGAGTCAGCTTTCGGACAGACTATAAATATGCGATATGGGAAGAATATGTGATTCTCTACAAGATTGGTAACGAGTACGTAGAGATTTATCGTGTAGTCAACCGATATCAGGATATTACAAGACTTTTTGATTGATAACAAAATTCCTAAAAATCACACGGACACAGTGGAAAATCCGGATTTTACCCCAAAAATCATACCGTAAAAGCTGTTCTTTGAGCAAAGCTGAATTGATTATAAAATGGATACCAACAGGAGGAATTTGCATGGAACTACGGGAATACACAGATTTCAATCAGGAAGAAATTTTATCACTTTACACCAGTGTTGGCTGGGAAAATTATACAAGGAATCCTCAAATGCTGGAGCGTGCATATGAGAATTCATTTTTAAAGATTGCTGCTTTTGAAGGAAAGCAATTGATCGGCATGGTCAGAGTTGTTGGGGATGGTGCATCGGTCATTTTAATTCAGGATTTACTGGTGCATCCGGAATATCAACGAAAGGGCATCGGGAGTCAACTAATGCGTGCGGTTTTAGAGAGATGTGAGGATGTGTATCAGATTGAACTGATGACAGACAATACAGAAAAGACGATTTTATTTTATCAGTCGTTGGGATTGAAAAAGGTAGATAAAATCGGTTGTTGTGCTTTTTTGAAAATGTGATGAGCAGTAGGAGGAACAGGATATGACGGATTCATATACATTCAACACCCCGATTGGTTTTCTTACCATACGGGAAGAAGAAAAGAAGCTGACAAAGCTCTTTTGGGAAGCAAATTCTGTGCAAACCATGAAGAATGAATTGCATTCCGATTTTCTGTATGAGGTCTATACGCAGGTGAATGAATATTTGACGGGTAGAAGGAAGCAATTCGATGTGCCGTTGAAATATCAGGGAACGCAATTCCAACAGAGTGTCTGGCAGGAGCTGCAGAAGATACCGTATGGAGAGACGAGAAGCTATCAGGAGATTGCGGCTGCAATCGGAAATGAGAAGGCAGTACGTGCTGTAGGGCAGGCCAATAATAAGAATCCGATTTTGCTGATTATCCCATGTCACAGAGTAATTCATAAGAGCGGAGATATTTCAGGATTTGCTTGTGGAGTAGAGGTAAAGCGATATCTGTTGGAATTAGAAAAAGGGATGAGAATTTAGGGAAATGGAAAATATGTTTTCAGGATTTCTGAGAAAAGAGCGGGAAAAGCGGGGGATCAGTCAAGAGCGGTTATGCAGAGGAGTGTGTGCTGTTTCCGCTCTTTCGCGTTATGAAAATGGAGAGCGGATACCGGATCGGCTGTTGATGAATACGCTGATTGAACGTTTGGGAAAATCATCCGATAAGTTAGTTACGATGATTTCCTGTCAGGAGTATGCGTATTTTGAGTGGAAAAGCAAGGTAAAAGAGACTTTAAGAAAGAAAAATATTGCTCTGGTACAGGAACTCATTTTGAGAAAAGAAGCACGGGACGCAAGTGTCAACCTGGTTTTGCAGGAGCAGTTTTATCAGTATATACAGGAAATCGTCAATGGGAAAGAGGGGGAGATTTCTTCTCTGGAGGAGGCGATCCGGTTGACAAATCCAGATTTTACAGGAAGGATTGCTGCTGAGGGATTGTTTAGTATACAAGAATTAGAACTTCTGCTTTTATATGCACAGCGTCAGATGGAAACGCGGGCAGGACAGGGTGCCAAATTGCTGGAAGATGTTCTAAGTTATATTCAGGAACATATGACGGATATTCAGGCAAAAAATCAGATTTTTCCGCGAGCGGTGTGTCTATATTGTCGGTATGTGACTGGAGAGGCAAATGCACAGAAACGGTATTTGTTGTGCAGAGAAGCATTTGAAAACAGCAGAAAAGATCAGAGGTTTGAGTATACGGTGGAATTGCTTGGGTATATGAGGAAGGATGCAATCTGTCTGGGAAAAGAGTTCGAGGCTGTTTCTTATCAAGTTTGGAAAAAGATTTTGGAAGCGATGTATCAGGAATATGGCGTGGAAATTCCGCAGGCAGAATGGGGAATTGAGATCCCGCAGAATCTTTTTTTAATACCTGAAATTTCGCTTTCAGCCAGAGTGGAGCAAGGAGCGTCTCAGGAAGAAATCAGCGAAGGAATCTGTACGCCGGAGACGTATTCCAGAATCGAAACAGGAAAGCGCAGTCCGAGTCTGAAAAATCTGGAAGCATTGAAGTCCAGGTTGAAAATACGGTCGGGGTACTATATGGGAGAGGTGTGGACTGAGGATTTTGCGGTGCTGGAGTTGGTGCAAGAACTAAGAGCAGCGGTGTCGGCTTCCAATCTGAAAGCCTGGGAGATGTGCCAGCAAAGGCTGGAAGAAAAACTGGATTTGAGTAAAAAGATTAACAGACAGTATACGGAAGGATACAGAACCTGTCTGGAGTACCAAACGGGAAAGTTTTTAGAAGATGAATGGATCAGACGGCATAGAAAAACATTGTCTTACACACGGAAAGAACCGATGGAACAACGGATGTTTTGTGAAGAGCGTGCACATGTATTTACAAATACAGAGACAATACTTTTGCAGCAGATTGCTCTTGCAGAAAAAATCCGTGGTGAAAAAGAGAAAGCAGTAGAAATCTGGGAGCTGCTTTTGAAGGATTATGGAAGAAGTAGGATCAGGATGGAAAATCATTTCAAAGAAGTGATGCTGATCTGGAGCAATCTGGCAAACACACTTCCTGATGTTGGAAAAACCAAAGAAGGAATTGCACTGGCAGATCAGGGAATCCGAATGGTTTTGGAAAAAGGACAGGGACCGTTGAATATGCTGTTTGCAAACCGGATCTATGCCATGAAAGAGGCCGGGCAGGATGTGAGAAAAGAGCAATTTGAACAGGCATATGCTTTGAGTGAAATGTTCGGTGATCTGGAATTGCAAAATTCTTTGAAATATTATATACAGAAAAACTGGCCATCGAAGGAAAAGATACATTAACATACAATAAGAAAGAATTCCATGACGAAATCGGGAAAGATGTTTTTCGATTACGTCATGGGATTTTTTTGCGTTTTCTTTGATAATGAGAACTGTGAAAGGAGAAATGTAATATGCAAAAGCGAATTTTCGTACATGGCTACTTCGGAAGAAATAAAGGGATTCTTACAGGATTTGTCATTTTTTCAATCATGAGTGGAACATCTTATATGCTCTGGTCATTTTTATTCGAACAGGCCAGTGGATTTGCAGGAGGAATGGCAGACACCTCCATACAGAAATTATGTCTGTCAGCAGGAGTGTGTCTGCTGTATTTTGTGGTTAGTCAACAGATAATGTTCTATTTTCAGAGAAGATTGTTAAAACAGATTAATACACAATTGAAACAGGATGTATTCCATGCGCTGATGAAAAAAGGTGTGGCAAAGTTTACAGAGAAAAACAGCGCGGTATATCTGTCGGTGCTAAACAATGACGTAACAAATCTGGAGAATAATTATTTTGCGAAGATTCCGGAGATTTTACAAAATGGATTTGTGTTTCTGACTTGTGCGGGAGTGCTTTGCTATTATGATGTCCGGATCGTGTGTCTGGTGATTTTGACTGCGTTGCTTCCTGTAGCGGTTCCATTTTTGATTGGAGAGAAATTATCACAGAAGAGTAAAGCATTGTATGAAGAACTTGAGAATTACAATCAGAAGTTGAAAGACTGGCTGGGTGGTTTTGAAGTGATTCATAGTTTTCAGGTTGAGGACGAAGTGAAAAAACGGTTTGCGAAAAGTGCGGAAGAAGTGGAGAAACGGCGTTATGAGGGAAGACGATATCAGAATCCATATGGAATTTTAACAGTATTGCTGACGTATCTGATTTTAAGTATACAGTTATTTGTCTCAGCATATCTGGTATTTACCGGAAGTATTTCAGAACGGATGCTGCTGAGTATTTTTTATTTAATTTCCAGTGTCAATAATCCTATCCGGGAGATTGCATATCTGCTCTTGGATGTCAAGGCTGCAATTCCAAATGCAAGAAAAATAGAAGCACTTTTCAATGAAAGCAATGAAAGAATGACAGAATCGAAAAAAACAGGGGAACCGGTAAAATCAGTCATGCCGTTGGAGTTGAAAGACGTACGATTTGGCTACACGAAAGCAAAAGAGGTCTTACATGGGGTGAATATGTGCTTTGAGAAAGGGAAAAAGTATGCCATTGTGGGAAGCAGCGGATGCGGAAAATCAACGTTGTTGAAGCTGCTGGCGAACTATTATGAAGACTATGGGGGAGAAATTCTCATAGGGAAACAGGAGCTTCGGACGATAGACAGAAAAAGTTTGAGTCGAAAAATGGCCATGATCCACCAGAATGTGTTTTTGTTTGAAGATACATTGCGGGCAAACATCACGATGTTTCAGGAGTATCCGGATGAGGAGATCAAAGCTGCAGTAAAAAAGGCGGGGCTTGAGAAAATCGTAGAAGACAATCCATTGGGGATGGAGCAGATGGTTTGCGAAAATGGCAATAATTTTTCCGGTGGGGAAAAACAGCGGATCGCGATTGCAAGGGCAATTTTAACTAGGGCGGAAGTGTTATTGCTGGATGAGGCAACGTCCAGTCTGGATGCAGAACTTTCTATGCAGATCGAGCAGTTGATCTTAAGTCAAAAAGAGACTACTATCTTGAATGTAACACATCGATTTCATGAGTCGATTTTGAAGCAGTATGACTGCATTTTGACCATGCATCAGGGAAAGGTTGTGGAGATGGGGACGTTTGAAGAGTTGATGAAGAAACAGCAATTTTTCTATAGCCTCTATACCGTGAATCATTAGCAGGGAGGAAAGATATGATACAGAAAACAGGTTCGATTCATGTTTATTTTCAAAGGAATAAGGGACGTCTGACAGGTGTGATCTTATGTTCCATTCTGGCGGGAATGGGGGAAACGATGTGGGCATTTGTGTTTCAGAAAATCGGAGAATTGCCGGGAGATATGACAAAGGCAGCGGTTTTGAGACTGGCAGGGATTCTTTTGTTTACTGTTTTTTATTATGCGGTCAGTCAGAATGCCTGTGCCTACTTTCGAAGGACGTTTCTAAAGCGGATCAATCTACAGTTGAAGAGGGATGTGTTTGATGCAGTGCTGGATCAGGATATGATTCAGTTTACGAGCAACAACAGTGGGACATATCTATCGGTGCTAAACAATGACGTAACGAATCTGGAGAACAATTATTTTGCGAAAATTCCGGAGATTATTCAGCAGAGTTTTGTTTTTCTGGGCTGTCTGGGAGTGCTTTTTTGTTACGATGGCAGGGTAGCAGGTATGGTTCTTTTGACCGTCTGGATACCCGTTTCAGTGCCGTTTCTATTTGGAAAACGAATCTCAGAAGCCGAGGGAAGGTTTTATCGAAGTTTGGAGCGATACACAGGGAAACTGAAAGATTTCTTTGGCGGATTTGAAGTGATCCAGAGCTTTCAGATTGAAAAGGAAACAGAAGCGATATTTGGAAGTTGTGTGAAGGAGGTAGAAGAGTCTCGTTATCACGCTCGATTTTGTGAAAGCAGTGGTGAAGTGCTTGCTCTTTCATTGACATATGGAACATTGTTTTTCCAGATTTTATTCTGTGCCTGGATGGCTGCAAAAGGAAACATACAGGCAAATGCAATGCTGAGTATTTTATATTTGCTTTCCAGCATCAACAATCCGTTGCAGAATGCAGTGCAGGCAATGCTTTCTGTGAAGGCAGCCGGGCCAAATGTGGAAAAGGTGGAGAAATTGTGTGCGACAATCTGAAAAAGGTTCCCTTCGCCTTTTGACAGCAATCGAAGAATGACAGATTTTGTTTAAAATAAACAGTTTTTTAGTAGGGAATTGTCAAAAGAGAGAAAAGAAATTGTATAAAAGTTATAAAAAAAAGAAAAAACATACGGTGAAATCGACTTGATTCACAAATAAAAAATGTTTTTGTAAAAAAAACAAGGCGAAATAGCAATATATATAAAATCCAAGCCAACTTCCGCATAGAAAAAGAAGGAGAAATGAGCTATGATAAAACTATCAAATCGACAGGGAGGAAATAAAATGAAAAAGAAAACTGTTAGAAAACTGATGGCACTTGCACTTGTTTCTGCAATGACAGCTTCTATGTTAGCTGGATGTGGATCAGGTGGTGATTCAGACAAAGGTTCTGACAAAGATGCAGCAAAAGGGGAAAAAGAGACTGTATTGAAAGTTGCTGCGTTCGAAGGCGGTAACGGAACTCAGATCTGGGAAGACATTGCAAAAGCATTCGAAGAGTCTCATGAAGGAGTCAAAGTAGAGCTTGAGATGTCACCGGAGTTGGACAAAGACCTGACAAAAGCAATCCAGAACGGGGACGTACCGGATGTTGTATATTACAATCTGGGACAGCCAAGCGGATTTACAGAGACAATGCTGAAGGAAGAAGCAATCGCTGATATTTCCGATGTGTTTGATGACGAACTGAGAGGCAAAATGCTGGATGGTATCTTAGATGGTACAGATGCTCAGCCATACGGAGATGGAAAAGTATATCTGGCACCGATCTTCTATACACCAACAGGATTCTGGTATAATGCGACTTTAGTAGGCGAAGGAAAACAGTACGAACTTCCAACGACATGGGACGAGTTCTTCGCACTGGGAGAGCAGGCAAAGAAAGACGGACATTCTCTCTTTACATTCCCGACTACAGGATACTTTGATGCTACAATTTATGCAATGCTTGCACAGGCAGGCGGACTTGACTTCTACAATGATGCACTGAAATATGATGCAGATACATGGACATCTGAAGAAGGAAAGAAAGTTCTCGACACAGTTGCAAAACTTGCAGGTAAAGATTATACACAGGAAGATACCGTTTCCAATGCAAATGCTGACGGTGGATTCAAGATCAATCAGCAGAACGTTATCGACGGAAAAGCATTATTTATGCCAAATGGTAACTGGGTAATCGCTGAGATGGCACCTTCTACTCCGGAAGATTACGAATGGGGTATGATGGGTGTTCCGAAATGGAGCGAAGATGAGTCACAGTCTGTATATACATTCACAGAGCAGATGTGGGTACCGGCTGATGCACCGAATATGGATCTTGCAAAAGAATTTGTAAAATTTATGTATTCTGATGACGTAGTAGATATCTGTCTGAACAATAAGACAACAGACAAAGAGTCCGGAAAAGAATCTGCTACACCAGTTGTAGTTCCTGTAAAAGGCGCTGCTGACAAACTTCCAGAAGGTGTTACAAAAGACTGTTATGCTGCAGCAACAGCAGATGACGTTGTAGCTGTTACAGGTAAATGGGCAACTACAGCTCCGATCGAAGGACTGGATATGGCAAAAGCTGTATACGGACCGATCGAGTCTATCAACACAGGTGATATGACTGTAGAAGAATGGCAGAAACAGTTAGTAGAGACTTGGGAAAAATGTGCAGAAGCATTAGAGAAATAAGAAGAGTGATATAATATTCGGCTGACATGAAACGGTGAGTTATGATAACTCACCGTTTTTAAAAGACAGCAGTATGGAGGAGGAAATCTATGAACAGAGAGAAAGCGCAGAGAAGATTCGTATTTATTTGTCTGGCGCCTGCTGTAATTCTGGCAACGATCTTTATATTTATTCCGACGATCAATGTCTTCCGTATGTCTTTGTACCGCATGGGTGGAATTACAAATAAAAAGAGTTTTGTAGGATTCAGCAACTTTGTCAAACTGATGGATGATAAGAACTTTCTGGAAGCAATGCAAAACTCGATATTGATCATTGTAATGGTAATGATCTTTACGATTGTTCTCGCAGTTTTATTTGCAGCATTGCTGTCAAGAGGAAACTTTAAAGGAAAGAATTTCTTCAGAATTATTTTCTACATACCGAACATTTTGAGTATTGTTGTTATTGCAGGTATCTTCGGAGCAATTTACAATCCAAGTACCGGACTTTTGAATACATTTTTGGATGCAATTCATCTGGGCGGATTGAAGCATCAGTGGATGGGAGATCCAAGCATTGTTATTTACTCTGTGATTTTTGCACTGGTATGGCAGGCAATCGGATATTACATGGTAATGTATATGTCCAGTATGGCAGCGATTCCAGAGGATCTGTATGAGGCAGCATCCTTGGATGGCGCGACAGAGATCCAGATCTTTTTCAAAGTGACATTGCCGCTGATCTGGAGCAACATCCGTACGACATTGACATTCTACATCATCAGTACGATCAACTTAAGCTTCCTGTTTGTTCAGATCATGACAGACGGAGGTCCGAATGGAAAGACAGAAGTATTCCTGAACTATATGTACAAACAGGCATATGGAGCAGGGGTATATGGATATGGTATGGCAATTGGAGTTGTAGTATTCCTCTTCTCATTCATACTGGCAGCAGTTGTAAACAAGATCACAGACAGAGAAGTCTTAGAATTTTAGGAAGGAGCGAAGTGGAGATATGCAAGAGAAAAAACACAAAATTTCTACAGGTGTATTGTATAAGATTTTTATCTATGTAGCTCTGATCGCTCTGGCCATTTCGATCATTGTACCGGTTGCATGGGTATTTATGGCAAGTTTGAAAAAGAATGCAGAATTTATCGGAGCGGATGTGAATCCATGGGCGCTTCCGAAACAGTTCTATTATCAGAACTTTATCGTAGCGTTCCAGGATGCGAGAATGGGAGAGTTCTTTCTGAATTCAATCATTGTAACCGTATTGGCGCTGGCATTTCTTCTGATCCTTGCATTGCCTGCATCTTATGTACTGGCAAGATTTAAGTTCAAAGGAAAGAAATTCTTAAATGGTGCGTTCATGGCAGGTCTGTTCATCAACGTCAACTACATTGTTGTTCCGATCTTCCTGATGTTAAGTTCCTGGAACAAGGCATTACATATTGACTTTTTCCTGGATAACCGGTTTATTCTGGCGCTGATCTATGCGTCTTGTAACCTGCCGTTTACGATTTATCTGTTAAGCGGATATTTCCAGACTCTTCCGAAGGGATTTGAGGAAGCAGCATATATGGATGGATGCGGATATTTCAAGACCATGGTTAAGATCATGATCCCAATGGCAAAACCGAGTATTCTGACCGTGATCATGTTTAACTTCCTGACATTCTGGAATGAATATATCATCGCATATACATTGATGGATGAGCATGGAACTCTGGCTATGGGACTGAAGAACCTGATGGCAGTGGAAAAAACGGCGACAAACTATGGTATCATGTATGCAGGTCTTGTAATCGTTATGATTCCGGTATTGATCCTGTATATCTGCGTACAGAAGAGACTGACAGAGGGTATGACTCTCGGTGGATTAAAAGGATAGGAGGAGACAGAGATGAACGAAAAGATTCGCAATTTAATAATGGTAATTGTGTTTGTTGTCTGCCTCGCCCTGATCATCATAGGACAGAAGAATATCGGTGTACCGGGACTGATCATGGAACTGGTAGGGCTGGTAGGTCTGCTGACATTACTGTTTATTTACAACAACAAATATAAATAAAGCGGAAAGTGCAGGTGGGAAGATCTGGTAAATTCAGATGTTTCTGCCTGCTTTTGTATGGCAGAAAGTACAAGTGGATGCTTGACAATCTTCTATGAATATTGGACAATAGAGTAGCATTGGAAACACAAAAGGTATATGAGGAGAGACGGTATGAGAATTGGAATTGGAAATGACCATTCAGCATTAGAGTTAAAAGCAGAGATCATTGAATTTCTGAAAGAGAAAGGACATGAAGTTGTAGATTTTGGTACAGATTCTTCCGAAAGCTGTGATTATCCGAAATATGGAGAAGCGGTAGGACGAGCTGTAGCAGCAAAAGAGGTAGACTGTGGAATCCTGATCTGCGGCACAGGGCTGGGAATCTCCCTGGCAGCCAACAAAGTGAAAGGGGTACGTGCAGCAGTCTGCAGTGAACCATTTACAGCAAAGATGTCAAGAGCCCACAACAACTGTAATGTACTTGCATTCGGAGCAAGGGTAGTAGGCGCAGAGCTTGCGAAGATGATCGTAGATGTCTGGCTGAATACAGAGTTTGAAGGTGGACGCCATCAGAGACGTGTGGATATGATCATGGAGATTGAAGACAAATAAAGAAGAGAAAAAGAGAAGCTGCGGCTGAATGATTTGAAAGTGATCTTCAGCCGCAGCTTTTTGTTTAAAAATGAATTAGCGGATTTCTGCCAGAATGTCTTCCAGCACATCTTCTACAGAATCTGTCACATAGGTTGCATAGTAAGAAATTCCGGGCGCTGCATTGGACATGGCATAGCTTGTACCGACAAGCTGCAGCATCTCGATGTCGTTGTATTGATCTCCAAAAGCTACACATTCCTCTGGCTTGACATGGAAAAGATCCATCAGAGTCTGAAGCGCAGTTCCCTTATTGCTTCCGGGGGCAATGAAATCAATCCAGAGATTTCCGGAAGTGACTACCTTAATCTCTTCTCCGAACAAATCCTGTAAATGTTTCAGATATTTGTCAACGATATGCGGACCGTCTGTCATGTTACAGATGGCAATTTTTAAAATGGGTCCTTCCACAGTTGTGATATCGTCTACAATCTGGGTGGTATTCTGCATAACATTGACAATGTGATTGACAAATTCCGGAACATTATCTTCAATAAAGCAGGAATCCTCCCGGGAAACCACGACTTCAAAATGATTTTGCTTTTTGATCTCGTGGAGAATTCTTTTTGCAAGATCATCGGCGATCGTAGCGCGGGAAATGACGTGTCCCTGATGCATACAGATCGATCCGTTCTCCGCAATAAAAGAAATCCGGTCTTTTAAAGGGGCAAATACTCGTTTTTGGTTATCGTATTGCCTTCCGCTTGCGGATACAAAGTGTACGCCTGCATCGCACAGATCCGAAATCAGCTGGATGGCGCGGGGAGAAAGTTCCTGTGCACCATTTTGTAAAAGAGTTCCGTCTAAATCACTGGCAATTAGTTTTATCATCGTTTCCTCCAACTATTTTTTGAAATTTTTCAAGTAGTATTCCATAAAGTCTGAACTGTACGCTATCTATTGTACATGAAAAATTAGAATTTGTATAGTTCTGAGAAGACGATGGAAAATCAAAAGAGCGGCGAAAATGCAGAATGAAGAAAATAGTTGTATTTTGAAAATAAAAATAATATAATAAGAGCGTCAGTGCGGTAACGTACTGAAAACGTAAGTAACTCGAAGTCAGAAGAAAGAATAAGAGGGAGAAATATGGGTAAATATTTTGGAACTGATGGATTCAGAGGAGAGGCAAATGTTGTTTTGACCGTGGAACATGCTTTTAAAGTTGGCCGTTATCTGGGGTGGTACTTTGGCAGAGAAAGAAAAGCAAGAATTGTCATTGGAAAAGACACAAGAAGGAGCAGTTATATGTTCGAATATGCACTGGCATCAGGACTGACAGCATCAGGAGCCGATGCATACCTCTTGCATGTGACGACAACACCAAGTGTATCTTACGTAGTAAGAACGGAAGACTTTGACTGTGGAATTATGATTTCTGCAAGTCACAATCCGTTTTATGATAATGGAATTAAAGTGATCAATGGCCAGGGACACAAGATCGAGGCAGAGATCGAAGAACAGATCGAGGCATATATTGATGGTAAGATCGAGGAACTTCCGCTTGCAATTGGGGAGAATATCGGAAGAACAGTTGATTACGCAGCAGGAAGAAACCGCTACATTGGACATTTGATTTCACTGGCAACGCGTTCTTTTAAGGATATGAAAGTTGGATTAGATTGTGCAAATGGAAGTGCATCCAGTATTGCAAAGAGTGTATTTGATGCGCTGGGAGCAAAGACATATGTGATCGATAATGAACCGGACGGAATCAATATCAATACGAACTGTGGATCTACACATATTGAGAAATTGCAGGAATTTGTCAGAGAAAAGGATTTGGATGTGGGATTTGCATATGACGGAGATGCGGATCGTTGTATTGCCGTGGATGAAAACGGAAATGTAGTGGACGGTGATCTGATTTTATATGTATGCGGAAAATATCTCCTGGAACAGGGGAAATTAAAAGGAGATACGATTGTCACTACTGTCATGTCTAATCTGGGTCTGTATAAAGCCTGTGATAAGATTGGTATGAGATATGAGCAGACTGCCGTTGGTGATAAGTATGTATATGAGAATATGCAGCAGAATGGATTTGTTCTCGGAGGAGAGCAGTCCGGGCATATTATTTTCAGTAAACATGCGAGAACAGGAGATGGAATTCTGACTTCTCTTATGCTAATGGAAGTGATCATGGAGAAAAAGCAGTCTCTTGGAACCTTGTGTTCTGAGGTGAAGATTTATCCTCAGCTTTTAAAAAATGTTCGGGTGACAGATAAAAAGACAGCGCTGGAAAACGAACAGGTAAAAGCAGCGATTGAGGCGGCATCAGAAGGGCTTGGAAGTGACGGAAGAATTTTGGTCAGAGAAAGTGGAACAGAGCCGGTGATCCGTGTGATGGTAGAGGCGTCTACAGATGAAATCTGTGCAGAATATGTAGATCGTGTGATTGCAGTGATGCAGGATCAGGGACTCATTCAGGTATAAAAATGACAGGGCTTTGCATCAAAAGGTGCAAAGCCCTGTCATTTATTGTATCTCGATCTCAGCTTCTTCAGGTGTCATAGAATCAGGAGTATCTCCGATGATCTCATAAGAGCCATATACCTTTCCGAGCACCTTTCCAATGCATTCCAGATTTTCCGGGTCAGTAACAATAATATCAGGATCGACCACATTTAGAGAACGAAGGCGGCAGTGGTCTCCTTCTTTAAAAAGAGCGCGGATATAGTAGATGCCATCGAACCAGAACAGACCAATCTCATTGTGAGAGACAAAAGTACGCTGCAGTGCAAGCAGATCATTTTTCTGATAGACAGGCTGATAGCGGTCGATTAAAATTTGAAAACAAAAGTCAGTATGTTCGGGAATATGGTTTCGACGAACCCGGATGGTCTGGGAAGAATCTTGAAAAAGAAAGCCAGAGTGGGTCTTTCGGATTCCGGGACGAGAAAGAGGCAGCTGAACATATTCACTTCTGTTCATACGTTGATATTCTTCCTCTATGATGAGATGGACAAGTCTTTTTCCATAATCGGAAAGGTCACGATATTTTAAAATCGCTTCTTCTTCTTCAGAACTGAGAGGTTTTCCATAGAGTTGCTGAACCTTAGTATTGGACAGATAATTCCAGTACAGATAATTGGCATCAATATCCAGGGCATTCATCAATGCTACTAAAATGGTAGGTTTTGGATAACTGACACCATTCTCATAATTCGCAATCGCGGAAGGTGTTACATGAATCTTGTTAGCAAGTTCTCCTCTGGATAAATTTAATTCTGTACGTCGATGACGCAGTCGTTCTCCAATTTCCATACTGATAATCCTCCTGTATTCACTTTCGTACTTTAAAGTATAATACAAAAAACTTGAAAAGTCAACGAAAAGTTACAAGAAACTTGTTGACTTTCCGCACAATATATCGTAAACTGGAAGAAAGTGTGGTGTTGTGTAAAATTTGAGTACATGGAGGAACTAATGAGTCTTAAATTGCAGATTTTGCAAATATTGTGCAAAGCTGATGACGAGCAGCTGCGATGCATTTATGAATTTGTAAAATCTTTTATTCAATCCGCAGGATGACGTTATCTTTTCATAAGTAAGGAAGTAATCATCTTTTTCAGCAGAGTCCATTCTGTCTCGGAGAGTTCGGACAGAGTTAATATTAGTTGTTTGTGAAAAGAAGAAGGATCTTCTCGGAGGATTTCTCCGAACCATTTTGAAAGCTGGAGGTTGGGATTTGAAGCGGCATAGACTTCCCCTTCTCCGGTTCGAAGCCATAGTTCATTGACATTAAATTCACGGCAGATGGACAGGATCACTGCAGAGATGGGAGTGCGGTCACTGGTTTCATAAGTGGCAATGGTATTACGTGAAACGCCGATTTTTTGTGCGAACTGTTCCTGTGTCAGACCGGCATCTTTCCGGATTTGTTTGATTCGGTTTTTCAATGCTGATATTTTCCTTTCTATTCTATATTGTTTAATTATTGAGACCAAAAATCATATTATATCATAATCGAAAAGAAAATGATTGTCAATCAAGTGTACTCAAAAAAGTTGTGTTATGACAAGGAAAAATTGCAATGAGACTTTTGAAATCTTATTGCAGAAGAATGTGAGGGTATAAGAAAAATGAGAGACAAAACGATTGATGTACTTCTAAAAATGGGAGTGCCTGCCAGTATAAAAGGATTTACTTACATTTGTGATGCAATAGAATTGTTTGATACAGATCCTTATTATCCTGATGGAAAAATCTGCTCTTTGTATTTTGAAATCGCACGTTTGCATGGCACGACATCTTCTCGTGTGGAGCGGGCGATTCGTCATGCATTTGAAGTGACGCTGACGAAAGGTAACAGGGAAGCTGTTGAGAAATATTTAAATTGCGAGCATACACAAAATTCTAATTTATTGAAAACATTATACTTTCGAATGAAACAGGAAGAACACAAACGGGAAGATGTGCTGCATTCGAATACCAGTGATATGAAGGCACAGATTTATCAGGAAGTGGTGGATTTGTTTTCTGCGGAGATGGAACATTTTATAGAAAAAATGCTGCATCTGGCAGAAAGACACTATTAAGTTCACGAAACAGAAAGTATGGCATATTCTATTACAGAAGAAAAAGAAGGGAAAGTAAGGATGCCATATTCAATTATGCTGGATGCCGGACATGGGGGCAGAGATCCCGGAGCGGTTTACCAGGACAGAAAGGAAAAGGATGATACACTCAGGCTGACACTTGCCATTGGTGAGATTTTAGAAGCACATGGTCTGGATGTGGAATATACACGTACGACTGACATTTATGAATCTCCATATCAGAAAGCAATGGAGGCCAATCGGGCCGGAGTAGACTTTTTTGTTTCGATCCATAGAAATTCGTTTCCTTCTGATAATGCCGTTTCAGGAGTGGAGAGTCTTGTTTACGATAAGTCGGGCATCAAACTGCAGATGGCAGAGAACATCAATGAGCAGCTGGAAGATATCGGATTTGTAAATCTTGGTGTGAAAGCAAGACCGAATCTGGTTGTATTAAAACGGACAAAAATGCCGGCTGTCCTTGTAGAAGTAGGATTTATCAATTCGGATGTGGATAACCGTCTGTTTGATGAACAATTTGAGGAAATCGCACAGGCGATTGCTTATGGAATTTTAGATACACTGGAAGCAGATCATGAAGTAGAGTCACCGGGATATGAAGTTCAGGTGGGGGCATACCGGAATGAAAAATATGCAAAAAATCTGCTCCAGGAATTGTTGGAGCAGGATTTTCCGGCCTATATTGTAGAAGCAGACCGTCTCTACCGTGTGCGGGTAGGCAATTATGTTACACTGGAAGATGCGGCTGCCATGGAACAGATGTTGAAACGTGCGGGCTATCCGACCGTGATCGTCAGCACTTGACGGTCAGAATAAGTCATCGATCAGCTTAGATGTGACCTGATGATACATGCGGTCTCCAATTTTCAGGTTTGGTCCCTGTCCGCACTGTTTAAAACATTTTTGGGTACGAAGGAGATAACGGCCGTCTGCAGTGACTTCCCCGGAGCGGATGCCAAGTTTTTTCTCCAGCTGTTTTAAAAGGACGGCTGAATTTTTGCTGCCGCAGGTACTTCCCGTACACAGGATAATTTCTTCCTGATAGGTCTGGCTCGACAGGCTGGGATAAAGACGGATCAAAGTATCGATCAATCCGGGTTTTACCTGCATGATGGATGCGATCATTTCTTTTGCATCATTGGGAATACAGCCAAAGATATCTTGGGTTTCCCGTAGAAACTCCACCAGAGTTGTCTGATCGCATGGTGGATTCAGTGTTTGGTAGTAATGGGCTGCATCCTGAAATTCAGGGCAGAATTCGGTAAGTTCTTTCATAGGTATCTCCTTTCTGTGAGAGAATATACAAAGGGAACAAAACAGGAAAAGGCAGGAAATACAACTTCCTGCCTTTTGTATGTTTGGTTAAGATTCTTCTTCCGTTTCATGGATGTCCGTTTTTTCCGGAAGATAGATGTGAACGGTTTCAATTCGGTTTTTATCCAGTTTATCCACAACAAGGCAAATCTTTTCTTCTGTCACAATCTGATCTCCCACTTCCGGAAGTCGATCCAGATGCTCAATGATAAATCCGCCGAGGGAATCATAATCTTCAGATTCAAGCTCCGTTCCCAGATTATCATTCAAATCATCCAGGTTCATAGAACCTTCCACGATATATTCACGATCGCTGATTTTCTGTATCATCTCTTCTTCGGCTTCATCATATTCATCCCGGATCTCTCCTACGATTTCTTCCAGAATATCTTCGAGTGTGATAATACCGGCAGTCTCACCATATTCATCCAATACGATCGCGATGTTGAATTTGGCATCCCGCATCTCCACCAGAAGTTCGGAAATATTCTTATATTCGTAGGTGAAGTAGGCTTCTCGTAAAATGTCACGAACCTGGAAGTTCTCTTTGTCTTCTGAAAGAAGAAGATCTTTCATATTGATGGTACCGATGACATTATCTGTGGTCTCTTCATAGACCGGAAGCCGTGTGAATTTGTATTCTTTAAAAATTTCAATCAATTCCCGGTAACTGCTGTTGACATCTGCAAAAGCAACGTGAACGCGTGGAACCATGACTTCTTTGGCCTTGGCATCGCCCAGATCGAACACATTATAGATCATCTCTTTTTCTTCTGATTCGATGACACCGTCTTCGTGGCTGACATCCACGATGGTACGCAGTTCATCCTCTGTCATGGCGTTGCTTCGTGCATTTGGATCTACGCGAAGCAAAAACATAAATCCGCGGGAAAATACATCAATAAAGAAGATGAGCGGAGTCATAATTACCATGAAAAAGCGTATAATCGGAATATAAGCAAGAGAAACCTTCTCTGCATGGATCGTAGCAAAATTCTTCGGGGTAATCTCGCCGAACACAAGGATTGCAACAGTCAGGATCGCAGTTGCAATACTTACCATATAACCGCCGAAAGAATAAGCCAGTGTCGCAGATAAAGAAGATGCGGAAATATTAACGATATTATTACCGATCAAAATGGCGCTCAGCATTTTGGAGGTATGGTTTTCTGTAGTATCCAGCACCATCGCAGCCCGCCGATTGCCGTCATCTGCCATAGAACGGATCTTAATCTTGTTGACTGTCATCAATGCAGTCTCGGCAGATGAGAAAAATGCGGATAATAATAATAAGATAATCAGAATTAAAAATTGGAAAGTATCACTCGAGTCCAATTGGTTTGTTCACTCCTTTGTTTGTAATGGTTTTATATTTCTATACAGATATTTAATAATATACATCATTTTACACAATTTTGCAAGAGACGGGCGAGCTTCAAATGTATGAAAGTACGCTTTACTTTGCAGGAAGGTTGTTGTATGATGTTGAAAGAATCAGTAAGAAAATCAATAGAGACAGAGAGGAGTACAGGGTGTATAAAGAACTGTGTAATATTTTAGGGGAAGAGAATGTGTTGAGAGAGGAACCGATGCGCGCTCATACGACATTTCGCATTGGAGGTCCGGCTGATTATTTTGTAACACCAGAGTCAGAAGAGCAGGTACAGGCAGTTATAGGATTGAGCCGTAGGGAAAAGATTCCATATTATATATTAGGAAACGGAAGTAATCTTCTGGTGGGAGACCAGGGATACCGTGGAGTGATCATTCAGATTTATAAGAAGATGAGCAAGATACGCATAGAGGATCATGAGATCCACGCCCAGGCAGGTGCACTGCTTTCGAAAATTGCAGCCCGGGCACTGGATGCTTCCCTGACAGGATTTGAATTTGCATCCGGAATACCTGGAACACTTGGAGGCGCAGTGATGATGAATGCAGGCGCTTATGGCGGAGAGATGAAGCATGTGTTAAAAAGTGCAACAGTCCTGACACCAGAAGGCGAAATTCAGACATTGACGTTAGAGGAGCTGGAACTGGGATATCGTACCAGTATTGTGGCTAGAAAAGGATATACAGTCTTAAGTGCCGTGATTGCTTTAGAGTCGGGAAAACAGGAAGAAATCCGGGCTTATATGGAAGATCTGAAAGAACGGAGAGTGACAAAGCAGCCATTGGAATATGCAAGCGCAGGAAGTACGTTCAAAAGACCAGAGGGATATTTTGCAGGAAAACTGATCCAGGACAGCGGACTGAGAGGATATTCGGTAGGAGATGCACAGATTTCAGAAAAGCATTCCGGTTTTGTGATCAATCGCGGAAATGCGACAGCAGCGGAAGTACTGTCTTTGATCCAGCATGTTCAGGATACAGTGGAAGAAAAATTTGGGGTACGTCTGGAGACAGAAGTGAAGCGGATAGGAGAATTTTAGGATATGAGGTTTGTCATTGTTACAGGGATGTCAGGAGCCGGAAAGTCTACGGCTTTAAAGATGCTGGAGGATATGGGATATTTTTGTGTCGATAATCTCCCGGTTCCATTGCTGCCTAAATTTGCAGAGATGCTGACTGCACCGGATTCCCAGTTGAATCAGGCGGCAGTCGGTATTGATGTAAGAGGCGGACAGGCATTTCGCGGTCTGGAAGGATATTTGCAGGAGATGGATCAAAGCAAGATCCCCTATGAGATCTTGTTTTTAGATGCCGGAGATGATGTGCTTTTAAAGCGCTATAAAGAAACCAGACGGCAGCATCCATTAGGCGGAGTCGGACATATTGATCGAGGAATTGCAAAAGAACGGGAGGAGATTGCATTTTTGAAGATCCGTGCCACTTTTATTCTGGATACCAGTAAGATGCTGACCAGAGAACTCAGGGTGGAACTGGAAAAGATTTTTGTGGAAGGAAAGGATTTCAAGAATCTGTATATTACAGTCATGTCTTTTGGGTTTAAGCATGGGATCCCCCAGGATGCGGATCTTGTTTTTGACGTTCGGTTTCTTCCAAATCCGTATTATATTGAAGAGCTTCGGCCAAAAACAGGAAATGATGCGGAAGTCAGAGATTATGTGATGAAGAGTGACAAGGCTCAGGAGTTTTTGCAGAGATTATGTCAGATGATGGACTTTTTGATTCCGAACTATATTCTGGAAGGGAAAAACCAACTGGTAATCGGAATCGGATGTACGGGAGGAAAGCATCGGTCTGTGACATTGGCCAATGCATTGTATCAATATCTGAAAGTGAAAGAAAATTACGGGGTGCGTATTGAACACCGGGATATTGAAAAAGATGCGATTATAAAGGGAAAATAACGGGAGTTTTTCATATGTCATTTTCAGGCAAGGTAAAAGAAGAGCTGTCTGTACAGTGGAGCTCAGCCAGACACTGTCAGATTGCAGAGATTGCGGCGTTGATCGGGATGTGCGGATCTGTGACGATCAACAGTTTTAATCAGTATGGAGTGAAAATCTGTACAGAAAATTTGGCTGTTGCAAGAAAAGTCTTTACATTGATTCAAAAAACATTTAATATAGAAGCTGATATCTCTATCCGAAGAAATATAGAGAAACAAAGTGTGGTCTATTCAGTAGTGATAGCCCGTCACGAAGATGCACTTCGTGTCCTTCAGGCTGCGAAGCTTTTGGAAGAACACAGAGGTGGGTTTGAAGAGTTTCATATTGTAAGTCCCCTTGTGGTACAGCAGCCATGCTGTCGCAGGGCTTTTCTGCGCGGTGCTTTTTTAGGCGCAGGTTCTATGAGTGATCCGAATAAGTCTTATCATTTTGAAATTGTATGTGGATCGGATGTCATGGCAAAGCAGATCCAACGGCTGATGTGTGAATTTTCAATGGATGCAAAGATTGTCCGAAGAAAAAAGTCACATGTGGTATATTTAAAAGAGGGCGATCAGATAGCAGATATTTTGAATATAATGGAAGCACATATTTCTTTGATGGAACTGGAAAATATCAGAATTTTAAAGGAGATGCGCAATGCGGTCAACCGCAAGGTGAACTGTGAAACTGCCAATATCAACAAGACAGTGTCGGCAGCAGTCAAACAGCTGGAGGATATTACGTATCTGAGAGACACGATAGGGCTTGAAAAGCTGGCAGACGGATTGAAAGAAGTGGCACAAGTCCGGCTCTCACATCCGGATGCAACATTAAAAGAGTTGGGGGAACTCTTAACACCGCCGGTAGGAAAGTCTGGAGTGAATCACAGGCTGAGAAAACTGAGCGATCTGGCAGAAACGGTAAGGCAAAACAAGGAGGATTATTATGATTGAAACACCGGTTGTTGTAGGACATGAAGATGGAATTGAAGGCAGACCAATTGCTCTGCTGGTACAGGAAGCAAGTCAGTATGCCAGCAAAGTCTACATTCAGGTGGATAACAAAAAGATCAATGCGAAAAGTATTATGGGAATGATGAGTCTTGCACTGCAGGAAGGAGACCAGGTGACAGTAGTTGCAGAAGGGGAAGATGAAGAAAAAGCTGCAGAAGGTATCAAAACTTTTTTGAAAAAGACAAAATAAGTGTGATCATAAATGGAGGGGGCTGTGCTTGGGCACAGCCCTTTCAAACATACAAATGCAGGAGGAAAGATTAAAAATGAAAAAAATGCTGTTCATATATAACCCCAATGCAGGAACTGGGGTACTAAAGCCTAAATTGTCAGATGTGCTGGACATTTTTGTGAAAGCCGGGTATGAGGTTACCGTGTATCCGACACAGCGTTATCACGATGCCATGGCAAAGGTACAAAGCTATAGCGGTGAGTATGATGTTGTGGTATGCAGTGGAGGAGACGGAACTCTGGATGAAGTGGTAACTGCAATGGCAAGACGGGAGGATCCGGTTCCAATTGGGTATATTCCAACAGGAACGACCAATGATTTTGCAAACAGCCTGCATATTTCAAAAGATCTTCTGGAAGCCGCAGATACAGCAGCTAATGGAATGCCGTTTCCATGCGATGTCGGTGTTTTTAATGATGATTATTTTGTATATATTGCTGCATTTGGACTGTTTACCGATGTCTCTTATGAAACCAAGCAGAGTATGAAAAACGTGCTGGGACATCTGGCTTATGTGTTGGAGGGAACGAAGCGTCTGTTTAATATTCCTTCTTACCATATCAAAGTGACGCATGATGGAGAAACACTGGAAGATGATTTTGTATACGGAATGGTGACAAATTCCCGTTCTGTTGGTGGATTTAAAGGGATCATAGGAAAAAAAGTCGTGTTTGACGATGGAGAATTTGAAGTTACACTGATCAAGACTCCGAAGAATCCGATTGAACTGAATGAGATCATTGCCTCTCTTTTGATCAAGCAGATTGATTCCAAACATATGTATTCTTTTAAAGCAAGTGAAGTGACCTTTGAATCCCTGGAAGAAATCCCATGGACATTGGACGGGGAATTTGGAGGAGAGCACGACTGTGTACAGGTACGCAACTGGAAACAGGGAATGCGGATCATGGTAAAATCAGAAATGATCCAACAGCTTTCTGTAAAGGGCAGAATTGAAAATACAGAGCTTCTGGAAGAGAGTGAAGAAGCGGATTCCAAAGACGAAAAATAGAAAAGAGAAAAATTAAATTAAAAAAATTAAAAAAGGGGTTGCAATTCTTACGGAGCTATGCTAATATATAACTCGGTCATCGGTGAGACAAACATTGATGAGGACATGGCTCCATGGTCAAGCGGTTAAGACGCTAGCCTCTCACGCTGGAATCAGGGGTTCGATTCCCCTTGGAGTCATTATTAGAAAAAGCAGAGATAGAAATTTTCATCTCTGTTTTTTTGTTGTCTGAAAATAATATAGAAAAATCCTTGCTTTAAGATTTGTTAAAAAAATCACAGAATATGACAAAGAAATCATGGATATTCTGTGTTTTATTGTGATAATTATAGATTGTCTTTTAAAGTAAGATAAGATATAATGAAAAATATAGAGTGAAAAGCTATAGTATGTGCTGCCGGGAGCGGTATGCACAAAGAATTGGAGGAAAAACTATGTTAGTATCAGCAACAGAAATGCTTCAGAAAGCAAAAGCAGGTCATTATGCAGTAGGACAGTTCAACATCAACAACCTGGAGTGGACAAAAGCAATCCTTACAGCAGCAGAAGAATGTAAATCACCGGTAATCCTCGGTGTATCTGAAGGTGCAGGAAAGTACATGACAGGATACAAGACAGTAGTAGGTATGGTGAATGGAATGCTGGAAGAGATGAACATCACAGTTCCGGTTGCGCTTCACCTGGATCACGGCAGCTACGAAGGATGTATGAAATGTGTAGAAGCAGGATTTTCTTCTATCATGTTTGACGGTTCTCACTATCCGATCGAAGAGAATATCGCAAAGACAAAAGAACTGGTAGCAGTTGTAAAAGAGCACGGAATGTCTCTGGAAGCTGAAGTTGGTTCTATCGGTGGAGAAGAAGACGGAGTCGTAGGAAAAGGTGAATGTGCAGATCCACAGGAATGTAAGATGATCGCTGACCTTGGTATCAATTTCCTTGCAGCAGGAATCGGTAACATCCACGGAAAATATCCAGAGAACTGGGAAGGACTCAGCTTCGAGACTCTGGATGCGATTCAGCAGCTGACAGGAGATATGCCACTGGTTCTTCACGGTGGTACAGGTATTCCGGAAGACATGATCAAAAAAGCGATCAGCCTCGGAGTTGCTAAGATCAACGTAAATACAGAGTGCCAGCTTGCGTTCGCAGATGCAACACGCAAATATATCGAAGCTGGAAAAGACCTGGAAGGAAAGGGATTCGACCCACGTAAATTATTAAAACCAGGCGCAGATGCAATTATGGCAACTGTAAAAGAAAAAATGGAGCTGTTTGGCTCTGTTGGAAAAGCAGAAGCGTAAGTAATAAGTATTTGTTAGAAATTTTAACTTGCCTTTTTGCGGTGATTGAGGTATACTAAGCCTCGTAGATGAGAACAAAGGCGTTCCAAGCTTGCTTGGAATGCCTTTTTTAGAAAATGCGTTTACAAAAGTAAAATGAAGGAAGGTAGTTTTATGAGCACAGAATTATTCAATGTAGCGGATATTTTTGGGGAAAATGTTTTCAATGACACAGTAATGCAGGAGCGTCTCCCGAAAAAAGTGTACAAGAAGCTGAAACAGACGATCGAAGAAGGAACGGAACTGGACTTAGAGACAGCAGACGTCATTGCACATGAGATGAAAGAATGGGCGATTGAAAAAGGTGCAACACACTATACACACTGGTTTTTACCATTGACAGGTGTGACTGCAGAAAAGCACGACTCTTTTATCTCAGCGCCACTTCCAAGCGGAAAAGTTCTGATGAGTTTCTCCGGAAAAGAATTGATCAAAGGAGAACCGGATGCATCTTCTTTCCCGTCAGGCGGACTTCGTGCTACGTTTGAGGCAAGAGGATATACAGCATGGGATTGTACTTCTCCGGCATTTGTAAGACAGGACGCAGCAGGAGCTACACTTTGTATTCCGACCGCTTTCTGTTCTTATACAGGAGAAGCACTGGATCAGAAGACTCCGCTGCTTCGTTCCATGCAGGCATTGAATGTACAGGCGCTCAGACTTCTGCGTTTGTTTGGAAATACAACTTCAAAGAAAGTGACACCGTCCGTTGGAGCAGAGCAGGAGTATTTCCTGGTAGATGCAGAAAAATTCCTTCAGAGAAAAGATTTGATATATACAGGCCGAACCTTATTTGGAGCAATGCCACCAAAAGGACAGGAGCTGGACGATCATTATTTTGGAACGATCCGTCAGAGAATTGCCGCTTTTATGCGAGATGTGAACATTGAACTCTGGAAAGTAGGTGTTTCATCTAAGACCCAGCACAATGAGGTGGCGCCGGCACAGCATGAACTGGCTCCAATTTATGCAGAAGCCAATATTGCAGTGGATCACAACCAGATTGTGATGCAGACATTAAAGAGAATCGCATGTAAGCATGGAATGAAATGTCTTCTGCATGAAAAACCGTTTGCAGGCGTCAATGGTTCCGGAAAGCACAACAACTGGTCAATTATTACAGACGACGGAATTAATATGCTGGATCCTGGAAGAACACCGCATGAAAACATCCAGTTTTTGCTTGTTTTAACTTGTATTTTAAAAGCAGTCAACAAACATGCGGATCTTCTGAGAGAATCGGCAGCAGACCCGGGAAATGACCACAGACTCGGAGCGAATGAAGCGCCTCCGGCAATTATTTCCATCTTTCTTGGAGAACAGCTGGAGGATGTGATTGATCAGCTGCTCAGTACAGGGGAGGCAACCCACAGTCTGGAAAGGGGAAAACTGGAGACCGGTGTAAGAACACTTCCGGAACTGACAAAGGATGCGACAGACAGAAACAGAACATCACCGTTTGCGTTTACAGGAAATAAATTTGAATTCCGTATGGTAGGTTCCAGAGATTCCATCGCATCTGCCAACATTGTTCTGAATACGATCGTGGCAGAGGCATTTGCAGAGGCTTGCGAAGTTCTGGAGAAAGCAGATGATTTCCAGCTTGCAGTTCATGATCTGATCAAAGAATATGCAATGGAGAATCAGAGAATCATCTTCAATGGAGACGGTTACTCTGAAGCCTGGGTGAAGGAAGCAGAAAGACGTGGACTTCCGAATATCAAATCTATGGTGGAAGCAATTCCGGCAATGGTGACAGAGAAAGCAGTGACATTGTTTGAGAGATTTGGAGTATTTACAAAAGCAGAGCTGGAATCCCGTGCAGAAATCCAGTACGAGAGTTATGCAAAAGCGGTCAATATCGAAGCACGTACCATGATCGATATGGCAAGAAAACAGTTCATTCCTGCAGTGATCAAATATACTAAGATGCTGGCAGAGACTATTTTGGCAGTGAAAGAAGCCGGTGTGGATGCAAGTGTGCAGACAGAGGCTCTGGAAGAGATCACGGTTCGGTTAAAAGAAGCAAGAGCGGCATTGACACATCTGGAAAAAGTGGCGGCAGAGGCAGCTTCTAAGGAAGAGGGTCCGGTTCAGGCGAACTTCTATTATGATGAGGTATGCCCGGCAATGGAAGCATTGAGAAAACCGATTGATCAGCTGGAGATGATTGTAGATAAAGAGGCATGGCCAATGCCTTCTTATGGAGATTTGATCTTCGAAGTTTAAATTTGAATATGCAAGAAAGAAGGACCGGATGCGATTTGAGAAAAGTCGCGTCCGGATTTTTGTAATGGAGGAATCAAAATGAAGACAGCAGCAGAATTAAAACAGCTTGTAACAAGAATCGATCATAAAAGCTATCCGGCATATAAAGAGACAAAAGGAGTCTATCAGTTTCCGGGATATTTATTGTCGATTGATCACGTACAGGGAGATCCTTTTGCATCACCGTCTAAGATCAGTATCCGGGTGAAGGGAAAAATGGCAGGATTTCCGGAGAAATTGTATCAGACAAAATGGCAGAAGGTCGCATTGGAGGATTTGCTGATCCGGCAGTTTGGTCAGTGCTGCACAAAATTTGGTTTTCAGGCGAAGGGTTCCGGAAAAAGCGGGATGATCTCAATCAGCCGATGCGGACAGGAGATGCTGGAGAGAAGTGCCGCCCGGATCGATGCAAAGACAGGCGATCTTTTGATCCGTCTGGAAGTGGGATTTCCTGCAAATGGAAGAACCATCAATGCAAGAGAGTGGATTCGGATCTTCTTTGAATTTTTGCCGCAATGCGTAGAAAAGGCATTATACTATAAAAATTACGATGCACGAAAAGTCAGAGCGGTCAGTGATCTGGCAGAAGACCAGCATGCGCTCCGGCAGATGCTTCCTAAATTGGGATTATGTGCATTTGTAGCCAATGGAGCAATCCTGCCAAGAGAATCCGGTGTCTCTGCACGTCCGATGAAGGGCGCAGTTCCATTTCAGTCTCCCAAAGAGATGGAAGTAGAGATCGAGCTGCCTCATCGTGGAAAAATCCGGGGCATGGGCATCAAAAAGGGGATTACACTGATCGTAGGAGGCGGATATCATGGAAAGTCGACGCTGTTAAAAGCATTGGAACTGGGTGTGTACGATCACATTGCAGGGGATGGAAGAGAGTTTGTCATTACAGATGCATCCGCAGTTAAGCTGCGCGCAGAAGATGGAAGAAGTATCAAAAGAACCGATATTTCCATGTTTATCAATGATCTGCCAAATGGAAAAGATACTGTGCATTTTTATACGGAGGATGCCAGCGGAAGCACCTCCCAGGCGGCAAATGTGGTGGAGGCGATGGAGGCAGATGCATCGCTTATGCTGATTGATGAAGACACCAGCGCTACAAATTTTATGATCCGGGATGAATTGATGCAGCGGGTGATCCACAGAGATATGGAGCCGATCACGCCATTTATTGAAAGAATTCGGGAACTGTATGAAAAAGAGGGCATTTCGACTGTGATTGTGGCAGGAAGTTCCGGAGCTTATTTCCATATTGCAGACTGCATCGTTCAGATGGATCGATACATTCCGCGGGAAATCACAGCTCTTGCAAAGAAGGAAGCAGAACAGTTTCCGCAGTTAAGCGGACCAAATGAGAATGCCGACAGGCCGGATTTTGCAAGGAAGCCTCAGCAGGGAAAAGAATGGAAAGGCAATGACAGGATCAAAATGAAGACGATGGGAAAAGAGGCAGTTTCCATCAATAAAGAAACCATAGATCTTCGCTATGTAGAACAGATCACCGACAGTGAACAAGTCACAGCGCTGGGATATTGTGTCAAATATGCACAGCGCCATTTGCTGGATGGAAGACATACCCTGCAGGAAGTCGTGGCCATGCTGGAAGAGAAGATTGAACAGGAATCACTTGCAGCGCTTTGTGAAAGTACCTCTTCTGTGGCCAATCTGGCGCGGCCGAGAGTACAGGAGATGTTTGCATGTTTCAATCGCTATCGGGGATTAACACTATAAATACAGGAGGAAATGTGGATGAGATTTATTCATTTGTCAGATCTGCATATCGGAAGAGCGCTTCATCAATATTCACTCAAAGAAGATCAGGAACATATTCTGGCAGAAGTATTGGATTATGTGAAAAAACTGCGGCCGGATGCAGTGGTGATCGCCGGAGATATTTATGATAAGTCAGTGCCTTCTGCAGAGGCAGTGGGAATTTTTGACCGTTTTTTGACCCGATTTTCAGAAATAAAACCGAAGATTCCGCTGTTGATGATCAGTGGAAATCACGATTCCGCGCAGCGGTTGGATTATGCAAGTGGGATTCTTGGTCAGAATGGGATTTATATTGCCGGAAAGCTGCCTCAGGATCAGGATGAGTTTTTGAAGAAAGTGACCTTGGAAGATGAATATGGAGAGGTGGTTTTTTATCTGCTTCCATTTCTGAAACCAGGATATGTAAGAACCGTGTTTGGTGGAGAAATGCCCGAAAGTTACAACAAAGCCGTACAGATGATTCTGGAAAGAGAGGACATTGACACTGGCAAAAGAAATGTCATCGTGACGCATCAGTTTTATACAGGTACAGGAGAACAGACGCAGACTTGTGAATCGGAGAGTTTTTCTGTGGGTGGGATCGACAATGTGGAGATCACTCCTCTTCTGGTCTTTGATTATGCGGCGCTGGGACATCTGCACAGTGCCCAGAAAGTGGGAAAAGAGTGGATCCGCTATCCGGGGACACTTTTGAAATATTCGGTCAGCGAATGGAAGCAGACGAAGGCGCTGCATCTTGTAACGATAGGAGAGAAAGGAAAGGAAGTCCATGTAGAGACTTATCCACTTCATCCGCTTCGGGATGTGAAAAAGTTCCGCGGAACCATGGAGGAGTTGTTGAAAACTGTTCCAGAAGAAGCAAAAGATGACTATGTCAGTATTACGTTGACAGATGAGACAGATCCATACCGGCCAAAAGAACAGTTGGAACAGGTGTTTTCTCATATTTTAGAAGTGCGTATGGATAATTCCCGCACCAGACAGAGACTGCTTTCTGATGCCGAGGTGATACACATGGATTCGCCGCTGGAGATGTTTGGAGAGTTTTTTCAGGAGATGCAGGGCCGGGCGCTCAGTGAAGAGGAACAAAAGGCAGTGCAAAGACTTGCAGAAGAGATGGAGGAAGAATAGATGAGACCGATCAGATTGACGATGTCTGCATTTGGATCCTACAGTGGAGAAGAAACGATTGACTTTACGAAAATCAAAAATGGCTGTTTTCTGATCACAGGAGATACAGGCGCCGGAAAAACAACGATTTTTGATGCCATCACGTATGCACTTTATGGAAGGACAAGCGGCGGAAAGCGGGATGGAAATATGATGCGAAGTCAGTATGCAGATCCGGAAACGGATACGTATGTGGAGCTTTGTTTTTTGTACCGGGATCAGGAATATACTGTCAGGAGAAATCCGGAATATCTGCGTCCTTCCAGGAGAAAATATGCAGATGGAACCATAAAATTTGTGAAAGAGAGTGCAAAAGTCAGTTTCCTTCTTCCTGATGGAAAGGAATTTGAGGGGAAGAAAAAAGAAATCGATCAGAAGATAGAAGAGATCATAGGCCTGGATGTCAATCAGTTCACTCAGATTTCCATGATCGCACAAGGCGATTTCTTGAAATTGCTGCATGCAGAATCCAAAGAGAGGAAGCAGATTTTTTCCAAGATTTTTCATACCAGGATGTTCTGGAATCTTCAGGAGAAGTTAAAGGAACAGGCAAAAGGACTTTCTGTTCAGCTGGAAAAAAATATCAGAGACTGCAGACGGGAAATGGAACAAGTGCAGGTGCAGGAAGACTGCGAAAAAGAGGAAGTGTGGAGAAATCTTCTGGAGATGGAGCTTCCATCGGGGGAGGAAGTTCTGGATTGTGTGGAATTCTTTTTGCAGACAGGAACCGAGAAAGAAAAGGTGCTGGAAGCGGGCAATGAACGGCTGCAGAAAAAGGTGGAAGAGCTGCAGACACTGATAAAAAATATCGAAGAAACCAACCGTCTGTTTGCGCTGCAGGAGAAGACAAAGGAACAGTTGGAGATCCTGGAAGGACAGAAGGAGAAGGCAGGCGAGCTGAAACGACAGATTCGGGATGGAATCCGCGCACAAAAGGTGGCAGCCGTACAGGAGAGGATGGAACGGGTAAAAGCAGAATTGCGGCAGTTTATGGAAGAATCAGCCGCATTAGAAACACAGTGGAGACAGAATGCAAAAGACGTGCAGTCCGCGCAGATTGAGTATCGGCAAAAAGAGGAAGACAAACAACAAAGAGAACCAAAGCTTCAGGAACAGATCGTACGGCTGCAGGAAGTATTGCCGCGTCTGGAACTGCAAAAAAAATTGAGAGGACAATATGAAAAAGCGGAAGCCGAAATGCAGAAATGTCTGAGAAACTGTCAAAAGAGTGCACAGATCTATGAAACGCTGTATCAGCAATATTTTGATGCGCAGGCAGGCATTCTGGCACAAAGTTTGAAAGAAAATACACCGTGTCCGGTCTGTGGTTCTCTGGTGCATCCGCAAAAAGCGCAGCTGCCGAAAGAAACCCCACAAAAAGAACAGGTAGAGCAGGCCAAACAAATTCGGGATCAGGCGGAGAAAGAGAGAAGCCTGGCCATGGAGAAATTTCAGAGTATCAAGAGCCGTTTGGAATCTGAAGAATCCGCCATTGCAGCTGTTCTGGAAAAAGATGGGAAATATTCAGAGATATTGGAAGAAAGAGATGCGAAACAGATGTTGATCGAGACAGAGACAGCTTTGAAGCGGCTTCGCAGTCAATTTGAAAAAGCAGAAAAAAATTACCAGAAATTAAAACAGGATCACAGTAAAATGGAAGGGCAGCTGGAGATTCGCAGACAGCAGAAAATTCAGTGGAATAAGAAAGTGAAAGATGAGGAAGAATACTTCCGTAGAGAATTTGAAGATCAGAACTTTCAAAGCCTGGAAGAATATGAGCTGGCAAAGCAGTGGATCAAAGACCGGGAAGCAAAAGAAGAGAATCTGAAACGGTATGAATCTGCGTTGGTGGAGGTGACATCTCGTTATGAAACATTGATGCAGCAAACAGAAGGCAAGAAAATCCGGGAAGTATCAGTTTGTCAGCAAGAGCTGATGCAATACCAGGATCAGCTGCAAAAGGGACGGAAAATCTGTATGAACCTGCATACGCAAAATACGATCAATCAAAATGCAGGGGAGCATTTAAGAAAGTTGTTTGAAACCGGTCAGAATTTCAGGAGCCAATATGAAATGATCGGAAACTTAAGCCGCACGGCAAATGGAACATTGAGCGGAAGTGTCAAACTGGATTTTGAGACATATGTCCAGCGAAAGTATTTCCGTCAGGTGATCTATGCAGCCAATGTCCGGCTTGCAAGGATGACAGAGCAGTCTTTTCTTCTGCAGTGCAGAGAGATGGAACATTTAAGCAGTCAGGGACAGGCAGGGCTGGATCTGGATGTTTACGATCTGGTCAACGATTCCGTGCGGGATGTAAAAACACTTTCCGGGGGAGAATCGTTTATGGCATCTCTGGCTATGGCGCTTGGGCTTGCGGACATCGTTCAGAATACAGCAGGAGCCGTCAGTCTGGAAACCATGTTTATCGACGAAGGATTTGGGGCTTTAGACGATGCCTCCAGAGAACGGGCAATCCAGATTTTAAAAGAACTGGCAGGCGAGAAAGGTCTGGTTGGAATTATTTCTCATGTAAATGAATTAAAGGAACAGATGGAATGGCAGCTGGCGGTGAAAAAGACAGAGCACGGCAGCCACGTAACATGGAATTTCATGGCATAGAAAATGAGGAAGTGATGGACATGAGAAAGGCAGTGATCCGGGCGGGACTGTTGTTGGCTGTCTGGATGCTGGCAGTTCCCTGCTTTTATACGAAGGCAGAAGAGAAACCGAATGAACCTCTCTATACGGTGGTACTGGGAGACAGCATTGCAAAAGGATATGCAGGAGAAGATATTCCAGATTTGCGATGTTATGGTGAAATTGTGACAGAAACTCTGGCAGCAGACAGCGGACAGGAATTTGTATGCAGGAACTATGCAAAAAACGGGCTTGCAACCAGAGGACTCAATGAGAAAGTACTGTCGAAGAGTGCCGTCAGACAGGACCTGGAAAAAGCGGATGTGATTTTTCTTACAATGGGATCCAATGATTTACTGAACACATGCAAAGAAACAGCACGTGAAATTTTGCATACAAAAACAAAATTTCAAAGTGCCCAGGATGCCTTGCAGGAAATTGAGAGAAGGGTTCAGGAAAATCCTCTTTTGATTTTTCAAGTCATAGATGCACTTGCCAACTGGGATTATCAGGTGTTTGACACACAATGGAGAGCAGCAATGGAAACCATCTGTGAATGGAAAAAAGATGGGGCACAGATTGTTGTAACCAATATTTATAATCCGGTTACCAATCTAAAACTTCCGGGAACCATGAATCAGGTTGTGGATGAAGTGATCCAGAATATGAATCAGATCATAGAAGGGTATTGTTCCAGATATGGATATCGGATTGCGGATCTGGCACAGTCTGATGTGACAGAGATGGTGCAGAAAGACGGATTGCATCCCAATCAGCGGGGGCAGGAGCGGATTGCAGAGATCGTAAGAGAACAGATTGAAGGATATGAAAGGCATGCACCCAAACGTCCTGTGGATGCAAGTGTCAGAAAAGGCGACGAAGGCGAGGAGAAAGAAAACATATTTTTCATGGAATGGGGAATTTGGATTTTTCTGGTAATCCTGTTGTTGATTATTGTCGGATGCCGGCAGAAAAAGAGGAAGAGAAACAGGCATAAATAAAGTACAAAACTATATCACAGTTATAACACAAAAACTTCACAAAGTTCTGGTATCGTTTTTCCCGTGAGACAGGAAATTTCTGTAAAAACAGGGAGCAGGAGGACGAGATTTTGATAGAAGTAAAGAACCTTGTGAAAAAATACGGAGATCATATGGCCATAGACCACCTGAATTTTACGATTGAAAAAGGGAGGGTCTATGGCTTTTTGGGTCCTAACGGAGCCGGAAAATCTACGACCATGAATATTATGACCGGGTATCTTGGAGCCACAGAGGGAGAAGTGCTGATCGACGGGCATGATATTTTAAAAGAACCGGAAGAGGCGAAAAAGCATATCGGATACCTGCCGGAGATCCCGCCCCTGTATCTGGAGATGCGGGTGGAAGAATATCTGACGTTTGCGGCAGAATTAAAGGGAATCGCAAAAAAGCAGAGAAAGCAGGTTGTCCGGGAGGCGATGCAGATGGCAAAGCTGGAAGAGGTCAGTGGGCGCCTGATCCGAAATCTGTCCAAAGGATATCGGCAGAGAGTGGGGCTTGCACAGGCGATTTTGGGATTTCCGGAGATCATCATCCTGGATGAGCCTACGGTTGGACTGGATCCCAAGCAAATCATAGAGATCCGGGAACTGATCCGGGATCTGGCGAAGAAGCATACGGTAATTTTAAGCTCTCATATTCTGGCAGAGGTACGGGAAGTGTGCGATTATATTCTGATCATCTCCAAAGGAAAGCTGGTGGCCAGTGACACACCAGATCGTCTGGAAGCTCAGATGAGCGGGGCGGAGACCGTGGAGATCCTTGCAAGAGCAGATGCGGATCTGGTGCGGGAGATCCTGAGGGAAATTGTGCAGATCAGAAAAGCAGAGATTCAGGAACGGGCAGATGGAACCTGTTTGGCAAAAATTACAGCAGAAGAAGGGGCAGATATCCGGGAGACAGTATTTTTTGCATTTGCAAACCGTCAGTGTCCGCTGTTGTCCCTTCATACATCAAAGATCAGTCTGGAAGACGTATTTTTAGAGCTGACACAAAATGATGCCGTGGGAAAGGAGGAAGAAGCCCATGCTGGCAATTTATAAAAGAGAGCTGAAGTCCTATTTTCAGTCTATGACAGGATGTGTTTTCATTGCATTTCTGGTGATGTTTACCGGGATTTATTTTATGGCATACAACCTGAATGCAGGGTATCCATATTTTTCGTATACTTTGTCAGGTTCCCTGTTTGTGTTCATTGTAGGGATTCCGCTTTTGACCATGCGCAGTTTTTCGGAAGAGCGCAGGAATAAGACAGATCAGCTTTTGTTGACGGCTCCGGTCAGCCTGACCCAGATTGTATTGGGAAAATATCTGGCGATGGTCAGTGTGCTGGCAGTTCCAAATCTGATCTTCTGTCTGTTCCCGCTTTTGATCAAAATGCAGGGAAGCGCATATTTGCTGGTGGATTACAGTTCGATCGCAGTATTTTTTCTGTTGGGATGTGTATATCTGGCAATCGGGATGTTTCTGTCTGCGCTGACAGAAAGTCAGATCATTGCGTTTATCAGTACGTTTGGTATTTTATTGCTTCTGTATCTGTGGGACGGAATTCTGGCATTTCTTCCAACGTCGGCACTCAGCGGCCTGGTGGGACTTTGTCTGCTGCTGATGGTAGTGACCGCATACATTTATCATATGACAGGCAACTGGATGATGAGTGCAGGAATCGAAGGAATTGGTATGATGGCGCTTGTGGTGACGTATGTGATCGATTCCAGTTGGTATGAGAATATCCTGACAAAGCTGTTGGGACGTCTGGCGCTTGCGGATGTGTTTACCAAGATCACATCCAGCAATCTGATCGATGTAAGTGGATTACTTCTGTATGTTTCCATCCTGGTAATTTTTGTATTCTTGACCATACAGGCAATTCAGAAGAGACGTTGGAGTTAGGAGGATTAGAAGATGCAGAAAATCAAACAGTTATTTCGATCATCCAGATCAAAAAACGGCTCCTACAGCGTAGGAATGACCGTGTTGGTGATCGCGATCATTGTGATCTTAAATCTGCTGGCAGGACAGATTCCGGAAAAATACAGGAATCTGGACGTGAGCAGTACAAAAATTTATGAGATTTCCAAGACCAGTAAAAAACTGCTGAAGAATCTGGAGCATAAGGTGAAGTTTACAGTTCTGGCAGATCAGACACAAACGGATGAAAGGATCGTAACATTTCTGAGTAAATATGCGGGACTGTCATCGAAGCTTTCTGTAGAATGGATCGATCCGGTGCTGCATCCATCTGCACTGCAGGAGTATGAGGCATCGGAAAACAGTATCGTGGTTTCCTGTGAGGACACGCAAAAGAAAGAAATCGTTTCCTTTCAAGATATTATCGTGATGGATATGGCGTCCTATTATTATACAGGATCAGCGTCCGAGGTGTCTTTTGACGGAGAAGGACAGCTTAGCAGTGCGGTTCATGCAGTGACAAGTGAAGAAGTCAATAAGATCTATCAGACTTCCGGTCATGGAGAAATGACATTATCTTCGACGATCCAGGAATTACTGGAAAAAGGAAATTATACAGTAGAAGGAGTCAACACGGTGATGAAACCGGAGATCCCAAAAGACTGTGAACTGCTTCTGATCAATGCGCCGTCTTCGGATCTGACGGAAGATGAGAAGAATGCCATTGAAGAGTATTTAAAAAATGGCGGCGATGCGATACTTCTTCTTGGAGACACCAACAGTACCGAACTTCCAAATCTGGCAAGTCTGCTGAAGACTTACGGAATGGAAGGGGCAGAAGGGTATATCGCAGATACAAAACGGAGTTATCAGAATAACTATTACTGCTTCTTCCCGGAACTTTCCGTTTCCGGAGATCTGGCTGAAAATCTGGAATCCCAGATGACACTTTTGCTCAATGCTCATGGGATGCAGCTGACAAAACCAGAGCGGGAGAGCATTTCTGTCGAGGAGTTTATGACCACATCAGATGCCGGGTATGCAGTAACACAGGAGAGTCAAAGCGAGGTGGGACAGTATGTGCTTGGGGCAGTCGCAGAGGAAGGAGAATCCCGGTTTACCGTGATCAGTGCAGGAAGTTTGATTGCCCAGCAGATTACAGATACCTTTCCACAGCTGGAGAACACCACGCTGTTTCTAAATGCCGTGGCGGCTAATTTTGAAGGAATGGAAAATCTGTCTATTGAGGCGAAGAGTCTGACACCGGTTTATAATACCATGCAGCATGCAGACTGGCTGAGTATCCTGGTTATTTTTATTCTGCCATTGGGAATTCTGGCGATTGGATTTGGAACCTGGATGAAACGAAGAAAAGCATAAAAGAGGTGGATAATACGCATGAATCAGAAAAAGAAAAAAACGCTGGTTTGTCTGGCAGGGATTTTGATTTTGTTGCTTTTCGTTTATGCCGGTATCATAGTTTTCCAGGATCATCAGGAACAGGAACGAAAAAAAGAGACAGAAGCGCAGAAAATCTATGTCACAGATTTGAAAGGCATTTCTGATATTCAGTATGATGTGGGCAGCGGTCTGATCCATCTGACAAAGGAAGACAACGTCTGGTATGATGGGGAAGACCCTGATTTCCCACTGGCACAGAGTTATCCAAAACAGATGGAGGATACGTTGGAAAAACTGCAGGCAGAACGAAAACTGGAAGATGGAGATACTCTGGAAGATTATGGGCTGCAAGACCCGGTTTATACAGTGAATTTGACGGATACAGACGGGAAAAAGACGACACTTTATTTTGGAAATACAACGGGAGACTCTTATTACGTGACTCTCGATGAGAAAACAGAAATTTATACCGTAAAAAATACGGTGGTCACAGATCTGTCCTATACCATGGAGGAGATGGCACAGCTGGATGTATTCCCTGCGATCGGCAGCGGAAACCTGAAAAAAGTTACGATTTTGCAGAACGGAAAAACGACAGTGTACGATTCTGAAAAAGAAGAGGATGAAACAGCCATTGCGGCGATTGCAGGCGGGCTGGGAGCAGTGACTCTGACAGATGTGGCAGAGTATTCAGCAGTACAGGAAGATCTGGCGCAGTATGGATTAGATGAAAAGAGCCGGATTACGGAAACAGTTGTTTATACGCGGGATACAACAGAAAAAGAACTGACGGTCTATCTTGGGAAAGAAGATGGAAATGGAGCGCGATATCTGATGCTTTCGGATTCAAAAATCGTATATCGCGTGGAGTCAGAAAAGTGCAGAAATATGTTGAATCAAAATACAGAGTCTTAAAAGAAAGACGATAAAATTTTATAGTAATTTAAGGATTGTTTTCTTGACAGAGAAAGAAAAACGAGAGAAAATACTTTCTATATTTAAGAAAAGGCGGTAATGCAGACGATGAAAGAAAAATTGATGAGATTTATGCAGGGAAGATATGGCGTGCTGGATGCGTTTGGAAAATTTCTGCTCATCGCAGGACTGGTGCTGGCTTTTGTATTGCAGTTGCTGGCAGGCGATCATATGATCGGTGTGGTATTTTATCTATTAGGCTGGGCATGTCTCATTTATGCGTATTTTAGGATGTTTTCCAGAAATGTGAGAAAACGTTATGACGAAAATGTCCGATTCCTGAATAAGACAGCCAGGATACGGGGATTTTTCAAAGGTCAGAAAAATCTTATGGCACAGCGAAAAGAGTATCATATCTACACCTGTCCCGGATGTAAACAGAAGATCCGGATTCCAAAAGGAAAAGGGAAGATTGAGATCCGGTGTCCAAAATGCGGCGCTACTTTTATTAAAAAGAGCTGAGATCTGATCTCCGTACGGGAAAAGAGTATAAGGGGAGCGAACCAAAAGAAATGACAGATCCATATAGTATATTGGGAGTCTCCAGAGAGGCTTCCGATGAAGACATTAAAAAGGCATATCGGGCATTGAGCAGAAAGTATCACCCGGATGCGAATATCAACAATCCTCTGAAAGAAGAGGCGGAAGTAAAGTTTAAAGAAGTACAGCAGGCATATCAGCAGATTATGGATGAGCGCTCTAGAGGATCTTCTTCCGGCGCCGGAAGCCATGCAGGGTATGGAGGATGGTATCAGAATCAGCAGGGTACTTCGGATGACGGAAGCAGTCAGTATTTGAGGGCAGCAGCGAATTATATTCAGAGCGGACACTACGCGGAGGCGCTCAATGTGTTGAACGGTATCAAAGAACGTGGAGCTCTGTGGTATTTCTACAGTGCATCGGCAAACTCCGGTGCAGGCAATAACGTGACGGCGTTGGAACATGCAAAAGAAGCAGTCCGGCTGGAGCCGCAGAACATGCAGTATCAGATGCTTCTGCAGCGTCTCCAGGGCGGTGGAGGCTGGTATCAGCAGAGACAGAGTATGTATGGGTATCCAAGCTCGGTAGGCGGAGACTGGTGTATGAAGTTGTGTATTGCAAATATGATGTGTAATCTGTGCTGTGGTGGAACCGGTTTGTGCTGTGGCGGTTATGGCAGTGGATACGGCGGATATATTTAAAGTAAAAAAGAGAAAAGAAAAACTGTTGGAAGCATATCAAAGTGCATCCGACAGTTTTTTCATTACTGTCATCTTTTCTTTTTTGCTGATTTTAGGCATAAAAAAATCGCCACTCTACTGTAGTGACGATTTTAAAAAAGTTATTTTATGGTGATCGAATGAGCCAACTGTAATCTCGCTTACAATCCACTACATAAGTGCGGGAGTATTTCTTTGCAAAATATTGACGAATCAGAACGGGAAGATTATGATGAAAAGAGTGAAAAAATAAGAAGTGGGGGAATGATTTATGCAGGCAGAAATCATATGGCTGGATCGTCCGGATGTATTTCGGGTAAACCGGCTGGATGCGCACAGTGACCACAGGTTTTTTGAAAGCGAAGAATCATATCAGAACAATCAGGAAACATTAAAACAGTCTTTAAATGGGACATGGAGATTTCGGTATTCTGAGAATGCGAAAAAACGCCCGGTTTTGTTTTATGAAGAGTCTTATGACAGTTCGGGATTTGATGAGATACAGGTTCCGCAGCACATTGAACTTGCCGGTTATGACAACATTCATTACATCAATACCATGTATCCATGGGAAGGAAAGGAATATCGCAGACCCGCCGGCACATGCGGCAGTACCGGAGAAGGGATGTTCAGTGAAGCAGAGTATAATCCGGTTGGTTCTTATGTGACTTGTTTTAATCTGGAGAAAGCACTGATCGGAAAACGAATCATATTGAGTTTTGAAGGTGCAGAACAGGCGCTTTATGTCTGGGTAAACGGCGAGTTTGTCGGATATGCGGAGGACAGCTTTACTGCATCAGAATTTGATATTACGCCGTATGTAAAAGAAACGGGAAATCGTCTGTGTGTAGAAGTTCATAAGAGAAGCACAGCGGCATTTCTGGAAGATCAGGACTTTTTTCGATTTTTTGGAATCTTCCGGGATGTGAATTTATATGGGCTTCCAAAGCTTCATGTATCGGATCTGTGGATCCGCCCGCAATATGACACAGAAACCCATCAGGCATCTATGGAAATCGCATTCCAGATGACAAAAGAAGAGACGGCGTCTTATACAGATGCCAGAGCAGAAGTATGTCTGTGGGATGAGGGAAAGCTGATCGCAAAAGAAGGATTTCCAGTGTCCGAACAGTTTACAGAGGCTTTTAAAATTACAGAATCCGTCATACTCTGGAGTTGTGAGAATCCTAAATTGTATCAGGTGGAAATCCGTATTTTTGACGGACAGGAGAAACTGACAGAAGTGATTCCTTACCAGGTGGGATTTCGCACCATTGGTCTGGAGGACGGCATCATCAAATTGAATGGAAAACGTCTGATCATAAACGGTGTAAACCGGCATGAATGGAATCCGGAAAGTGGAAGATGCATCTCGGAAGAAGATGAGATTTATGATATTGCATGTATGAAGCGGAACAATATCAATGCAGTCCGTACGTGCCATTATCCAGATCGGACAAGCTGGTATTATCGCTGTGATGAAGCCGGAATTTATATGATGGCAGAAGTCAATCTGGAAAGTCACGGTTCCTGGCAGAAAATGGGGGCAGTTGAGCCATCCTGGAATGTACCGGGGGATGTGAATGTATGGGAAGAGGCTGTCCTGGATCGGGCAAGATCGAACTTTGAAATGTTCAAAAACCATACTTCTGTGTTGTTCTGGTCTCTTGGCAATGAATCCTATGCAGGAGAAGGAATCCGAAAGATGCATGATTATTATAAGAAAAAGGATTCGGATCGGCTTGTTCACTATGAAGGCGTCTTTCATAACAGGAAGTATGAAGACAGCATTTCGGATGTAGAAAGCCAGATGTATGCACCGCCGGAGCGCATCAAAGCATATTTGGAAAATGAGCCCAAAAAACCATTCCTCTTATGCGAATATATGCATGATATGGGAAATTCCCTGGGCGGAATGAAGGCTTATATCGATCTGCTGGATCAATATGAAAAATATCAGGGTGGCTTTATCTGGGATTATATCGATCAGGCACTGTTTGTAAAGGATGAAGTGACCGGGGAGCGAGTACTGCGTTATGGCGGAGATTTTGACGATCGTCCGTCAGATTATGAATTTTCAGGAAATGGGATCGTGTTTGCGGATCGAACCGAAAAACCGGCAATGCAGGAGGTGAAATATTATTATGGACTTTACAAATAAAATGAGGATTGTGTTTGGGGATGTGACCGTTGGGCTTCATGGAAAAGATTTTCATTATATTTTTTCCAAACAGACCGGGGGAATGGAATCTCTTGTGAAATCAGGAAAAGAATGGCTGTATCGGACTCCATACCCGACATTTTGGAGAGCGACCACAGATAACGACCGGGGAAATGGTTTTCCTTTCAGATCCGGGATGTGGCTGGGAGCAGACCAATTCCGGAAATGTATCGATTTTCACGTGTTTGCAGATGGTCAGGAAGCAGAGGATCACAATGCACCGGAAAATAACAGATACAGCAATCAGGAATGGATCCAGGAGGCCGTGATCGCATATACTTATGAGATCATTACGTATCCGGCAACGACAGTGGATGTGAAATATACGGTGTCTGCAGATGGGAAAATCCATGTTGCAGTTCACTTTCATGGAAAAAGCGGACTTCCGGAACTTCCTGTATTTGGAATGCGCTTTATCATGCCGACTAAAGCGGTTGGATATTGTTATGAAGGTCTGTCCGGGGAAACCTATCCAGACAGAATGGCCGGCGGTATTTATGGAACTTATGAGGTAGAAGGTCTTCCGGTTACGCCATATCTGGTTCCCCAGGAATGCGGGATGCATATGGAGACAGAATCTGTTACAGTATACCGAAAGGATACGCTGAATCCTTCTGATACCTCAGAAGAAACATTCAGTCTTACATTTCGTGCCTGCGGCCAAAAATTCGGATTTTCCTGTCTTCCATATACGGCAGAAGAGTTGGAAAACGCAACACATCAGGAAGAACTGCCGCTGCCGCGAAGAACGGTAGTCTGTATCTGTGGTGCAGTGAGGGGCATCGGAGGCATTGACAGTTGGGGGAGTGATGTAGAAGAGTCATGCCGTATTTCTGCAGAAGAAGATCTCTGTTATGAATTTGTGATGGAATAGAGAGTGAGGGTGCTATGTGAGCATCAGATCTGATTTACACAAAATTGTACGTTTATTATAGGAGGTGGAAGCAATGTTAGCAGTCAATTATACAGAATTAAGAGGAAACATGAAGGAATGTATGGATAAAGTTTCTGATGATTTTGAAACCCTGATTGTAACGCGTAAAAAAAATAAAAACATTGTGATGATATCTGAAGAAACATATAATAACATGATGGAAAATATGCATCTTATCGGAAATGAAGAGAACTATAAATGGCTGATGGAATCCAAACGTTAGTTGAAAGAAGGGATGCTTCAAATGAAAGAGTTAATAGAGGTTTCCGAGGATGAATAAAGTTTTTACAAAAAACGGTCGGGAAGATTATATTTATTGGCAGACAGAAGATAGAAAAACATTAAAGAAGATCAACAAACTGATTGAAGATATTTGTAGAAATGGAAATACTGGCATCGGAAAACCTGAACCATTATTGGGGGATTTATCAGGATTCTGGAGTCGAAGGGTCAATGAAAAAGATCGGCTGGTTTATAAGATTGATGAAAAAAATATCTATATTATTTCATGCAGATACCATTATTAGGAAATGGCGTGAAAAAATAATATTTGTGAGGGGATTATGTGAGTATCGGATCGGATGCTCACATAATCCCCTCTTTTTATGAAATTTTGCGTAAATAGTAAATCTGTAAATGATAAAAAAGACATTCGATTTTTCGAATGTCTTTCAATCAGTGCGGAAGAAGAGACTTGAACTCTCACAGGATTAACTCCCACTAGAACCTGAATCTAGCGCGTCTGCCATTCCGCCACTTCCGCGTTTCTTGTCGGTTGTCCACCTGACAAGATGTATATTACCATAGTGAAATAGATTTGTAAACCCCTAAATTCAAAAAAATTAAAATTTTTTTATTTTTTTGAATTGTTTGTGTTATTTCGTCATTTCTGCAATGCGGTCTCTGCCAGCTTCATCGTCTTCATTTCCCGTGAGATCAGGAAAAATACCTGACGCGTGAGAGAGCAGCATTCCTTTGAGGGGCTTTTCAATGGAAGCGAAGAAATTGGAAGATGACCGATGCCCTGTCCGATGAAGACTTGATCGACAATGTTATACAAAGAACTGACAAGCATTGTGATAATGCTTGGGACTGCAAAAGATTTTAAAAGTCAGGGAAGTGGTTCATAACCCAGTGGATTTTCTGTCTGAATAGAATTATAAAAAGTCGCCTCGTCTTTCTAAAAAATTATGTTTTATTATAGGGCAAAAAAAATACGGTTGACAAATTTATTTTTTGTGATATAGTTTGAATATCAAAGTATTTTAAAATAAAAATATTTTGAAACAAAAATAATGGAGAGAAAAGATGACAGGAAGAATATGCGGAACAGGATCTTATGTGCCAACCAGAATTGTGGATAATGAAGAACTGGCAAACTTGGTGGATACAAACGACGCCTGGATCCGTGAACGGACAGGAATTGCCAGACGGCATCTGGCAGAACAGGAAACAACTTCCGATATGGCGGCTCGTGCAGCAAAAAAGGCGCTGGAACAGGCGGGGATATCCCCAGGAGAAATAGAACTGATCCTGGTGGCAACGTCTACACCGGAGAGTATTTTTCCATGTATAGCCTGTGAAGTGCAAAGAGAGATCCAGGCAGAGCATGCGGCAGGATTTGATCTCAATGCGGCGTGCAGTGGATTTTTGTTTGCATTTCAGGCAGCGCAGGCATATATCCATGCCGGGATTTATCGGACAGTACTTGTGATCGGAGCAGACAGTATGTCGCATATGGTGGACTGGAGTGACCGCAGCACTTGTATTTTATTTGGAGACGGTGCAGGAGCAGTGGTACTGCAGGCAGAAAAAGGCGGTCTGTCGGTACAGGCCGCTCACTCGGAAGGCGGCAAAGGAGCAGTTCTGACTGGGTATAGCCGTCACAGAAAAGGTTGGGATGATCCGGAGAATGAAAAAGCCGCTTACATTCAGATGGATGGGCAGAGCGTGTTTAAATTTGCAGTTCGAAGAGTTCCGGAGATTGTGGAAGAATTGCTGCAGAAGGCACAGATTGAAAAAGAAGAAATTGCATACTTCTTTTTACATCAGGCAAACAAAAGAATCATCGAAGCGGCAGCAAAACGAATCGGAGCAGATATGTCCAGATTTCCGATGAATCTGCAGGAATACGGAAATACTTCTGCAGCAAGCATTCCCATTCTTTTAGATGAATGGAATCGAAATGGACGGTTAAAAAAAGGAGACAAACTGATCCTTGCAGGATTTGGAGCAGGACTTTCCTGGGCGGGAAGTCTTTTAGAATGGTAAAAGAAAGGAAGAAAGATCATGTTAGAAAAAATCAAAGAAATTACAGCAGAATCATTAGGAGCAGAAGCGGAGGCAATCACAGAGGCGACTTCCTTTAAGGAAGATCTGGGAGCAGATTCACTGGATCTGTTCGAAATGGTGATGGCATTTGAGGAAGCGTTTGAAGTGGAGATCCCATCGGAAGACCTGGAACAGATCCAGACAGTGGGAGATGTCGTAAAATATCTGGAAGCACATCAATAAAGAAGAGGAAGGAAACCAGCATGAAGACAAAAATCACCACACTTTTGGAAATTGAATTTCCTGTGATACAGGGCGGTATGGCATGGGTAGCAGAAAGCCATCTGGCAGCGGCAGTTTCAGAGGCAGGAGGTCTGGGTATCATCGGGGCGGCCAGCGCACCGGCCGAATGGGTACGGGAACAGATCCGGGAAGTAAAACGCAGGACCAGCCGGCCATTTGGAGTCAATATTATGCTGATGAGTCCATATGCAGAGGAAGTTGCAAAACTGGTTGCAAAAGAAAAAGTTCCCGTAGTGACGACGGGAGCAGGTTCTCCGGAGAAATACATGAGCCTGTGGAAAGCAGCAGGGATCAAGGTGATCCCGGTGGTAGCATCTGTGGCTTTGGCAAAACGGATGGAGCGCTGTGGGGCGGATGCATTGGTGGCAGAGGGAACAGAAGCCGGCGGCCATATCGGAGAAAATACGACCATGGTGCTGGTTCCTCAGATTGCAGACGCGGTGCAAATTCCAGTGATTGCAGCCGGAGGGATCGCAGACGGAAGAGGAATGGCGGCAGCCTTCATGCTGGGCGCAGAAGGGGTGCAGATCGGAACACGATTTGTGGCATCCAGAGAAGCAAAGGTACATGAGAATTATAAAAATTGTATTCTCAAAGCAAGAGATATTGATTCCAGAGTGACCGGACGAAGCACGGGGCATCCAGTCCGGGCACTGCGCAATCAGATGACAAAGATTTATCTGGAGAAAGAGCAGGAAGGCGTTTCATTTGAAGAACTGGAACTTTTGACTCTGGGAGGGCTCAGGAAAGCCGTGGTAGATGGTGATGTAGTCAATGGAAGTGTGATGGCAGGCCAGTCTGCGGCAATGATCCGAGAAGTGCTGCCGTGTGAAACAATCATTCGGGACATGGCTGCACAGGCAGAAAAGTTGTTAAAAGGAGCTTTACAATATGAGTAAAACAGGATGGATATTTCCGGGACAGGGTGCGCAGATCGCCGGAATGGGAAAAGATTTTTATGAACAGAGTGAGGTTGCCAGAGAGGTCATAGACGGGGCCTCTGAGCTTCTAAAGCTGGATATGAAAAAGTTGTGTTTTGAGGAAAATGAGCGTCTGCATCAGACGGAATATACACAGGCAGCAATGGTTACGATCTGTATGGCGATGGAGCAGGTGCTTCGAAGCATGGGAGCAGCCCCGGATGTGACGGCCGGTCTGAGCCTTGGGGAATATTGTGCGATTGCTTCAGCCGGCGGTATGAATAGACAAGACGCTATTTTAGCTGTTCGGAAACGAGGGATCCTGATGCAGAATGCAGTACCGGATGGGAAAGGTTCCATGGCGGCAGTGCTGGGAATGAAAGCGGACGAGATCGAGACAGCCATCTCAGAGATAGAAGGCGTGGGAATTGCAAATTATAACTGTCCGGGACAGATTGTGATCACCGGATGGAAGGAAGCAGTGGAACAGGCAGGAGAGAGGCTGAAGGAAAATGGCGCGAAACGGGTGCTGCCATTAAATGTAAGCGGTCCCTTTCATTCACCGCTGCTGCAAGAAGCAGGACAGGAGTTAAAGAAGGTCTTGGATCGGGTGGAATTTTCTAATCTTGAGGTTCCATATGTAACCAATGTAACCGCACAATATGTATATGATGTGAAGGAAACAAAAGAGCTGCTGGTGCAGCAGATCACATCTCCGGTCCGCTGGCAGCAGAGTGTGGAAGAAATGATCAGACAGGGTGTGTATACCTTTGTGGAGATTGGACCAGGACGCACGTTATCCGGATTTTTACGGAAGATTAACCGTGATGTGAAAGTATATCAGGTTTCCACATGGGAAGATATCGAGAAAGTAGGAAATGAAAGATGTTAGAACAGAAAGTGGCAGTTGTGACAGGAGCTTCCCGTGGAATCGGAAAAGCAATCGCAAAGAGGCTGGCAAAAGACGGCATCTTTGTTGTCATCAATTATCGTGGGAATGAAGCACAGGCAAAACAGGTATTGAAAGAAATTGAAGAAGAGCATGGAAAGGCAGCAATCTGCGCTTGTGATGTTTCGGATTTTTCTGCCTGTGAAGAGTTTATAAAGGACGTGATCCAAACTTACGGAAGGCTGGACATTCTGGTAAATAATGCAGGAATCACCAGAGACGGACTGCTGATGAAGATGTCGGAAGAAGATTATGATACGGTACTTCAGACGAATTTAAAGGGAACCTTTAACGGAATCCGATTTGCATCCAGACAGATGCTCCGCCAGAAACAGGGCAGGATCATCAGTATTTCTTCGGTATCAGGAGTCCTGGGCAATGCGGGACAGGCAAATTACTGTGCCTCCAAAGCCGGTGTCATAGGACTGACAAAAGCAGCCGCAAGAGAACTGGCATCCAGAGGTGTGACAGTCAATGCAGTGGCGCCCGGATTTATTAAAACAGAGATGACAGACGTTTTGTCAGAGCAAGTGCAGGAGAATGCCAAAGCACAGATCCCGCTGGGAAGTTTTGGAGAACCGGAAGATGTGGCGGAAGCGGTAGCATTTCTGTCATCTGAACAGGCAAGATATATTACAGGCCAGGTGTTATGCGTAGACGGCGGCATGGCAATGTAGAAAAGGAGAGCGGTATGAAAAGAAGAGTAGTGGTGACAGGACTTGGAGCTGTGACACCTGTGGGGAATACAGTGGAAGAATTCTGGAAACATGTGCGGGAAGGTCAGGTAGGGATCGGGCCGATCACCCGGTTTGATACATCCGGATATAAGGTGAAACTGGCCGCAGAGGTCAAAGGGTTTGTGGCGAAAGAGCGCATGGATTTTAAAACGGCAAAGCGGATGGAATTATTTTCCCAGTATGCAGTAGCGGCTGCAAAAGAGGCTTTTGAAGACGCGAAACTGGATATGGAACAGGAAAATCCTTACCGGGCAGGAGTGATCGTTGGCTCAGGTATCGGAAGTCTGCAGACTGTGGAGACAAATTATGAAAAGATTCTGCAAAAAGGGCCGGCCAGAGTGAATCCGCTGATGGTACCCTTGATGATTTCCAATATGGCTGCGGGCAATATTTCCATCCACCTTGGATTTAAAGGAAAATGTACCAATGTGGTGACTGCCTGTGCATCGGGAACGCACTGTATCGGAGATGCGTTTCGTGCGATCGCATACGGAGATTTGGATCTGTGTGCGGCAGGAGGGGCAGAGAGCAGCATTTGTCCAAGCGGAGTAGCAGGGTTTACTGCCTTGACGGCACTTTCCACTTCAGAAGATCCAAAGCGTGCGTCTATTCCTTTTGACAAAGATCGGGATGGCTTTGTTTTGGGAGAAGGAGCCGGAGTGGTAATCCTGGAAGAACTGGAACATGCAAGAAAACGGGGCGCAGCCATCTATGCGGAAGTAGTGGGGTACGGAGCTACGGCAGATGCGTATCATATCACATCTCCTGCTGAGAATGGAGAAGGCGCAGGCATGGCCATGAAACTGGCGATGGAGGAAGCGAAAGTCGCACCAGATCAGATTGATTACATCAATGCCCATGGAACCAGTACTCATCATAATGATCTCTTTGAAACAAGAGCCATCCATTATGCACTGGAAGAGGCGGCAGATCAGGTGGTTGTCAATTCGACCAAGTCCATCATCGGGCATCTTCTGGGAGCTGCCGGCGGTGTAGAATTTATCACTTGTGTCAAAAGTATTCAGGATGGATTTATCCATCAGACGATGGGAACCAGAGAAACGGATTCGGAATGTGATCTTCAGTATGCGATCGGAGCACCGGTTGAAAAAGAAATCCGTTATGCACTGACGAATTCCCTGGGATTTGGGGGACATAATGCATCTCTGTTGTTGAAAAAATATGAAGGGTAGTAGAAAAGTATATGAAGTTTGAACAGTTAGTAGAACTCATCCAGACGGTGTCTTCCTCCCAGATCGGGGAGCTTCAATATGAAGAGGAAGCATTTAAAATTTCTTTGAAGAAAGAAAAAGGGGAAGTACAGATTGTGGAGCAAACGATACAGCCAGCTTCGGTTGTGACAGCTCCGACTCAGAGTGAGGAAAAATGTGTATCAGGAAATGTGGTCAAATCCCCGCTGGTAGGAACATTTTATGCAGCGCCTGCAGAGGATGCAGCACCGTTTGTAAAAGTGGGAGATCCGGTACAGACAGGGAAAGTTCTGGCTATTGTGGAAGCGATGAAACTGATGAATGAGATTGAAAGTGAATTTGACGGAACGATTGAAGAAATTCTGGTGGAAAACGGAGCGCCGGTAGAATACGGACAGCCACTTTTCATCGTAAGATAGAAAAAGGAGCGGAGTATGAAAGCATTGAATGTAGAACAAATTCAAAAGATCATTCCTCACAGACATCCGTTTTTGTTGGTGGATGCCATTGAGGATCATGAGCCGGGAGAGTTTGCTGTGGGATATAAATGTGTGACATACCGGGAAGAGTTCTTTCGGGGACATTTCCCACAGAAAGCAGTGATGCCGGGGGTGCTGATCTTAGAGGCTCTGGCGCAGGTGGGAGCTGTTGCGATTTTAAGCATGCCCCAAAATCAAGGAAAGATCGCATTTTTTGGAGGAATTCAGAAATGCAGATTCAAAGGAATGGTATTTCCGGGAGATAAACTGAAACTGGAAACAAGGATCATCCGGCAGAAAGGTCCTGTGGGAGTCGGAGAAGCAGTGGCTTCTGTGGATGGAAATGTGGTGGCAAGCGCAGAACTGACATTTATGGTAGGTGAATCGCAATGATAGAAAAGATATTGATCGCCAATCGAGGGGAGATTGCGGTGCGGATCATCCGGGCATGTCGGGAAATGGGGATTCTGACAGTCGCGGTGTATTCCGAGGCAGACAAAGAGGCTCTGCACACCCAGCTTGCTGATGAGGCGGTGTGTATCGGACCGGCTGTGGCTTCAGAAAGTTATCTGAGCATGGAGCGGATTTTGAGCGCAGCGCTGACTTCCGGTGCAGATGCGATTCATCCGGGATTTGGATTTTTGTCAGAGAACAGTCAATTTGCAGAATTGTGTGAGACCTGTGGGATTATATTTATCGGGCCATCTTCTGAGGTGATCGGGAAACTGGGCAATAAATCCATTGCAAGAAAAACCATGGAAGAGGCAGGCGTCCCAGTGATCCCGGGATACAGTGCGTGCATTTATGATGCGGAGACCGGCAAGAAGATTGCAAGGAAAGTGGGATATCCGGTCATGATCAAAGCAGCCCTTGGCGGCGGAGGAAAAGGAATGCGTACGGCACAGTCGGAACTGGAATTTGAGTCCGCTTTTCTGACCGCGCAAAGCGAAGCGAAGCATGCCTTTGGGGATGAAGCGATGTATATGGAACACTTTATTGACCATCCTCGCCATATTGAATTTCAGATTCTGGCAGATGCACATGGAAATGTCGTGCATCTGGGAGAGAGAGACTGCTCCATTCAGAGAAATCATCAGAAGTTGATCGAAGAGTCCCCGTCGCCTGTACTGACTGACAAACTCCGAAAACAGATGGGGGAAGCAGCGGTACGTGCGGCAGAGGCTTCCGGATATACGAATGCAGGAACCATTGAGTTTTTACTGGAAAAGTGCGGCGCATTTTATTTTATGGAAATGAATACCAGGATCCAGGTGGAACATCCGGTTACCGAGTGGGTGACAGGGATCGACCTGATTAAAGAGCAGATCCGGATCGCACAGGGAATGCCGCTTTCTGTTTCTCAGGAGGACATTGTATTAACCGGGCATGCCATAGAGTGTCGGATCAATGCGGAAGACCCTGCAAACAATTTCAGACCGTCTCCGGGAACCATTACAGATCTGTATCTGCCTGGCGGAAAAGGCGTGCGGATCGATACGGCGATTTACACGGGGTATACAGTACCGCCTTATTATGATTCTATGCTGGCAAAATTGATCGTACATGCCAAAAACAGAGAAGAAGCAATTTTGAAAATGAGAAGTGCTCTTGGTGAAGTGATCATTGAAGGAATCCAGACCAATGTAGACTATCAATATGAAATTTTGCATCATCCTGATTTTGTCAGTGGAAATACAGACATCGAGTTTATCGAAAAGATGGAAAATCAGTAAAAAGGAAACAAGGATATGAAACTGCAGAATATGTTTAAAAAGAACCGGAAACATTATATTCCTCTGAAAGGAGAGCGCCCGGAAGTTCCCGAAGGGCTTTGGAAGAAATGCAACAAATGTGGGGCAGCGATCCTGACAGAAGATGTAAAAAAGGCGGGATATATCTGTCCGAAATGCCACGGCTATTTTCGGGTACATGCACAGGAAAGAATCCGGATGACAGTGGACGAGGGCTCTTTTGAGGAGTGGGATGCAGATTTGGGATTTGTCAATCCTCTGGAATTTCCGGGATATGAGGAGAAGGTGGAGCGGCTCAAAGAAAAAACAGGACTCTTGGAGGCGGTTGTGACAGGAAAAGCACTGATACAGGGGCATCCGACAGTGATCGCAGTCTGTGATGGACGATTTTTGATGGCCAGTATAGGACAGATTGTTGGGGAAAAAATTACAAGAGCGGTTGAACGTGCGACCAGAGAAAAACTGCCGGTTTTGATGTTTGCCTGTTCAGGGGGAGCAAGAATGCAGGAAGGGATTGTTTCTTTGATGCAGATGGCAAAAACGGCGGCTGCTTTGAAACGACACAGTGACGCAGGTCTTTTGTACATTTCTGTATTGACAGATCCTACTACAGGGGGTGTGACTGCCAGCTTTGCCATGTTGGGCGATATCATCCTGGCAGAGCCTAAAGCGTTGATCGGATTTGCAGGTCCCAGAGTGATTGAGCAGACCATTGGACAAAAGCTGCCGAAGGGATTTCAGCAGGCAGAATTTCTTCTGGAGCATGGGTTCCTCGATCGGATCGTGGAGAGAAGCGAAATGCGAAGAACACTGGGAGAGATCCTGAGTATGCATCAGACTTCGGAAAGTACGGAAAGTGTAGCATGTATCCAGGTACAGGAGACTCAGATGGAGTCTGGAACAAGTACGGCAAAAAATGCATGGGAGAGAGTGATGCTTTCCAGAAAAAATGACCGCCCCACCGGGCAGGATTATATCCAAAGCCTGTGTTCTGATTTTTGGGAGTTTCACGGAGACCGATTGTATGGGGAAGATCCGGCAGTCATTGGAGGAATTGCCAGATTTCGGGGAATTCCGGTGACAGTGATCGCACAGGCGAAGGGAAAGTCTACAAAAGAAAATGTAGAGCGGCATTTTGGAATGCCTTCTCCGGAGGGATATCGCAAAGCACTCCGTCTGATGAAACAGGCAGAAAAATTTGGCCGGCCAGTTCTGTTATTTGTGGATACGCCGGGTGCATTTTGTGGGATCGAGGCAGAAGAACGGGGACAGGGAGAGGCCATTGCGAAAAATCTATATGAGATGTCCGCTTTGCAAGTTCCCCTGCTATCGATTGTGATCGGAGAAGGGGGAAGTGGAGGTGCTTTGGCACTGGCTGTTTCCGATGAAGTGTGGATGATGGAAAATGCAGTCTATTCTGTATTGTCGCCGGAAGGATTTGCCAGTATTTTGTGGAAGGACAGCAAGCGGGCAAATGAGGCAGCAGAAATCATGCGTCTGACAGCAGAAGATTTGCAGCAACTTGGAATGATCGAGGATGTGATCCGGGAACCCCGGTGCTATACGGAAGAGACGATGGAACCTGTGATGAAAGTGCTGGACGAAAAGATTGCACAGTTTTTACAACAGTATCAGGCATGTTCCAGAGAGGAATTGCTTCAAAAGCGTTACGAACGATTCCGGAACATGTAGGAGAATGGAGAAATAGAAAGAAGGGCGCCATGAAAAATTTACGAATTGGAGAAAAAATAACAAAAGTTCCGCTCATTCAAGGTGGAATGGGAGTTGGGATCAGCCTGGGAAATCTGGCAGGAAGTGTGGCAAAAGCAGGAGGGATCGGAATCATTTCTACGGCGCAGATTGGATACCGGGAAGCGGATTTTGATCAAAATCCGGAATCAGCGAATCTTTGTGCTATTGCAAAGGAGATGGAAAAAGCACGAAGCATTTCCAAAGATGGGATCATCGGCTATAATATCATGACAGCGTTGAGAAATTATGCGGATCATGTGAAGGCAGCGGTAAAGGCGAAAGCGGATCTGATCATATCCGGAGCAGGACTTCCGGTTGACCTTCCGGCACTGGTGGAAAACAGCGCCGTGAAAATCGCGCCCATTGTTTCCACTGCAAGATCTGCACAGGTGATTTTGAGATATTGGGACAGAAAGTATCGAAGAACCGCAGATCTGATCGTGGCAGAAGGACCTTTGGCGGGCGGGCATCTGGGGTTTACAGAAGCGGAACTTTTACGATGGGAAACAGAACCCTATGACACAGAATTTCAGAACATCTGCTCTGTGGTAAAACAGTACGAAGAAAAATATGACTGCAAGATTCCGGTGATCGCAGCAGGGGGAATCTATGACCGAAAGGATGTAGAAAAAATGGAACGTCTGGGAGCGGATGGAGTACAGGTAGCAACGCGATTTGTGACAACCAGAGAATGTGATGCAGATATTCGCTATAAAGAAGCCTATATCCATGCCTGCAAAGAAGATATCTCCATTGTGAAAAGCCCGGTGGGGATGCCGGGAAGAGCCATCTTGAATCCCCTTATGAAACGTGTTATGCTTGGAGAGAAAATAGAACACAGTTCCTGTCACAGATGTCTTGCAAAATGTAACCCTTCGCAGATTCCATATTGCATTACAGACAGCCTGATTCAAGCAGTGAAAGGAGATATCGAACATGGTCTTTTGTTCTGCGGAGCCAATGCATGGAAAGCAGAAAAGATCGAGACCGTAGAAGAAGTGGTGGCGTCATTGTTTGCATAAGAGACAGGGATGAGTGGATGGTACGAGAGGAGAATACATCTTTGGATGCATATAAAACCATTAACGATACGTTGGTTTACCTGTTTAATGAAATCTGGGAACTGGAAGAAAAGGCGATCATAACAGAGGAATTCCGGGACATTACAAACAATGACATGCATATAATAGAAGCAATCGGGCTGGGAGAAGACAGCACCATGTCCGCAGTGGCAAAGAAACTGGGAATCACAGCCGGTTCGCTGACGACATCTATGAACAGCCTGGTCAACAAAAAGTATGTGATTCGCCAGAGGAGTGAATCAGACCGGAGAGTTGTTTACATTCAGCTGACAGCAAAAGGAAAGAAAGCCTATGAGCACCATAAGAATTTTCATATGCAGATGACCAATGCCGTGATTGCAGATCTGGATGAAAAAGAATTGAAGATCCTGCTGCAGACATTGGATAAACTGTCCGTATTTTTCCGGGGATATCAGGAGCGGGTACAGGAGAAAGTGTAGATTTTTGATATTTTTTTGACGTTTTTGGAAAAATGAGGTACAATACTTTCTGAACCTGTGAAAGAACAGGGAGATATATAATGAAATTTCCGGTTCGTGTGGTTTGCGACAAGAACGGAAAACAGACGGAAAATATCCGTTTCGTGTTTTATCAGGAGGGAATTAAAATGGCAGCAAAAAAAGCAGCATCTAAAACAACAGCAAAGACAACAGTACAGACATCAGGAAAGACAGCAGAAGAAAAGACAACAGCACGGGCAGCAGAAACAGTCATTGTAAAAGAAACAGCAGAGAAAAAAGAAGAAGTAAAACCTGTGAAGGTTGAGGCAATCGAGACAAAAGCAGGAAAAGCAAAAGCAATCGAGACAAAGAAAGATACGACCAAAGCGATCGAGACAAGAGCGGCAGTGTTGCAGGACGCGGAGCCGGCAGAAGAAAAACCGGAGAAAAAGACAAGAGCAAGAAAAACTTCTGCAAAAACAGCAGCAACAACAAAAACACCGGCAAAATGTGAGTTATATTTACAGTTTGCAGGAAAAGAGTATTCAGAAAAAGAACTGATGAAGAAAGTGAAAGAAGTCTGGACAAAAGAGCTGAAACATAAAGTAGGCGAGCTGAAAGATGTGAAACTTTATCTGAAGCCAGAAGAATCCGCAGCATATTACGTGATCAACAAGGATACAACAGGACGGATTGAATTATAAGAAAAGAACAACAGTGCTGTCGCATATGGAATGTGGCAGCACTGTTTTTGTAATATGCATTATTTTTTTAGAAGGACTTCTCCGGTGGAATTTCTTACGATCAGCTTTGCATGCAGAAGCAGAGTTCCGATGGATACCTGGTTCATCAGGCTGTCCAGTGCATAGTAAGCGCTTTTCCCAAGCTGGGTCCGCTCCTGACGGATGGTAGTCAGCGGCGGGGAGGTGTATGCGCAGATTGGCAGATCGTCAAAGCCGATGATACTGATCTCATCGGGGACGTGGTATCCAAGCTGCTGACATTGGATCATGGCTGCGTTTGCAATCAGATCATGACTGCAGACGATGCCGGTGATCCCCAGATCCAACAGACGGGGAAGGTGTTTTTCCATACATTGTGTGATGTAGTAAGAACTGCCGGCAAAGGTGGGATCTGATTTTAATCCATTTTGTTTCAGCGCATGAAAAAATGCTTTGTGCCGTACCTGCATAATGTGAGAACCAAGAGCGCTGCTTAGGTATCCGATCTTTTTATGTCCCAGTTTTTTTAAATGAGAAACAGCAAGTTCCATGCCTTCGTTGTTGTCGATTCCTACATATGCCATGTTTGGATTTGCGATGATGTAGTTGTCGTACAGAACGGTTGGAGTTCTGCTGGTCTGAAAATCTTTCATCCAGGGATCGTTTAGCGAAAATCCCACGACAAAAGCCCCCAGATATTGGTTCTGCAGCATGAATACATCATAAGGGATGCTTTTCTGCAGTTTTTCTGTGGTATCGATGATATCTACGGTATAGCCGGCAGGTTCTGCAAGCTGACGGAATCCAAGCAGGATTTCATATCCGAATTGATGGGATTCTTTATAATCTACATTTTCAATGAGAATACAGAGTTTTTTTTCCGCGGCCTTTTGGCGGCGGATTTTTGTATATCCCATTTCAACGGCCGTTTCCAGAACGGTTTTTTGTAAAGTTTCGCTGATGTCTGGCGCTCCGTTTAAAGCCTTGGAAACAGTGCCTTTGGAGATATTCAGCCGATCAGCAATATCCTGTAATGTAGCCATTGTGGCTCCTTTCTTCCCTCTTTTTTTTAATTATATAGAAAAAATACAGGAAAAGCAACGAATATTGCAGAAAAATCAAAACTAGTTTCGTAAAGTTTCTTTTTGAGCGGAAATGAGTTATGAGAAATGCATAAAAAGAACCGCGAAAAACTGTGAAAAATGCAAGAAATAGAAGAGAATACAATGGAATATAATTGACGAAACAGAAGAATGGTGGTATGATCGACACATACGAAACAATACGAAACAAACGAGAAAGGTGAGGGAATCATGAAGAAAAGAAGTTGTGCGATTCTGCTGGCAGCAAGTCTGGCGATGCTTGGGCTGACTGGATGTGGGGATGCTTCCCGGAAGGATGCAGAGCAGGAAAAAGTCAGACTGATGGTCTGGTCGCCTTCCGAGGATCAGTCCAAAGAAAGCGGAGAATGGCTGCAGACGATGTGCGAATCTTTTGCAGAGGAACATCCGCAGTGGGATATTACATTTGTTTATGGAGTTGCAGATGAGGCGACAGCCGCAAGTCAGGTGTCACAGGATCCGGAAGCAAGTGCAGATGTATTTATGTATGCCAATGATACGCTGACGACAATGATAGATGCCAATGCACTGGCAAAATTCGGCGGGAAGTACAGAGAAGAGATTGAAAAGACCAATTCAGAAGAAGTGTTGAAATCTCTGATCATGGATGATGAGCTGTATGGAGTTCCATTTACTACCAATACCTGGTTTATGTATTATGACAAGAGTGTTTTCACAGAAGAGGACGTGAAAAATCTGGATACAATGCTGGAAAAAGGAGTGGTATCCTTTCCGTTCACGAATTCCTGGTATCTCCCGGCATTTTATATAGGAAATGGATGCACCTTGTTTGGAGACGGGACAGAAGAGTCCAAAGGGGTAGATTTTGGAGGAGAGAATGCAGTAGCTGTGACGGAATACCTGGTTGATCTGCGAAACAATCCGAATTTTAAGATCGATGCCGATGGTTCGGGAATTGCCGGACTCCGAGATGGAAGTATCAACGCTATGTTTTCAGGATCCTGGGATGCCAATGCGGTGAAAGAAGCACTGGGAGAGAATATGGGAGTGGCGGCGCTTCCGATGTACACGCTGAATGGGGAAGAAAAGCAGATGACCTCCTACGCAGGCTCCAAGGCCATCGGAGTGAATCCTTACAGTAAAAACATGGTTCCGGCAGTCGAGCTTGCGGTATATCTTGGTTCTGCGAAGGCGCAGGAGGCACACTATGAAATGAGAAATGTGATCCCATGTAATACCGAATTGCTTCAGAAGGAAACGATCGCAAACGATCCGCTGGTTATGGCACAGAACGATACCTTTAACCGGACGTCGATCCTTCAGCCATTTGTTCCAAAGATGAACAACTGCTGGGTACCGGTGGAAAACATGGGAAAAGGAATCCGAAACGGAAATGTGACCCATGAAAATGCGAAAGAGCAGACGGAATCTATGAATGAGGCAATGAACAGTGACGGAATCTAAAAGAGGTGAAGAGAATGGGAATGTTTACAAAACGCATCAATGAGTTTCCAACACCGTATACGTGTAAAAATGCGATCCAGAAAGGCGGTCCGGAGACAAAGCTGTCTATGATCGTGATGGGACTTGGAAATTTTGTGCATGGACAAAAAATAAAAGGACTGTTATATCTGGCAGTGGAAGTGGCCTATGTCGTATTTATGGCAGTCAATGGAATTACATTTTTAAGTATGCTGGGAGGCCTTGGAAGTGTACAGCAAAAAGAAGTGTGGGATGAGGCAAGTCAGGTCTATCTGTATACAAAAGGAGATCAGTCGATTTTGATCCTGTTATATGGAATTGCAACGATCCTTCTGACACTTCTGATGGTTTTTGCATGGAGAGGAGCGCTTAGAAGTTCCTATAAAGCAGAGTGTCTTGCAAAAGAAGGAAAACATATCAACACATTCCGGGAGGATTTACGATCCCTTCTGCATGAGAATCTGCACAGATTGCTGATGACACCGCCGATGATCTTTATTTTTGGATTTACGATCCTGCCGCTGATCTTTATGATCTGTATGGCATTTACGAATTACAGCAAGATCGGAAACCACCTGATGCTGTTTGACTGGGTGGGACTGGAGAACTTCAAAGCATTGTTTGATTCCAACAGTATTTTGGGAAGTACCTTCTGGTCTGTCCTGGTATGGACATTGGTGTGGGCATTTTTTGCAACCTTTACCAATTATATTTTCGGAATGATCTTGGCGATTCTGATCAATCGGAAAGACACCAGGGCAAAGGGATTCTGGAGATTTTGCTTTGTACTGTCCTGTGCAGTGCCGATGTTTGTCTCTCTTTTAATCATGCGTACCATGCTGCAGCCGGAAGGCGCCATCAATGTGTTGTTAAGGAATCTGGGATGGATCGCACAGGATGCGAGCCTGCCGTTTTTCACAGATCCAACCTGGGCAAAGGTGACGGTGATTGTGGTCAACATCTGGGTAGGGGTTCCGTATACGCTGCTTCAGCTGACAGGAGTTCTTCAGAACATCCCGGCAGATTTGTATGAGGCCGCAAAGGTGGATGGTGCAAATTCGATTCAGATTTTTACAAAGATCACATTGCCATATATGTTGTATGTGACAACACCGTATCTGATCGCCACATTTACCGGAAATGTGAACAACTTCAATGTCATCTACCTGCTCTCAGGAGGAGATCCGGTGACCGATCTGTCTTCCACAGCGGGAAGCACCGACCTGCTTGTGACATGGCTGTACAAGCTGACCGTGGATAAACAATACTATAACATCGGCGCCGTGATCGGTATTCTGACATTTATCATTCTGGCGGTTGGCGCATTGTTTACATACCGCAGAAGTAAATCTTACAAAGAAGAAGGAGGATTCTAGGAATGGGCGAAAAGAAATTTCATTCAGCAAAAAGAAAACGGATGCTCAACAATACCGTCGTTCATGTGATCCTGGCTGCACTTGCGGCAATTTGGGTATTTCCGATCATCTGGGTTGTGCTTACAAGTTTTCGTGCGGAAAAAGGTTCCTATGTATCGACCTTCTTTCCACAGTCCTTTACACTGGATAACTATACAAGATTATTTACAGATACTTCTATTTTAAACTTTCCGAAAATGTTTGGCAATACGCTGATCATTGCGGTGTGTTCCTGTATTCTGGCTACATTTTATGTACTGGCAGTTTCCTACTGCCTCTCCAGACTGCGTTTTAAACTGCGTAAACCATACATGAACATGGCGATGATCCTGGGACTGTTTCCGGGATTCATGTCCATGATCGCCGTATACTTTATCTTGAAGGCAATGGGGATGACAGAAGGAAACATGATCCGTGTGGCTCTGATCCTGGTGTATTCGGGAGGAGCTGGTCTGGGATTCCAGATCGCGAAAGGATTTTTTGATACCATTCCGATCGCCATTGACGAGGCGGCGCTTTTGGACGGATGCAGCAGATGGAAGATTTTTACAAAGATCACACTGCCGCTGAGCAAACCGATTATTATTTATACCGTTTTGACATCCTTTATGGCGCCGTGGCTGGATTTCATTTTTGCAAAAGTAATCTGTCGTGCCAATTCCGACCAGTATACCATTGCAATCGGACTTTGGAAGATGTTGGAGAAAGAATATATTGACAGCTGGTACACCAGTTTTGCGGCAGGAGCAGTGCTGATCTCCATTCCGATCGCCATTTTGTTCCTGTGTATGCAGAAATTCTATGTAGACGGTGTTTCTGGAGCAGTCAAAGGATAGATGGAGCAGTAATTATGGGAAAGACAGCAAAACAATGGAAAGAATATTATCGGACAGAGGAATTTCAGAAGCAATATTGTGATCCTTGTGAAAAACTGGGAATGGAATGTGCCGTAAATGGCACTTCCTTCCGCCTTTGGGCTCCGGTGGCAGATCAGGTACAGATCTGTTTCTACAAAAGCGGAGCTGATGGGGAAGCATATGCGACCCATTCGATGAGCTTACAGGAGCATGGAGTCTGGAACTATGAGACCGAGGAATCTCTTCACGGGATCTATTATGATTTTCTTCTGGATATTGAAGGAGAACGGATTCAAAGTGCCGACCCTTATGCAAAAGCCTGTGGTGTAAATGGGTGGCGCAGTATGGCAGTTGACTTAAAAAAGACGGATCCTGTTGGTTGGGAGAATGATAAAGCGCCGGAAAAGGAAGCGGAGCAGATCATATACGAACTACATGTCAAGGAATTTTCCTGGGATGCTTCCGGTGGTTTTCCAGAGGAAGTAAGGGGAACGTATCCTGCATTTTGCTGTGAAGAAACGTCTTTGTATGGAAAAGGAAAACAGCCTACAGGACTTTCTTATTTAAAGAAGCTGGGTGTCAATTACGTGCAGCTGATGCCGGTTTACGACTACGGTTCTGTAGATGAGGCAGGAGACCGGGATGGATTTAACTGGGGATATGACCCTATGAATTATAATGTGCCGGAAGGATCCTACTCTACGGATCCATTTCACGGCGAAGTGCGGATCCGGGAGCTGAAAGAGGCAATACAGTCTTTGCACAGACAGGGATTTCGAGTGATCATGGATGTGGTTTACAATCATACCTATTCATTGGATTCCTGGTTTCAAAAGACTGTACCATGGTATTTCTACCGGGTGTGGGAAGACGGAAGGATCTCCAATGGCTCTGCCTGCGGCAACGATGTGGCAAGTGAACAGACGATGTGTGCCAAATACATTCTGGAGTCGGTACTGTACTGGACAGAAGAATATCATATTGACGGGTTTCGATTTGACCTCATGGGGCTTTTGGATGTGGACTTGATGAACCGGATCCGAAGAGAACTGGATCTTCGTTATGGAAAGGGCGAAAAGCTCGTATTTGGAGAACCGTGGAAGGCAGATCAGACAGCCATAGAAGGAGACGCTGTTCTGGCAGATAAAGATCATATCCATCTTCTGGATGAAGGGGTGGGTATGTTTTCAGACGATACAAGAGATGCCGTTAAAGGTTCTGTTTTTGAGGCAGAAGAACCGGGATTTGTAAATGGAGAAAAGAATCTGGAGCAGACCATACTGGGAGCGGCGAGCGCATGGTGCAAAGCAGACGGTCCGCAAGTGAAAGCGCCGTTTCAGATCATCAGCTATGTATCCGCCCATGACAATCATACACTGTGGGATAAACTTTGTGAGACCACGAAGTCAGAAGCGCTGCGAAGAAAGCAATATCGTCTGGCAGCAGGGATTTATCTGACCTGTCAGGGAATGCCGTTTTTCTTATCCGGAGAAGAATTTGCCCGGACAAAGGGCGGACGGGATAACACTTACAATGCGCCGATTTCTGTCAACCGTCTGGACTGGACGCAGACAGTAAAGGAACAGGAACTTATAGAATATTATCGGGGGCTGATCGCATTGAGAAAACAATTGCCCGGATTGTGTGATAAGTCCAAAGAAGCAAAGAACAGGATTTATGATGAGTGGAAAACAGAGGGCTGCGTCGGTTTTTATGTGGATAACCGGACCAGAGAAAAGAAAGAACTGTGGAAAACTCTCTGTGTGGTATATAACAGCAGTGAAAAACAGCAGGAGATCCGACTTTTGGATGGAACATGGGAGATTCTGGCAGACGGGGAAGACAGCTTTTTGTGGAAATCTCCGAAGAGGATCAAAAAGCAGGCATTTCTTTCTCCGGTCAGTCTTTTGATCCTCGGAAAAAGAGAAGAAAGCAGGTAACACATAATGAAATGGATCTATGGAAAACAAGACTGGAAGATACGGGAGCGCGGATTGGAAAACTGTTATCTGATGACAAATGGGTTAGGGGGATTTTCTTCTATGACTATGACAGGGGCAGTATCCAGAAATGACCATGCTCTTTTGATGGCATGCACCACGGCGCCGAACTGCAGATACAATCTGATACACCGTTTAAAGGAAGAACTTCTGACAGAAACAGGAGATGTGTTTACACTGTCTACACAGGAGTTTGAGGAGCAGACACCAGAAGACGGGTATCTTCATCTGGCGGCATTTTCCTATGAAGATACTCCAATCTGGAGATTCCTTG
>ERZ894236.336-NODE-336-length-62427-cov-97.8975_pt1 | contig 62427 bp, 54 predicted proteins | sample MGYA00380297_ERZ894236 | MGnify/ENA primary metagenome ERZ894236 (study PRJEB32331, sample SAMN06328420) | human gut metagenome | biome: human gut microbiome; feature: stool | host: Homo sapiens | collected 2014-08-04 ... | reverse complement strand
GTAAACCTTCAAACTGATGTAAGATAAAATTACTCAGTTTGGAGGTTTTTTTATGGCAAGGAAAAATGATTCACCACAAAAAGCAGCTCCGAATGAGAGAACCATTCGACATCAGAAATAAAATAAAAAAATCATTCGGTTTTCTTGAGTCATAAAGTTGCGGAATAATGGGTAAAATGATATACTGATTAAGTATTTGGAAAAAGAATAAGAAAGAGTAGTGCAAGCCTATGGATAATATAAAGACAAAAGAAACATCGAATGAGGGAACAAAAAAATTATTGGAAGCCTGGAGAAAATTCAATTCATTTGTGGCAGGTATTTTTACCGTGCTTATAATTTCTGTATTCCCATTGGTTTTTCATGATTATTATTATGATATATTAGTGGCTAAATATGTTTTCTATTACGGTTCTGTTATTCTGATGATTGTGGCAATGCTGGCCGGTGCAGTGTTTTTCTGGTATAAGGATAGGCATGAGCTTGGTGGGAATGCTGTAAAGGAAATGCGTTCAAAGGCCAAATTAAATGCTTTAAAAAAGTCAGACTGGGCTATGATAATTTTTTTGATTGCGGTTACCGTATCTACCTTGCAGTCAGAGTACCGTTTTGAATCTTTCTGGGGAAATGAGGGAAGATACATGGGAATGTTTTTGATACTGCTGTATGGAATCAGCTTTTTTGTTATCAGCCGATGCCTGAGATACAGGCAGTGGTATCTGGATGTGTTCCTGGCAGCGGGTATCGTTGCGTGCATGATTGGTATTCTGCATTTCTTTAAAATTGACCCCATTGGCTTTAAAAGAGGTCTGAGGGGAGATGATTATGTTATTTTCACGTCTACGATTGGTAATATCAACACATATACTTCCTATGTGGCTATGGTATCCGGAATGGGAACCGCGATGTTTTCAGTTGAGAAAAACACATACAGAAGGTTATGGTATCTGATTGCAGCGGTCATATCCCTGTTCGCGCTGATTGTAGGTATAAGTGATAATGCATATCTGGCATTGCTTGTTCTTTTTGGTCTCCTTCCGCTTTACCTTTTCAGGAATATAGATGGAGTAAAGAGGTATGTATTGTTATTAGCTGTTTTGTTTACAGAGTTTCAGGTTATAGGTACCCTTAGCTATAAGTTTCCCAATCATGTAATTGAGTTTCAGGGACTGATGAATGTGATTGCGTCATTCGGCGGATTAACATATCTTATCATTGGACTATGGGGATGTACTGTGTGTTTATATTTAATTGCACATAAACTTCCGAAAAATCATCCGCTGCACAGCGGCAGCAATATTGGAAGATGGGTTTGGCTGAGCGTCATTTTGTTGGTCTGTATGGGAGTTATCTACATGCTTTATGATGTGAATATTGCAGGAAACATAGAAAAATATGGGGCATTAAACCAGTATCTGCTTCTAAATGATGACTGGGGAACGCACCGGGGGTATATATGGAGAATTGGGATGGAATTTTATCAGAAGCAGCCCATTCACCATAAATTGTTTGGATATGGACCGGATACGTTTGGTATCATTACAGTGAAAAATTACTTTGAAGACATGGTCAGGAGGTATGGTGAAAAGTTTGACAGCGCACATAACGAATACTTACAGTATTTGGTTACAATCGGAATTGTTGGCCTTACTGCCTATTTAGCTCTGCTTTTAACGTCGATTACAGAGATGCTCCGTACATTGAAAAAAAGACCTGAATTGATTGCAATTGCATTTGCGGTTATCTGCTATGGTGCTCAGGCGGCGGTTAACATAAGCGTACCTATTGTTGCGCCGATAATGCTGACCCTCATGATGCTTGGTGTAGCGGCGGTCCGGGATGTATCAGGAAATACTGAATAATGTAAGGAATGTAAGCAATATCCAGCGGTACTTGGCGGTTGGCTTATTGCATTATTGGGAAGATAATGCTATACTCTAACGGTATGTTTATTTAAGATACGGCAAATGTTAAGCGCTTTCATGCGATGGGAGTTTGTTGTTTATGAAAAAAGATTATGAGCCATACAAGAGAATGGTAAGATTTTTGTTCAGTGCGGTTCTCATAGGCCTGGAAGTGATGGTGTATGGACATGTATGGTTGAAATATTACAATGGATTCATGGAATTTCCCTACAACCGTACAGGTAACTGGCTGATTATGGCAGTATATGGTATTCTTCTGCTGGTATTCAGCGCCATTTATGGCGGCTTGAGGATTGGGTATCTCAGGATATTTAATATTATATACTCACAGGTGCTGACAAGCTTTTGCGCGAATATTCTCATATATCTGCAAATTACTTTGTTAACAAAGCATTTTCAAAACCCCGTACCGCTGTTGGCTATGACAGGAGTAGAGGGGGTGTGGATTACTGTGTGGAGTGTGATCTGCACACAGATATACCTTCGAATATATCCTCCGCGAAAGGTGGTACTGGTCTATGGGGAACGTCCGGTTTATTCGCTTATGGTTAAGCTTTACGGCAGGGCGGACAGGTATGATATCAAGGAACTGGTACATATATCGAAAGGTATGGATGTAATAAAGGAAAAAGCAAAGCAGTATGAAGGAGTGATACTTTGCGATATTCCTTCGCAGATGCGTAATCAGCTCTTAAAATACTGTTATAATGAATCTATCCGGACTTATATGGTGCCAAAGATATCTGATATTATCATACGGAGCGCAGAGAATCTCCATTTATTTGATACCCCTTTGATGCTTGCGCGAAATACTGGGCTTAGCTTTGAACAACAGTTCATAAAGCGTACATTTGATATTATCATAGCTGTGTGTGCGCTGGTGATTCTTTCGCCGGTTTACCTGGTAACAGCAGTCTGCATTAAGCTCTATGACAGGGGGCCGGTTATATTTAAGCAGAAGCGATATACAAAGGATGGCAAGATATTCGATATTTATAAGTTCCGCAGCATGATTGTCAACGCTGAAGCAGCAGGAACATCTGTCCCGGCCGCAGACAAGGATCCCAGAATTACGCCTGTAGGCAGAGTGATTCGGGCGCTGAGAATTGATGAGCTGCCCCAGTTTATTAATATATTAAAAGGTGAGATGAGCGTCGTCGGACCCAGACCGGAACGGATTGAACACGTAGAGTTATATACAAAGGATATACCGGAATTCGTATACCGTTTAAAGGTAAAAGGCGGGCTTACGGGGTATGCTCAAGTTTATGGCAAGTATAACACCACTGCATATGATAAATTGAAGCTGGATTTGATGTATATCCAGAATTACTCGATTTGGCTTGATATTGAAATTATTTTTAAGACGATAAAGATTCTTTTGATTAAGGAAAGCACGGAAGGGTTCTCGGAAGAACAGGCAGCTGCTATTACCAAAGAGTGCGGGGATCTCACCGAAACCATGGAGGAAAAGGATAGAAAGCTGTAGATATGAAAAAATTAAATGTGCTTCAGGTCAGCCGTATGTATTATCCGGCCAGAGGCGGAATTGAAAGAGTGATACAGGATATTTCGGAGGGTCTGCGTGATTTTACTGATATAGAGGTTCTCACCTGCCAGGTAAAAGGAAATGAGGTTAAGGAAATCATACATGGGGTTCCTGTTACCCGTTGTGCAAGCAGAGGGATGCTTTTATCTTTACCAATAGCACCCTCCTTTTTTCGGAATTTCAAGACTATGTCAAAGGGAAAGGATATTGTTCATATTCATCTGCCTTTTCCAATGGCGGATTTAGCGGCTGTGACATCAGGTTATAGCGGCAAACTGGTTATTTGGTGGCACAGTGATGTTGTGCGTCAGAAAAAGCTGATGTTGCTTTACAGACCGATTATGGAGAAGTGTTTAAAGCGGGCTGATGCAATCGTGGTCGCATCTGAGGGTCATATTGAGGGCTCTTCTTATTTGGGACCATATAAGGATAAATGTCATGTAATTCCGTTTGGAGTTGAAAAGAACATGGAGAAGCGGGCTGATGAATATGTGAAAGTAAAAACTGTCAATTCATCCAGTGATATCCGCTTTCTTTTTGTAGGGAGACTTGTATATTATAAAGGGTGTGATGTGCTCATCAGGGCCATGAGCCAAGTGAAATATGGCCATCTGGACATAGTGGGTGAGGGACCGCTTAAGACGGAATTGACTGAACTGTCCGAGAAATTGGGGCTTACGGACCGTGTGTCCTTCTTGGGGGAAGTAGCTGACAGTGTTCTGGATGAGTGCTTTCGTAAATGTGATGTATTTGTATTGCCTTCAGTAGAAAAAAGCGAAGCATTTGGTATTGTACAAATGGAGGCAATGGCATATGGAAAGCCGGTCATTAATACAAATTTGAAAAGCGGGGTTCCATACGTCAGCCTGCATCGGGTTACCGGTTTGACAGTAGAGGCGAAGAATTCATCCGATTTGGCAGATGCCATGAACTGGCTGGCGGAGCATCCTGAAGCCAGGGAAGCGTACGGAGCGGCTGCCTGCAGACGGATTAAGGAGCATTTCAGCCAGAGCAACATGCTGAAGGAACTGCGGACGCTCTATGAAAAGCTGATTGGGGAGGAAGCATAGATGAAAATTGGATTTGAAGCCCAGCTGCTGCTGGACCGCCATAAGACCGGAATCGGGTGGTGTGCGGATAACCTGATACGGAGTTTGGTACAAATGGAAGGCCATGATGAATATCAGTTGCAGTATTTTTCATTAAAAGAGCCGGGTGAGCGTTTGAAGGGACTGAGACAATACGAAGATCTGGGAATCAAGCTCAGGCCCTGCCGATGGTTCCGCTTTGTGTATTATAAGCTCATATGGCCCTTTATTCCTGTGCCCTATTCATTGTTTTTCGGCAGGGAATGTGAGGTTACGCAATTCTTTAACTTCTTTGTACCGCCGGGAGTTAAAGGAAAAAGGGTTACCATTGTCCATGATATGGCGTATAAAGCATGCCCCGAAACGGTAAAACTGAGGACAAGACAGTGGCTGGAATTAGTACTGAAGGGGTCATGCCGCCGCGCGGATATGATTGTGACTGTATCGCAGTTCAGTAAGGATGAGCTGATTCGATATTTGGGCGTCCCGGAAGAAAAGATACGTGTCATGCATTTGGGAGTAGACCGGTCAAAGTTCGGCAGCTGTCAGACACCGGAGAAGGTGAGAGCTGTAAAGGAAAAATATCATATTAAGGACAGGTATTATCTGTACCTGGGAACCATCGAACCGAGAAAGAATATAAAAAGAATGATCGAGGCTTATGGCAGGCTTCACGATAAAATGCCTGATGCGCCACAGTTGGTTTTGGCGGGGGGACGCGGATGGCTCTGCGATGATATATATGAGACAGCAGAGGCATTAAATTTGGGCGATGACATCCTTTTTACCGGTTATGTGGAAGACGGGGAAGCGCCTGTCCTTTTAGCGGAGGCCGTTGCCTTTTTATTTCCGTCCTTATATGAGGGCTTTGGCATTCCGCCTTTGGAAGCCATGGCCTGTGGAACGCCGGTGCTGTCTTCCGACAGAGCCTCTCTACCGGAGGTTCTCGGAGACGCAGCCCTGCTAGTGAATCCGGAGTCGGTTGAAGCAATTTGCCGGGGAATGGAGCGGCTGGCGAAGGATGAGACGCTGCGCGGGGAGTTGTCCCGAAAAGGGAGCAAGAGAGTACAGCGGTTTACCTGGGAGCGCTCTGCGCGGACTTTAAAGGAAATATATCAGGAATTATCCACGTTGGAGGAAAGCGATGCAGTTGTTTAAAGAAATTTATGCATATAGAGAGATGATATTCAGCCTTGTACGGAGAGATTTAAAGGGACGTTATAAGGGATCCGCTTTGGGCTTTTTCTGGACGTTTCTGAATCCGCTTTTGCAGCTCGTGGTGTATACCTTTGTTTTTTCTGTTATTATGAGAAGCAATGTGGAAGACTACTATCTCCACCTTTTTGTGGCATTGGTTCCCTGGCTGTTTTTCAGCATGTCCGTGTCAGAAGGGTGTTCCTGCATCCGGTCCCAGCAGGACCTGGTAAAGAAAATTTATTTCCCAAGGGAGGTTCTGCCTATAGCGTATGTTACAAGCCAGTTTATCAACATGCTGCTGAGCTTTGTGGTGGTTCTTGTGGTGGTGCTGATATCCGGACGGGGGCTGAACCTGATCGCGCTTTTGTGTCTTCCGATTATAGCGATAGTGGAATATCTGCTGTGTCTGGGATCTGCCCTTTTTGTGTCGGCCATCACTGTATATATACGCGATATGGAGTATTTATTGAAGATTATTACCATGGCGCTGCAGTTTTTGACGCCGGTTATGTATTCCATTGATATCGTACCGGAACGTTTTATGGCCATCTATCTTTTGAATCCGATGACACCTATTATTTTGGCATACAGAGATATTCTGTATTATGGAAAGGTTCCGAGACTGACGACACTATTGCATGCGGTTCTTATGGGGATGATTTTGCTGGTGATTGGCTTCCTGGTTTTTGGAAAGCTGAAACGCCGTTTTGCCGAGGAACTGTAGCCTGGATGAGAGTAAAGGAGATTGAAAATGGGTAACTCAATTCAAGTAGAGGAGATAATGCAGGAGTTACGGAATAATGTAAAAAAAAGAAGCTATCCGAAGGAAGCCCTGGATTTTAATTCTGTCCGCGCCCAAAAGCAGGGGGAGGAGGATTTGGATTTCTTTGAGGAGCTCATGGAACGTGACATCAGCTATATGAACCACAGCTCCTATGTAGAATATGACCGGCCCATAACAGGCAGGGGGCCCAGAATCAAAAGAATCATTAAAAATCTGTATCAGTTTCATCTGAGACCGCTGTGGGACGCTCAGAATTGTTTTAATTTAAAGGCCGCATCCGCTATGACTCAGTTGCGGAATTTTGTGCTTCAGCAAATGAAGGACAATGAACAGACGGAAAAGCAGATAGAGGAATTAAGGCAAATCTGCAGGGAGCAGGAGATTAGGCTGGAGCGGTTGGAGAAAAAGCTTTCGGAGGAAAAAGGATGAGAGTATATCAAATGCTGAGCAGCCTTTCTTATGGAGACGCCATAGGCAATGTTGTGCTGGCTCTGAAGGAGGCCATACAAAAGCTGGGTTATGAGACAGAGGTATATGCAGAAGAGATTGATACCAGGCTGCCGGCAGGAGCGGCTAAGAGAATACAGTATATGCCGGAGCTGCACAAAGACGATGTGGTTATCAATCACTTGTCCAATGGAACCAGCTGGAACCGCAGGTTCGGCGATTTTTGCTGCCGCAAGGTCATTTACTATCACAATATTACCCCGCCCCGCTTTTTCAGCGACTTCAGCGTGGAGCTTCAGCTAAACTGCCATAAAGGGCTGAAGGATGCGGAGTATCTGGCGGATAAGGTGGATTACTGCCTTGCTGTTTCAGATTTCAACAAGCAGGACCTGAGAAGGATGGGATACAGGCAAAGGATAGATATTCTTCCGATTCTCATGCCATATGAGGATTATGATAAGGCCCCTTCTCAGGAAATTCTGGATAAATACGGAGACGGGAGAACCAATATTCTGTTCACTGGCCGGATTTCGCCTAACAAAAAGCAGGAAGACATAATTAAGGCGTTCTTTTACTATAAGAATTATATGGATCAGGATGCGCGTCTGTTCCTGGTGGGAAAATATACAGGGATGGAAGAGTATTATGAACAACTGAAGCGATATGCAGAGGCGCTGGAACTTAAGGATGTATATTTTACCGGCCACATAAAGTTTGATGAAATCCTGGCTTATTATCGGGTTGCAGATGTATTTGCCTGTATGAGCGAGCATGAGGGGTTCTGTGTTCCCTTGGTAGAGGCAATGTACTTCGGCGTACCTATTGTGGCTTATGACAGTTCGGCAATAGCAGATACCTTGGGCAATGGGGGGATATTGACAGAGGATAAGGATCCGAAGCTGGTGGCAGAAATCATAAACCGGCTGGTTCAGGATGAGACACTGCGAAAAGAAATTATCTCCAGACAAAAGGAGCAGCTGAAGCGTTTTGAATACGATAAAGTTACATCACTGTTCTCTGGTTATTTAGAGAAATTTTTGGAGGAACACAATGAAGGCTGAGAATGCAATTGAGGTTCATGATATAAAGAAAAGCTTTCGGGTATATTTGGATAAAGGGAGGACCTTGAAGGAGCTGGTCTTATTCAGTAAGAGAAGAAAATATGAGGAACGTCAGGTTCTTCAGGGGATTAGCTTTGAGGTAAAAAAGGGTGAAGCATTAGGCCTGATAGGCCATAATGGCTGCGGAAAGAGTACAACGCTGAAACTTCTGACCAGAATTATGTATCCGGATTCAGGAACGATAGAGATGCGTGGGAGGGTATCCAGCCTGATTGAGCTTGGGGCGGGATTCCATCCGGATATGAGCGGTCGTCAGAATATATATACCAATGCATCCATTTTTGGCCTGACAAGAAAGGAAATTGATGCAAGAGTTGATAATATCATTGAGTTTTCGGAGCTGGAAGCATTTATAGATAATCCGGTAAGGACGTATTCCTCAGGTATGTATATGCGCCTGGCGTTTGCCGTTGCTATTAACGTGGATGCGGACATCCTTCTGGTAGATGAGATTCTGGCTGTAGGTGATGCGAATTTCCAGGCAAAATGTTTTAATAAACTAAGGGAGATTAAAGCAAACGGAACAACCATTGTTATCGTGTCACATTCGTTGGGCCAGATTGAAGAAATTTGTGAGAGAAGTATCTGGATTCATGAAGGAAAGATTCAGAAGGAAGGAAAACCAAGGGAGGTCCATCCGGCTTATCTGGAGTATATGGGGCAGAAGCGTCCTGAGGCAGCTGCTGCCGGAAAGGGAAAAGGAGAAGGTGAACGTCCTGGTGACGGAAGGGTTCGGATTAAAACAGTTGAGGTGATTTCCGGTAAAGGGAGTGGGTCTAATGTGTTTAGAACAGGTGAATCTGTTACATTAAGTATATCCTACAAGGTGATGGAAAAAGTAGAGGAAGCCTCCATTGGGCTTGAGGTTTATAATGGAGACGGGGTTAAATGCTATTCAACTGACACAAGGACGGAGAAGATGGATTATATAAAGCTGGAAAGGGATGGAGAAATTCATCTGGTTTTTGAAAATCTGGAGCTGCTTAACGGGAAGTATACTATGGACTTTTCAATAAAGAGCAAAGACAGCTTCCCGATTGACAGCTACGCAAAAGCATTTTCATTTGAAATGTATTCAGACGTGAAGGATACAGGCATTTCACGGCTGGCTCATAAGTGGGAAGTGAAAAATGCATAATGAAGTACGACTAGTTTTCTGAGAATTCAGTCAGATACTTATATACACGTTCAAAATCAAAGGGCATCAGTATATCAGGACCACTTTCCAATAAAATGTGGCGGGTATTGATGTCCTTTATGAATCCCAGCAGTTCCTCCGGATGTAAGGGATAAATGCCTTTGATGCCGGATAAGCTCTTAATATACTCTTCATCCGGAAAGACGCCGTCCAGAAGAGAGATAACCGGAATGCCGCTGAAAGCAGCCTCAAATATGATGGAGCTGTGGCCGCTGCCTATAATCAGGTTATGTCCGGCCATCACGTCATATACGGATTGGGATGAATCAAGAATCTGATATCCTTCTCCTGACAGAATAGGTGTGATTCCTGCGTCGCCAGCAGGCATTTTAAGGGGAATATTCGGGCCAGTATAGCGGCGGAACCAATCGGCATATCCTTCGGCGCCCAGTTGTTCGTAGAATGTGATGATATTGCTGGGAAAGAATACCGGGGAATATACCGGATTTTCCTGGTCGATGACCGGATTTACCGTACGCTGTTTTTTCATCCAGCCAACAACCTCAACCCTGCGGCAGCATCCTAAAAGGCGGTAGTATAGATTGTGGGCATAGGGAAGCATTACCATATCAAAGAGGTCCAGCCACGGAATTTCGCTGAAATGAACGAAGCTTTCCATATCATGGGGATAGAATACTGTATAGGCTGGCTTTAAAAAATCTATAAGCTCAATGACCGATATCATATTGCGGTCTTTGCCGTAGAAATAGTGATAGTTAAATTCATCGAACCACACATGGGCGGAGGAAATCAGGACAATGCCGCTCTGCTTTTTCATGTCCTCTAAACGGTGGTACAGTTCGCCGCGTTCATAAGGAAACTTCTGGTCATCTATTACCAGGACCTGATGTCCCCTGCTTTCCATGAAGCTTACCAGGGGCATGAGGGAATTTTCGCCTCCATATCCATGAAAAATGTAGCTATAAGTTTGAGTTGACAAGATTAATGTTCCTCCAGTTCATAATTATAAAATTCCGGTGAAAGACGTCCCGTCCTGCGGGCAATGTACACAATGACAGATGAAAAGGAGGACTCAACCTCTTTTTTGCTGCCTGCATTTAAAATGTAGAAGCAGTCATGGTTCCTTTCATCTCTCAGATAGTCATATCTGGTAGTGGGGAGCGGGAAGACAGCATATGTTTTTGAAATCCGGTAAGCACTGATTTCAAAAAATCCGTTTCGATGAAGTTGTGAACGAATGAAAGAATCTGGAAGCAGGTAAGGATAGTAGCCGGTTCCGTGACTCTGTTCATCCATACTGTATGCCGATTCTCCGGAAAGCGGCTGATAGCTTGAGTCGGTGAAAGACAAAACAAGATTGTCAACCGATAGAAGCGCCGGACGTCCGGAGGCATCAGACAGTTTAAGCTTTCTGCCGACATAATGGAAGGTTATTGTGTTGCAGCCTGGATTTAGGGACAATCTTAGAGTAACCTTGCGCTTTGTGTTGGAACATTTGATTGGGACGGTTTTTCCATGAAAGAAAATGGAAACCTCACTGTTAATATCCAGGACTGTCAGTGTAAAGCTAAGAGTAATTTGGCGGTAATCCATGCTATGGTTTATAAGATAAATGGAACCATTTAATTCTGGTCCTGACATCCAGCGGCAGGGAGTGCCGTCAGGGCGAAACTCCAGCCGATTCCAACTTCTGTCCCATACAATATTTATATATGTCTGGGAGGGAGGCAGCTGGGGCATGGTGAGGACAAAGGTATCCTCGATGGAATTGGCAAAGGAGGATAATCTGTCTGTAGTAAGCAGGTTAAAAAGGATGTCTGGGTTTGTAATAAAGCAACCGTTTTTAGGGGCAGATAAAAGGAATTCTATTTGTTTTATCATTTCTTTTCCTTTAATATGTGCCACTCCGATATTTAAAACCGGATTTGCCGAATTCAGTACAGAAGCCAGGTGACCGATACAGGTTGGAGGAGTCAGCTTAGGAAGGCAGGCAGGAATCTGGGAAATCTGGCCTTCTGCTAATGCACTGTACTCTGTATCAAAGGAATAGTCGTGCTCGGTGAACTGCTCTGCTAAGAACCCAAAGCGGCCACAGTGGAGAGGTATGGAAAAACTGTCGTTGCTATATGTGGATATAATATCTAAATGCAGAAGCTTAAACAGTTTTTCCATGCCTTTATAAAGATAGCAGTCTAATTTATAGGAAGCAATTCCTTCTATAAAAAAGCGGCTCCCAAATTCTGGGGAGCGGGCAATCCAATAGATGAAGCCCTTTCTTGACAGGCCTTTAGACAGCATTTCTATGGCATGCTGCATCTCGAATGGATCCAGAGAGCGGCCAAGCATGGTATGGTAACATTGAATGATGAATGCGGTATCATCAGTTATTTTTAGTAGGGATGTGGTGTGGAAAGTGGTGTTTTGCATAGGAACCTCCTTGATTAACTAGAATGTACATGATATGGGGCGGTGTGTCAAGGAGAAATAGGATAATATAGATAATTTGGAGCTTTGAATAGAAGAGAAATAGATGGTATAAATGACCATCCGGTAATTGCTATTTACAATTTTAATGGTGTGAAGTATACTTAAGAAAGCTGAATTTAATTAAGAAATCACCAGTTTATACGTGTTAAAAGATTGGGGAAGAATATATGATACAATTAGATAGCAAGACATTGCGGCAGCTTCAGATGATAGAGCTGGAAATGCTGATTGAGGTTAATCGTATTTGTAAAAAATGTGGGATTCATTATACAATTATTGCGGGTACAATGTTGGGGGCAGTGCGGCATGGAGGATTTATTCCATGGGATGATGACGCAGATATCGGTATGCTCCGTTCTGAGTATGAAAAGTTCAGGATCGCATGTGAAAATGAATTAGATTCCAGTAGATTTTATTTTCAGGATAACAGGAATACAAAGGGGTATCGCTGGGGATATGGTAAACTGCGGCGTAAAGGTACGGTGTTTACCAGGGAGTTTCAGGAGCATATGCCATATGAGCAGGGAGTGTTTATTGATATCTTTCCGATGGACGGAATTCCTGACAATTATTTGCATCGGTGTATTCACAATTTCCACTGTTTTTGTATTAGAAAGATTTTATGGTCTGAGGTGGGCAAAAAAGCTGATAAGAGATGGTGGATGCGTATATGGTTTGGCTTAATGTCCAATATTCCTGAGAATATCGTTTTTTCACATTATGAGAAGTTTATTAAAAAAAGCAATCAGAAAAAGACAAAGTTAGTACGCATGCTGATGTTCCCGTCTCCTACTAAAGATTTTGGATACCATAGGAAATGGTATCAGCGGTTAGAACCAGTGCTTTTTGAGGGGCATAAGCTATCAGGAATGAAGGATAAGGATGAATACTTATCTTGGACTTATGGAGACTATATGCAGCTTCCGCCACAAGATAAGCGAAAAGTACATCCGGTAAGTGAAATTAAACTAGTCGACTTGGATGCCGAATAGGAGGATATATAAATGCAGGCAATGATACTGGCGGCAGGAATGGGTAAGCGTTTGGGAAAATACACAAGAAGCTGCACAAAGTGCATGGTAAGGGTTGGAAATGCGCGTTTAATTGACAGAATGGTAGCCGCATTAAAACAGGCCGGGATACATAAGCTCATTATGGTTGTGGGATATGAAGGTGAGCAGCTGGAAGCATATCTTCGGGAGACTGCTAAAGATATGGAACTGGTATTTATATATAATAGGGATTATCAGAAAACAAATAATATTTATTCACTGTTTCTTGCTAAATTTGAATTGGAGAAGGATGATACGCTTCTTTTAGAATCAGATTTGATTTTTGATAAAAACATAATTTCTGAAATTGTAAAAAGTCCATATGATAATATGGTGACCGTTGCTAAGTATGAGCACTGGATGGATGGTACTGTTGTATTGTTGGACTCTGAAAGAAATATTATAGATTTTGTCGCAAAAGCAGATTTTCGGTATGAAGAAGTCGAGGATTACTATAAGACGGTTAATATTTACAAATTCAGCAAGGAATTTTCAAAAAAGCAGTATATTCCCTTTTTAGAGGCATACATAAAAGCCTATGGTGTAAACCAATATTATGAATTAGTGCTGAAAATCTTGGCGCATGTCCAATACTCACAACTAAAGGCATTTGTTTTGGAAGGTTACAACTGGTATGAGATTGATGACGTTCAGGATTTGCGGATTGCGGAGACGATTTTTGCTGAAGATGATAAACAGTTTCATGCATATGATAATAATTATGGCGGCTTTTGGCGATTCCCTAAACTAAGGGATTTTTGTTATCTGGTGAATCCCTACTATCCTCCAAAGAAAATGGTGGACCATATGAGATATTTTTATGAGACACTGTTGAGAGAGTATCCTTCTGGCCTCCAGACACAGAACTTGAATGCGGCAAGAATGTTTGGTGTCGAAGAGAATTATATATTGGTAGGAAATGGTGCAGCGGAGCTCATCAATGTACTTGGGGAGGTGCTGGAAGGAAATCTTCTGACAGTCGTACCTGTATTTAATGAATATGTTCGCTGTTTTAAGAATTGTACAGTTCACAGGCTCTATAGTTCGGAGGTTGATTTTAAAGTGGGCTCTGCCGACATTCTAAGAAGAATTGATGGAATGAATGCGGTAGCTCTCATTAATCCTGATAATCCAAGCGGCAGTTTTATTTTACAGAAGGACATGCTGAGGATTATTGATGAATGCAGGAAGAAGGATGTTCTGTGTATTATAGATGAATCTTTTGTTGATTTCGCAGATGGGGGTATCCGATATACATTATTAGATGACGATTTGCTGCAAAAATACACCAATCTGCTGGTAATTAAAAGCATCAGCAAATCGTATGGTGTTCCAGGCCTGCGGTTAGGTATTGCAGCGTCGGCAAACACAGAAATATTACAAAAAATGCGAAACCAGATGCCGATCTGGAATATTAATTCAATGGCAGAATACTTTCTTCAAATCCATGGGTTATATGCAAACGATTATCTGGATGCCTGTGATAAAATTGCAGAAGAGCGGAGCCGCATGATTGCGGAGTTGGAAAAATTGAGAGGCCTGCGCGTATACCCGTCCCAGGCAAACTACATTATGTGCTGCATTCACGGGAAGATTAATGCGAAGGATGTGGCAAATATCCTGGTAAAAGATTATAATATCCTGATTAAAGATTTGACGGCAAAAGATGGGGTCCCGTCAGAGAAATACATTAGGCTTGCAGTGAAAAACCGAAAAGAAAATGATGAGCTGATTCAGGCGTTAAAAAGTATTTTGTAAAGGAAAAGAAAATGAGCATGCGTTTGGCAGGAGAAGAGGACAGGGATTCTCTGTTAGGCTATTTAAAAAAAGATTTAGGAAATTGTCTGTATATTTATATGGATATTTGTAAGTATGGTTTTTGTTCCCCGCATATGCAGGTTTGGGTGGAAGAAGATGGCATGAATCTGGTGCTGATGAAATATTATGACAGTCTGCAGCTTTATGCTGCTTCGGAGGACTGGAGCCTGGATGCGGTTTTGGACAAGATTCAAGAATATAGTATAAGAATGATATCGGCGCGCAGAGATATAATTGAACGATTGAGAAAAAATGTATATTGTCAAGAATATTATGAAGAAAAATTTGGCCATGTATTTCGTTTTCAACATTATAAAACATTGATATCGGACAAGATACATATTCAGAAGGCGGAACCATCAGATTCTGATGAGATTGCACATTTGATGAGAATGGATTCTTTATTTTCAGAAAATTATGAAGAATCAGAACTTTCGTTACAATTATGTGAGCGTATGAAAAATGGAATGGGGCGCAGTTATGTGATTAGAGCCCAAGACCATATAATTGCTCATATAGCAACTTTTGCAGAGATAGCCAATTTGGCAGTGACAAGTGGATTGATTGTACATCCGGAACATAGAAATTTACCGTACGGTACTGTACTGGAAAGCTACTTGGTAAATTGTCTGCAGAAGGAGGGAATAGATGTGTTTACATTTGTAAACGAGAGAAAGCGTTACAAACTCTTAAAGGCTCTAGATTGCGAAGAGTGCGGACAATACGGAAAGCTAACCAGAATAGGATAATGTGTTATGATAAAAGAATTAGAGTATCCTTTTGACAGTGCAGGGGTGCTGCGAAAAAAGAGGGCATTAAAGAAAAGATGTCTAGAGCAGCGGGAAAATTGGCTGGAAATCAGAATTGCGGTGCTGTGTGGTTCTACGGTAGCGGATATATGTGATATACTGGAGTTGTTCCTGCTCAACGAGGGTATAAAACCGCAATTTTATCAGTCTGAATTCGGAAAGTACTGGGAAGATGCAGTGTTTGATAATCCGGAATTAGAGCATTTTAGACCTCAGGTTATATGGATTCATACCAGCACAAGAAATATTAATAGTATGCCGGACATCACTGACAGCGAAAATCATATCAAGGATAAATTGAAGCAGGAAGAAGATAAGCTTTTAATGATGTGGGAACAGCTTGAGAAGCGCTATGGCTGTCCAATCATCCAGAATAATTTTGAAAGGCCTCTATATCGAATCTTAGGAAATCAGGACATAGCAGATGAAGCTGGAGGCAGTAATTTTGTCTTTCGGTTAAATGATTACATATACCGTTATAAGCAATCACATGCCAACTTCTATGTTCATGATGTAGATGGAATATCCGCTTGCTTTGGATTGCGCAGTTGGCAGGAACCAAGGTATTGGTATTTATATAAATACGCTTTGAATATAAATGCTATACCAGAATTTTCTTATAATTTATTTACTATTGTAAAATCGCTTTTTGGTAAGAATAAAAAAGTGCTTGCGTTAGATGCAGACAATACACTTTGGGGAGGAGTTATTGGAGACTGTGGCGCAGAAAATATTGAGTTGGGTGCGGAGACAGCTAGCGGACAGATGTATCTTGAATGGCAGCAATATATAAGACGGTTAAAAAAGTGTGGGATTTTACTCGCTATTGTTTCTAAAAATGAACAGAAATCAGTTGAGGAGGGGTTAGAACATCCATCAGGTGTACTGCGTGCAAAAGATTTTGCGGTTGTTCGCAGTAACTGGGAGAATAAGGATATTAATCTGCAATATATAGCTGAGACTCTGAACATAGGTTTGGAACAGATTGTATTTATAGATGATAATCCGGCAGAAAGAAGGTTGGTTGAAACCAATTTGCCGATGATATCCATTGTAAATGAGGATAAGGCGGAACGGTTCATACAGGTGTTAGATGCAGCAGGATATTTTGAGTCAACAGTCCTGACAAAAGAAGACTTGAAGCGAAATGATATGTATCGTGAAAACGAAAAACGTTCCAGGTTTCAGGAAACGTTTGTGGATTATGATGATTTTCTGAAGAATCTCCAAATGAAGGCAGTTATTAAAAAGTTTGAACCTTTGTATGTAAGCCGGATTACTCAGCTGATTAATAAAACAAATCAGTTTAATTTTACAATGTTTCGCTGTACGGAGGAAGAAGTGCGTAGGATAATGCTGGATTCCAGCTATATGACGCTATATGGACAGCTGTCAGATGTGTTTGGCGATAATGGAATTGTAAGCCTGATGATAGGAGAAAAGAAGAACAGCATACTTCATATTTGTCTGTTTGTGATGAGCTGCCGTGTATTTAAACGAAATATGGAGTATGCGATGATGGATGCTGCTGTGGTGTGGTGTATGGATAACCAAATTGAAAAGATCAAGGGCTACTATATTCCTGGGGCAAAAAATCAGATATTAAAAGAAAAGTTTGCGGAGTTTGGTTTTGTGAAGCAGGACGAAGATGAGAATGGAAATAGTACCTGGGAACTGGAAATTGACCATTATCAGAATAAAAATCATGTGATTAGTCTATAAGAGGGAGAAAGAAGATGAGAGATAATGTATTTGAAAAAGTTGCTGATATTTTAAGAGATGTATTGGATGCTCCGGAATTGCCGGTTACTGAAGATATGACAATGGAAGACGTAGAGGATTGGGACAGTGTTGCACAAATGACGATTATGTCGGCGTTGGAATCGGAATTTAAAATTGAACTAAGTTTAGATAAAATTGTGGCAATGACATCAGTCCGTTCTATTGTGGACGCGGTTATGAATATGAAGGAGTAGATTTTATGAAAATTCATCATGTGGGATATTTAACGAAGAATCTGAATAAAAGTAAATTTTTATTTGAAAAGCTTGGTTTTATTGTGGAAAAGGAGAAAGCGTATGATGCGCTGAGAAAGATTCATATCGTTTTTATGCTTAATGGTGATTATCGGATAGAGCTGATAGAACCTGATGGGGAGGAATCATCTGTTTGGGGGTTATTAAAGAGGTATAAAAATACCCCGTATCATTTCTGTTATGAGGTAGATGATATGAATGCTGCAGTGAAAAAAATGCGGGAAGGGGGGCATATAATGCTTTCAGAACCCATGCCTGCTTCTTGTCTGGATGGTAAATTGTGCTGTTTTATGCTGCATAAGGATATGGGGATAATTGAGTTGTGTGAATGCGGAAAATCAGCCAGCTAACGAAGAAATTGTGAGGTGAAGAAAATTGGGGATGAAAACAAAGAAAATAAAGGTACTCCATAGAGCAGCCACAACAGGTATTGGGGGTGTGGAGCAAAATGTTATGAACTATTATCGTCATATGGATAGAGAACGGTTTCAATTTGATTTCCTGACAAGGAATGCGAAACTGGCAGAATATAAGGAAGTAAAGGAGCTTGGAATTAACGTAAAAACATTTACTGCAACAGAGCGCAGTGACAAAAATCTCTTAATTAAGGAAATTAATCAGATTCTGGATGAGGGATATGATATTATTCATATGAATACCAGCTATTGGGTAGGATTTCTAATTGAAGAGTTGGCTATGGAACGGCATATTCCTAAAGTAATCGTTCACTCGCATAGTGCAGGAATAGATTTAGGACAGGGAAGAGAACGAGCGCTAGAAATTCATGAATATTATAAAGAAAAATTTGATAGGAGATATGCTACTGACTGTTGGGCATGTTCCAGGCTTGCAGCAGATTGGCTATTTGGGCCTCAGATTCCCAGAAATGATATACGGATTATCAAAAATGCAATTGATATTCAGAAATACAGTTTTAACCAAAACTTCAGATTACAGGCGAGGAATAAACTAGGGCTGGATAATTGTTTTGTAATAGGTCATATTGGCCGTTTCGCATATCAAAAGAATCATGAGTTTCTAATTAAAGTTTTTGCAGGCATTTTTAAAAAGAATGATAAGGCTCGTCTGGTTCTAATTGGAGAAGGCGGAGGAATGTCTGCGATAAAAGCTATGGTGCAGGAGTTGGAACTGGAAGAAGCTGTGAACTTCCTGGGGTGGCAGGATAATGTAAATGAATTACTTTCGGCGATAGATTTATTTGTATTGCCTTCAAGGCTTGAAGGATTGCCGGTTGTTTTGGTTGAGGCCCAAGCTTCAGGGTTGCGATGTATAATAAGTGACTGTATAACAGATGAAGTATGCATAACAGATAATGTTGACAGGCTGCCGTTGGATGAGGACGAGTGGATTCAGAAGATAGGCACTTATATGGAAGGATATGACAGGGCAGATATGAGAGAGAAAATCACAGCTGCAGGGTACGATATTGCAGAGCAGGCAAGGGTCTTAGAAAAGCTTTATACTCACAAATTATAAATATAAGTATAGAAAACAGGTATGAGTCTATAATACTATTAAAACTAAGGGAACGCTAAATGGACTATCGGATTGAAAAGTTAATAAAAAGCCTTAAATATGAAAGAATTGTTGTGTATGGAACTGGTATTAATGCAGAAAGAGTAGTGGATGCATTAAGTGACAGAAATATTATAGGTATTCTTGATGGAAATATAAATTTTGGATATTTTGATGGGATAAAGATACTAACTATTGAAGAGATGCTCCTGCAACAGCCGGAAGCAGTCATTATAGCAGCACAGCATTCCTCTACCCTATCTATATATAATAGAATATGTAAGACTTGCATGGAGCATCATATAAAACTGTTAGATATGTCTGGAAATGATCTATTCGATTTGGTAGATAATATTGAAAAACAAAAAGACTGTTTTGAAAAAAATATTGAGGAAATAAAACGAGAGATTGACCAGCACGAAGTAATAAGTTTTGATATATTTGATACATTAATAATGAGAAATACATTGTTTCCGGAAGACGTGTTTTATATTGTTGAAAGCAAGGTTAGGAATAGAGGGATTGCATTATGCGATTTACGAAATAGGCGTGCTCTAGCTGAGCAATCAATAGATTGTATCAGTCCCAACATATATCAGATATACGATGCTTACCAGAAAAGAGAGGGATTTACATCTACAATCAAACGTATATTGCTTGATTATGAACTTTCTGTAGAAAAGGCAGTTCTAATCAGGCGGGAAGATATCGTTCAAGTGATGAATTATGCAGTTAGTAATAATAAACCTGTATATCTTATATCGGATATGTATCTCCCAAAGGAGCTGATTGAGGTTATTTTGAGCGAACTTGGTATTGTAGGATATCGCGATATTCTTGTCTCCTGTGATTACCATCAAACAAAGTATACCGGTTTATATCATACATTTATGGATTTATATCCGGCAGAATCTTATTTACATATTGGTGATAACGCAGTGGCAGATGGCTTTTGCGCAAAATCCAATGGAATGGATGTATATATTATTCAAAGCGCATTAGCATTGTTAGAGAAATCAAGTTATGGATTTATGCTTAAAAAACAGCTTTCTCTTAATGAACGTTCAATGCTGGGCTTATTAATTGCTAAGATTTTTAACAGTCCGTTTTCACTTTATGGCAGTGACAGAAGACCATATGTAGATAGCATTAAAGATATAAGCTACCTTTATTTTGCGCCAGTGATTTTGAAAGTGATGCTGTGGCTGATGGATAAACTTTTAGAAGGGGATTATGAGAAGGTCCTTTTTTCTGCAAGAGATGGTTTTTTAATACAAGAATTATACGATTACATGCGATTAACCAGAAACGGACTTCCGGACAGTGTCTATTTTCAAGCTTCACGGGTTTTGTGTGCACGTGCCGGCTTAAGCAGTGATGCAGACATAGAATGGATGTTGAGTGCTCCATTTGACTGTTCATGGAAGGAGGTTGTGAAGGAAAGGTTCGATTTAAATGATAATGATATGCTGGATGAACATAATTCAGAGTATAATTCTGTACTGGATTATGCAATGTCTCACAAAGATAAAATCTATAAGCGATCGAGAGAGATTCGTCAAAATTATAATAAGTATATGAAGCTACTGGGCATTAAAGAAGGCAGAACATATGCCTTTTACGATTTTGTCTCTTGTGGTACATGTCAGTATTTTTTGAGCAATTTTGTATCATTTGATTTACAAGGGCTGTATTGCGGATACTATGACTCGGTAACAGGTGGAAAACGTAATGTCCCAATAGAAGCATTATTTGTTAATCAAAACTATTTTCAAAAGGAAACTGCCTTTTTTAAAAGATATTTGTTGTTTGAACGCATAATGACATCAACGGCAAGTTCTGTAATTAGTATGGATACTTGTGGAAAGCCGTTATTTAGCGAAGAAAGTAGAAGTTTGCATGAACTTGATATGGTAAAAATTGCTCAAGAATCAATTAAAGATTATATAAAAAAATATATTGACTCCCTTTATGTAGATGGGAGCAGTATTGATGTAATGTTTGTTGATGCTTTGTTTGCATTATTTAGTTTGAAATATACAAACGAAAATTGTGAAGAATTTGAACAAATTTTGTTAGTGGATGATTTTGGAAAAAATGTTTTAAAAATAACCAGGGAGGAACTACAGTAAGCCAAGTGCATATTGTGCTAGAATGGGAAAGGATAAAGAGATAAATGAAAAGATATAATATAGGATACGTTGCAGGAGTTTTTGATTTATTTCATATTGGGCATTTAAATTTAATAAGGAGAGCAAAAGAAAACAGTGAATACTTAATAGTTGGGGTATTAACGGATGAACTAGTGATTCATTTTAAAGGAAAAGCACCATATATACCGTTCGAGGAACGTTTGGAGATTATTGGGGCATGCCGATATGTGGATAAGGTAGTAGGCGTTACATTTGATAATATTGATAAAATGTCAGCGTGGGAATTATATAAATTTGACTGTTTATTTTCGGGAGATGACTATGTAAATAACGAATCATGGATTATAGATAAGCAGAGGCTTAAACAGGTAGGCGCAGATATCCAATTTTTTCCATACACGAAGACTACTAGTTCAACGCAAATTAAAAAAATAATTGGAATATGATTATAGGAGGAAGTTATTTACATGATTGAGTTAAGTGTAATTGTTCCCATTTTTAAAGTAGAGAGGTATTTAGCGCAATGTGTTGAAAGTATTTTAGGGCAATCATATAAAAATTTGGAGGTTATTTTAGTAGATGATGGCTCACCAGATAACTGTGGTGCCATGTGTGACGAATATGCTAAAAGAGATTCCAGAATAAAGGTTGTACACAAGACAAATGGAGGACTCGTATCAGCGCGAAAGGCTGGTATTGAAATAGCACGTGGGCGTTATATTACCTATGTAGATGGAGATGATTGGTTATCTGACAATACATATGAAGTATTAATGCGATATGTAGCAGAGAACAGGGCAGATATCGTCACGGCTGGTTTTATAGAGGATTTTGGAACTGAGGAGAGCAATTACATTGATACGATGAAGTCTGGGTATTATAGTGGGGAGATGTTAGATAAGTACTTATATGAAACTATGCTTTATGATAAATCAACAGGGGATTCTGGAATCAGGCCGAATGTCTGGTCAAAAATATTTTCCAGAGAGGTGATATATGATTGTCAGATGTCTGTGAATAATCGTATAAATTATGGTGAGGATATGGCTTGCACATATCCAGCATTATTAAAGGCAGATAGTGTCTATGTGACAGATGAATGTTTATATCATTATAGAAGAAGGGCAGATTCTATTACAACCGAAAGGAATTTGAACTATTTTGAACAGATAGGGATATTGTATAAAGAGTTGGCAAAGGTATTCTTTCAGCATAGGAAAATAACGAATATTTTGATGAGTCAGTTAAATAGTTATATGAAATATTTGTTAAATAAGGGTGACCGCGATTTGCTAAATGGAATTTTAGAGTCCAGTCAGTCAGAAATGAAACCCTATTACTTATTTCCGTTTGATAAGATTGCAAAAGGCAGTAAAATAGTTGTTTATGGTGCGGGGGTTGTTGGGCAGGATTATATTGCACAGATATTGAGTCGTCCATACGTGAAACTGGTGGCATGGGTAGACAAAAAGTACAAAGAATATGCGGCTAAAGGTTATGATGTTGTAGATACATGGGAGTGCTATATACGTTCTTATGATTATATAGTTATAGCTATTCTAAAAGAGCATGTGGCTATGGAAATAAAAAAAGAGTTGATGGCGAATGGGGTATCTGAAAGTCATATTATTTGGTCACTTCCAGTAAAGGTAAATAGAATCATGCCTAGAAAAAAGAAGATTGCATTTGCGGTACATCGCTACGGCTTAGAGGTAAATGGCGGGGCAGAATTACATTGTAGGATGCTTGCAGAACATCTAAAAGATAAGTATGAGGTCGAAGTATTTACCTCATGTGCCAATAGTGTTGAACCTTGGGATAATTATTATCATGAAGGCTGCGAAATAATAAATGGTGTTTTGGTAAGACGGTTTAGAGTTGAACGTGAACAAAAACCAGCATTAGCAGGTCAGCTTTATCAGTTAATGATTAGAAATGAGCTTGAAGAACCGAACCAGTACTTTGTGGAAAATGGACCGTATTGTCCCGCTCTAATTGATTTTATAAAGAATCATTATGAAGAATATCAAGCCATTATCTTTTTTTCATATGGAACATATATCTCCTCATTAGGGTTACAGACGGGATTAAATAATGGACTGTTTATACCAACGGTACATGAGTCAATATCAATACGTTCATTATCATATGAGAAAGTTTTTGAAGGAGTTCAAGGGTTTATATATAATTCTTATGAAGAGAGAGAGATGGTGAGAAGTGTATTTTCTAATTCTGATAAGAAAGAGATGGTAACCTGTGTAGGATTTGATGAACCAGACATTGATAAAATTGATAATTCCATTGCTAAGAAGTATGGAGAATACATGATTTATGTGGGAAGAATATCGGACTCTAAAAATTGTCAGAAATTATTTGATTATTTTTTGAATTACAAGAAAAGAAACGCATCTAAATTGAAATTAGTTTTGGTTGGGAAAGAAGATGGTGTTAAAGTTCCAATACATAAAGATATCATACATGTTGGCTTTATCAGTGATTTGGAAAAAACAGCGCTGATTAAGGGTGCAAAATTTTTGGTCAATAATTCAATTAATGAAAGCTTGTCATTAGTGATGCTGGAAAGTATGATTTTAGGGAGGCCTGTAATTGTAAATGGAAATTGCGATGTAATGAGAGGGCAGTGCCAAAGAAGTAACGCAGGATTGTATTATAACAATTATCTGGAGTTTGAGGCGGTAATTAATTATATGCTTACACATGATCGCGAATATGAAGCGATGTGCGAAAATGGTGTGGATTTTGTTAGAAAGAATTATACCTGGAGCGTTGTTATCAAGAATATATGCAATTTTCTTGAAACCTACAAGAAATGAGGTACGAGATGAGTGACATAAACATTGAAAATATTATGAATGAAATCAGAGCGAATATTGTGCCTGATGCAGAACAGTTTGATGTAGTACAGATGCAAAATGACTCAATGTCAGCTTATCATAGGAATATATTAGGTAGGCTCGAGAATTCTAATGAAGTTGTCGTATTTGGAGTTGGGCGTTATGGGAAGATGATTATGAAGGCATTAAAAGCTGGAGAAATTGAAGGAATTAAGTGCTTTTGCGATAATAATCCTAATATTGCGGGATTAAATATTGAGGGACTTCCGATTGTTAGGCCGGAAGAGGCCTTTAAAAAATACCCGGATGCTGTATTCGTTATTACAGCAATAAATTACCCTGTCGAAATTACTGCCCAACTGTTAAAAATGGGGGTAGATGTAGAAAAGATACTTTTTTATAATTTTGCTAGAAGTGGTTTATAAATTGATGTTGAGGAAAAAAACGATGAATATTTTAGTGGCGATAAATAGGCAATATATTTCAAAATTAGAGGTTCTATTGGAATCTTTATTCACAAACAATTCTGTTGAAACAAATGTATATTTACTACATTCAGAATTAGATGATACTGACGTAATGAGATTACAAGACTTTTGTAAGAAGAAAACTGATGATTTAAATATACATAAAAAGCTGAACGCGATATTAGTAGAAGGCAGTATATTTTGTGATGTGAAAATTGATATTCCAGGTTTGAGCATAGAAACGTATTATCGATTGCTCGCGGCCGAGATTTTACCTCCTGATATTGATAGGATATTGTATTTAGATGCGGATATAATTGTCGATGGTTCATTGGAGGAATTTTATAATATAGATTTTTGCGGAAATGCTGCTGCTGTGTGTGCGGATACCATTGCAAATTTTAAAGAGAATATACGAAGTAGAATTGGTTTGTCAAAGGAAGGAACTTACTTCAACGCTGGTGTTATTTTGATGAATATGAGTGCCTGGCGGAAGGTAGTAACACGTCAAAAAGTAATAGAAATACTGCAGAGTGGTAAGAGCTTTCCGTTTCACGACCAAGATATATTGAATATATTATTAGATAAAAAGCTTGTATATGTAAATGCGTTTGTGTATAATTTCGAGGTGGTGCTGGCAAGAGATTATTCTGAGTATTATAGAAATATTGTATTGCCTTTAAAGCAAAAACCCATTATTTATCATTATGCTGGTGACCATAAGGCGAAACCCTGGAATATTGGATATAACTGTGCTGATTTTAATAAGTATTATTGGAAATATGCAGGAGCCCTAATTAGCCAAAGGGAAGGTTTAGTGGATTTAAACGGGCAAGTGGAAGAATATAAAAGGGAATTAGAGTATCTACAAGCCAGAGTTGACAAATTTAAACGTTATTTTGATATTACAAATCACTGGTTGGAATTAAAAAACAATGGAAAAAGTATCGGGGATTACTTTCAGAGAAATAACATAGTTCATATTGTAATTTATGGTTGGGGAGAATTAGGACATAGATTACATGAGGAGTTGAAGAAAAGTGAAATCTGCGTTGATTATGTTATTGATAGCAATAAAAAAAGAATAGCCGATATTTCAATAAAATGCCTGTCTGATGATATATTGCCCGAAACAGATGCAGTTGTGGTAACACCGATTATGGATTTTGAAACGGTATCGAATGAATTAAAACAAAGATATTCATGCCCGATTATATCAATAGAAGAGGTAATCAGCTCTTTTGAAAAATCAATCTCAAAAAATCATGAAAAGTTTGTATCCGTAATTGTACCCATTTATAATGGAACAAGTTATGTCGAGGGCATTATAAAAATGCTTGAACGTAATTATAGTATTGACACTGAGATGAAGATAGAACTTATAATTGTAAATGATAAACCAGATGATTTTGTTGATCTGTCTTCTATATTGACAAAAGTCTTAGATGTTCAAGTGATAAATCATCAAGAAAATAAGGGTATACATGAATCGCGGGTAGATGGCCTGAGAGCTGCTTCTGGAAGATATATTGTATTTTTGGATCAAGATGATATTTTAGAGGACAATTATTTACATAGCCAGTTAGCGCAAATTCAGGAAGGGGATGCAGTTGTATGTAATGGTTATACAACGGATAGGGAATACAGAGGCCTGATTTATCCTCATTTCGGTAGAATAGAGTTTTGCGTGGACGAATGGTCTGCACTTGTATGCGATAATAGGATTATATCTCCAGGGCAGGTAATGATAAAAAAAACAGCGATACCAGAGTGCTGGAAACGCTATATTTTGAAAAAGAATGGAGTAGACGACTATTTCCTGTGGATTAGCATGTTTGAAAAGAGAGCTAAGTTTATTATTAATGAAGATAAGATTTTTACTCATACATTTTGTGGGAATAATTTGTCAAATAACTATGCTAAAATGAAAGAGGCAATGGAAGAGTTTGTTGAAGTATTATCGAAATCAACAGATATTTTTGATTCGTTAACCTTAAGAGACTTTTTTTGTAAAATATATTCGTATCATATCATGGAGCTCAAATGGGGATGGAATTTATGGGAAGAGGACTTGGAAGGTTTTGAAGAAGTACACAAATTAGTTACTGATATGCGCGAGCAAATAAATAGGTAGGAAGATGACGAGACAGCAGAGTATATTAGATAATTTTCATAAAAATTTTCATAAGTATTTGGGAGAGAAAATACTAATTTATGGAAAAGGGGCATATGCAAGGTTAATCATTGAGAATTTTAAAGAATATTCGTTTACGGGTATTATAGATAGACTGGATCTTGAGGGGAGTTACTATGGTATTCCGGTTTTAAAGCATGATGAGGTTGTCCAATCAGGCTCGAGGGTTATGATAATTGCAGCGAGTTTGAATAATACGGAGATTATAAGGAAACGGGTAGGAAATTTTTGCATAAAGAATCATATAAAGTTGTATTCGGTGGATGGAAGAATACTAAATGTTGATGATTGTGTGATCCCTGTAAGGGACCATGAAAGTCACTGGATATCACAAAAAAAACTTCGAGAAAGTATTGATGAGCATGATATAGTTTGTTTTGATTTACAAACAATATTAATGGAGAATATTGGTAAAAATGGTTTTTTTTATACTGTTCGAAAAGTACTGATAGATGATTTGAAATGGGCGGCAAATCAAGATAAAAAGGTCGTTTTGTGTATAAAGTCGAGAAGTTCAATAGAGTACAAATTCTTTTGTAGAACATACAAAGATTTGTGCGACAAATTGGTTTTATGTGAAGGACAGGGAGATGAGCTTCTTGTTAGCCTGCAGAATTTAAGGAGGAGCAGTACTAATAAAGATACATTTTTATTTATTGGCAGTGTGGGAGAATGTTTTGCAAAAGATGCAGATTTTTCTGTCTTTCGTATATATTCGCCTATTGAAATGCTTCTTAATAGCTCTTATAGATATTTATATAAAGATACTCAATCTAAATTAGAGATGGTTTATTTACAGGTAATTATTAATCACATTTTTTCTTCTCCATATGCATTGGAAGGTACAAATGGACTTGTCCGAATTCAGAGTGCACATGATATAGGTTATGTTTTTTTAGGTCCTATAGTGCTTGATTTTATGTTTTGGTTTATTTCTCAATTGAAAAAAAATAAAATAAAAAACGTAATTTTTTCAGCAAGAGATGGGTATGTTATACAAAAATTATATTTAGAAATTATTAAAAGTTTGGAACTGAAGGATTTACCGGGGTCTATATATTTTTATACATCTAGACGAGTATGTAATATGATTCGCATAAATAATGTATCGGACATCAACAGTTTATCAAAGGAGTATTTTTGTGGAAATGTTAAAGAAATGTTGATAAATAGGTTCATGTTAAAGGAGGAAAATTTGTATGAAAGAGAAGTTGACGAATACAGGTCTGATTTTGAGTATATAGAAAGTTTTAGTTCGGAGATTTTAAATAAAGCTAATGTTGTTAAAAAAGGGTATTTAAAATATATAGAGGCATTGGGGGTAGATGTCAACGAAAATACAGCTTTTTTTGACTTATTTGCATCGGGAACATGCCAGTTAGCGCTGTCTAAACTATGTAATAAAAATTTTAAAGGTTTATACTTTTCAAGATTTATTACTGATGATAATGAAAAAAATGAGTTAGATATTGAGAGTTATTTGGAGCCAGATTCTTTTATGGAAGACCACTCTTTATTTATAGAAAGTATTTTGACATCCTTAGAACCAACATTGTCAGATATTGGAAGTGATGGTGAAATTTTATTGGGAAACGAGACAAGAAATAAAGAGGAATTAAAGTACGTTCAGAATGCACAGGAGGGTATAATGTTATTTGCTAAAGATGCATTAAAACGATTGGACGGTGTACCGGATATAGAAAGAGATTATGCTCGTGATATATTTGGCATGCTTATAAGTCAATATACTAATATTGAAAATAATACCTTTAAAAATATAATTATAAGAGATGAAATATTAAATAGAAATCAATATTTAGGCGATTTTTATAAATATTGATAATAGGCACAGTAGTACCGACTGACAGTTTAAAATACAAGACGTAAGAATCAAGCTAGTAAAGCTGTATCCGGTTATAGTTTACAAACTCACATGATACAGTACGAATTAAGATATTGTTTTGATAATCTTGGCTTGCTGTTATGTATTGTGCTTGTTATATCGCAGATAGAATATAAAATGACTTTTGGAGGAGATGAAATGGCAGTTCTTCATCAAGAATATTATAAAGGAACAGGAAAAGGGCAAGCAAAAATCCAGGTTAATCGGGATATTCGTTCCTATATTGAGGATAATCCTAGTGGAGACTTTTCACAAGTGCTGGCTATGGATGCTAGATGGCAAGTATTCTATCATTTATCGGATATGAGAGCATCAATCTTAAATTGGTATGAATGGAGTAAGAATGGGTCAATCTTAGAGATTGGTGGGGAATTCGGTGCGTTAACAGGACTACTTTGTAAGCATGGTAAGCATGTGACAACAATTGAATATGGATTGTTTAAAGCAGAAACTATCTGTAAACGCCATTCGAATAGAGAAAATTTGGATGTATATGCTGGCAATTTGTTTGATATGGAATTTGCAGAAAAATTTGATTATATTGTGATGATTGGCAGTTTGGAACGTCAATGTGGAGGGAGTAATTCCCTTGAAGATTATCATAGATATATGAAGAAGATTGTGACATTGCTTAAACCAAATGGAAAGCTTTTGGCAGCTGTGGAAAACCGATATGGACTTCGTTACTTCTGTGGTGAAGTGGAAACCTACACGGGAAAGCCATATGCTGGAATTAATCATTATCCGCAAGGGGCTAGAGGTTATACATTTAGCAAAAAGGAACTATATGATATAATGTGCAGTGCAGGATTTAAAGCTGTGAAGTTTTACTATCCACTGCCAGATTATAAATTGCCTCAAATGATTTATTCAGATGAATTTTTACCTCAAAAGGATTTAGGGGAGCGTTTGTTATTTTATCATCTCAATAAAAATACATTGGTGGCTTCGGAAAATAATTTGTATGAGGATTTGATTGATAATCATGTATTTCCATTTTTTGCAAATTCGTATCTTACGGAGTGTAGCCTAGATGGGAAATATAGTACTACCATATTTGCAGCAGTTACAACTGATAGGGGAAAATATCATGCTATGTCTACGAGTGTATTTTATAGTTCAGGAGGGGAGGAGCGTAGAGTAAGAAAGAGGGCGTTGTACCGAGAGGGGATATCAAATGTACGAGCAGTTTATGATAATATGATGGAGCTAAAGAAGCATGGAATTACTATTGTTCCTCATTATTTGGAAAATGATGATATAATTATGCCGTTTATACCTAAAATAACATGTTCAGATTATCTTAGAAAGTTAGTAATGTTAGGGGATGGAGATGCATTCGAATTAATATTTGAATTAATATATCAAAATATACTAAAATCTTCAGAACTAGTTCCAGCGGAAGAAAATAAGTTACCTGAAGTGGGGGGAAACGTAGTGGAATATGGGCCTATCCTTAAGAGGTGCTATGTGGATATGGTTCCATTTAATTGTTTTTATGTAAATGGAAAGCTACTATATTTTGATCAGGAATTTGTTATGGAAGATTATCCAGCTTTATACCCGATGTATAGGGCATTAATGTATACATATTATTTTATACCAGATGCAGAGAAACTTGTTCCCATACATGAGATGAAACGGCGATATGGATTAATTGAATTGTGGGATGTTTTCCAAAAAGAGGAAGATAGGTTTGTGTCGGACAATCGTAGGCATGAGGTATATCAAAATTTTTATAAGTGGATTGGTGATGATTTAACTCGGATAAACTGTAATGCAGAGTTATTATTGAAATCAGAATTTTTTCATGAATGTGATGCAGATTGATGATATAAGTGGCAATATTAGTTGCTGAACAGGTTCGTCTGCAACAGTGGGCCGATCTAAAAACCCGTGCGGGCAGCGCTGTCTGATAGTTATAGTGGCTCAGTTGTCAAGACAAAAATCTAAGATTTTTATAATGAACTGATATGGTTGATATGTAACGAGGAACATGGGGAGGATAGTGGAACACTCCCCAGATCCATATATGCATTAAGCTACATAAGGCAGAAGCATTGCCGGGTAGTAGCACTCAGCAGGTGTTTTGTAATCAAGGGCAGAATGGCATCTCTCAAAGTTGTAGGTGTGGACATAACGTCCAATAGCAGATCTGGCTTCCTTGATGTTGTTATACAGTGTCAGATAAGCTTCTTCATACTTGAAGCTGCGGAACCAACGCTCAATCATGATGTTGTCAGCCCAACGGCTTTTTCCATCCATACTCTGACGGATACCATTTTCTTTTACAAAGTCAACATATTGTTGACTTGTGAACTGACAACCCTGATCAGAGTTCAAAATCTGTGGTTTTGACACAGCAAATGCTTTTTTAAGAGCATTGATAACCATTCTGGTATCAAGTGTATCATCGACTTCCCAGCCTACGATACAGCGGCTGTACCAGTCGATTACAGCAGTCAGATACAGAAATCCGTGTCTGATTGGAATATATGTAATGTCAATAGACCACGCCTGATTTGGAGCGTCTATGGCAGCATTTCGCAGAAGATAAGGACATACCTTTGCCTGTTGCATCCGCTTGGAAAGATTCATCTTAGGATAGATTGGGTAAATATCCATTTCATTCATATAGCGATGTGCTTTACGCCGTCCGACATGATAACCTCTATTCTGGAGCTGTGCAGACATTTGTCTTGCTCCCCATGTTGGATTGTCCGTATGAAGATGGTCGATAATCTCTTTACAAGCTAGTTCTTCATCTGATACAGGTGAAGTCTTGTAATAGATGCTTGTACGGTTGATATCAAGCAGTTTTGCTCCTACGGATGCCGGGATTTCTTTAGTCGTCAAAAGGTTTTGGACTAAACTTACTCTCGTAGTCAGGTCCACAAATTTCTTCAGATTTTTTTTTGAGCCAGTCAACCTGCATGGTTAACTGACCAACCTTTTTAGCATACTCCGCCTTTTCCTTGCGTTCTTCAGCAAGCTTGTCTTTGAGGTTTTCCTCACGCTTGTCATCGAACACTGAGGAAGCGTTGTTAAGGAATTCTTTCTTCCAATTGCGGAGCAGATTTGGTTGGATGTTATTCTCGGTTGCAAGGGAGTTTAGATCTTTCTCGCCCTTAAGCAGCTCGATTACTAGGTCTGATTTAAATTTAGCACTAAAATTTCTTCTTTGTCTGGACATAATGATGAATCCTCACTTTCATACTGATTTTAGTATATCAGATTCATTAATATTTGTCCGAAAAAGTGTCTTAATTTATGAGACCATTATACTCGCGATATTTGGTCATAACAGCTGACCTCCTTAAAATGTATTTACGTCAAACGACGCATAAATACATTTTAAGGAAAGAAGCTGCGATTTCCATGGCTCCGGAATATAGGTTTCCATTAAAGCGGAATCACGGTTTCCTTTATATCGGAACGTCGGTTTCCAACCTCCGGAATTGGGGTGTAAAACCGCCCGGAATACTCAATTATTATTAATGGCATTAGATTGCTACTATTTATTGTTTTTATAATATTGTAAGTGAATAATGTATAATCTAAGCTTGAAGATATATTTTCGATTATTTTTTACAGTTTGGTGCTAATTGTTGGGTGGAAATGAAATCGAACCGAACCAGATGGACTGTAATGAAGGATTATTATTGAACTTGGAAGGGAAAATATCATGATTGACGTAAAGGCAGACAATTTATGTGGTTACACAGTTCCGGTGAGAACTAGGAAAACAAGGGCAGTACAGATGGAGCTATTGCAGGTTTTTAAAGAATTCTGTAATGCACACCAGCTTCGTTATTATCTCTGGTCAGGTACATTGTTGGGGGCGGTGCGCCATCAGGGATTTATCCCATGGGATGATGACGTGGATGTTGTTATGCCGCGAAGAGACTATAATACCTTTAAACAACTGGCGGCATCTGAATTAAGCGCTCCATATACGCTTCATACCAACGAAAATGATTCGGGCATATTCCGGGGAAGCATGTGCAGATTACGTAACATCAATACCACAGGAGCCGAATATTGGGAGATTAATGGCAGCAATAATTGGGGAATATGGATAGATATACTGGCTTTGGATTATGTGTTTGAAAATGAGGAAAAGCGTAAGAACCAGCTCCGAAAGATTGCAATATATAAAAGACTTTGTCTGATTCAAACTTTCGGTGAGGGCAGACCGGAATATCAGACATTATCCAGATTAAAGAAGTATGCATATCGGATGATTATTAAACGGGAAGGCAGGGAAAAGCTTTTAAGAAGCTATGAGGAGGCATGTGCAGCCTGCCCGGAAGAGGAAGGGTATTACGTCCGCCCGTTTACTGCGGCTTTTAATGCAGATGATTATCAGGTGTATTACCGGAGTGATTTCAATGAAACAGCGCAGTTATCATTTGAAGGCTGTAAACTCGATGTTCCGGCAGGATATGACCGGTTATTGGGTATGATGATGGGAAAATATATGGAGTATCCATCTGAGGAACTGAGAGTACCGCGTCATACGGGGATTTTTGATCCGGAAACACCGTTCCAAATATATCGCCGCAGGCTGGCGGAAACTTTTAATGGGTTAGAAGGAAAATTAATTGTCATTTTTGGCGCCGGCAATATGTTTGAGGATTATATGCGCAGATTCGGCGGTAGGTTCAGACCTGCATATATTATTGATAATGGACGGGAAAAGTGGGGAAGGTCTGTTCATGGAATTATGGTCTGCGGGCCTGAGAAACTCTTGGAAATTCCTAAAGATAAGCTGCGAATTATAATATGTAATATTTATTACCGAGAGATTGCATTACAATTAGAAAAGATGGGCTTTGATGAGTATTATCTTCATATTGAGAATGTTTACTGGCTGAATGATATCCTGTTTCCGGCCAGGCTTGAAATGAAGGGGGAACCGGAAAGACAGGGAATGGTTTTGCAGGAGCTGAAAGCTGATATAGGGCTTGGTGTAGATGTGGGGTTTGGTTGTGGGGCAAAGCTTTCTCCTGATACCGGAATGATTGAGTCCGGTGATGATACATGGATGGCAACTTACAGGATTTACCATGCGCAAGCGGGCAGTTACCTGAAGCTGAATGATGATGCGTATCGTTATGGAGTTGCTACCTACAATGCAGAAGTAAATGGAACATATATTTATACCTATTGCTACCAAAAGGAAGAAAACTGGACAACCTATAATCACGATTACCACGAATCGCAGCTGAGAGGTGGAAACTATTATTTTAATGACGACAGATATTTCCGCGTCTGCCTGAGAAGAGCAGATGGAGCCTCAATCCCTGCGGACACAGGGATACATCTGGATAATATACTCTCTTTTGTTTCCACATATACGGAATATCAGCCAAAAACATTATTTGCAGACGAAATACGGGATACGGCGACTAAGGTATTAAAGAGAAAGAAAAAGGGAAAGACTCTGACACTGGCTGTTCTGGCTGATACGCATTATGTGGTTGGCGGTTGCTGGGAGGATTCGCTTTACAACATACAGGCGGTTCACGAGCAGACTGGTTTTGACGCAGTTGTCCATCTGGGGGATATTACCGATGGAATGGTGCCCAGGGCACTGACAGAAGAATATGTGCATAATGTTATGTCCGGATTACAGAGTGTGGGGACGCCTGTATATCTGGTACAGGGAAACCATGATTCCAATTATTTTTCGGGAAATCCTGAGGTGCTGGATGATGATGAGCAGTTTAACCTGTATCAAGCCGAATTGCCGTCTGATGTGGTACGGGATGGAAAAAGTTTCTGGTATTATGTGGACAGGCCGGATTTGAAGCTTAGGCTACTGTTCTTGGCATCCTTTGACCATCGTGAAAAGGTGCGGTATGGATTTCCGGCAAAGGAACTTAAATGGGTGGAAAGGACACTGGAGGAGACACCGGATGGATATTCCGTATTGGTCTTTGCTCATGTCCCGCCCCTTCCGGAAATCCATTACTGGAGCAATGAAATCAGGAATGGAGAGGAGTTAATCAATATTTTGGAAAGCCACAACAGAGGTGGACACAGGATTATGGCATATGTTCATGGACATAACCATGCTGACCAGATATACGGAAAACGGGATTTTCCGATTATTTCCCTTGGATGTAATAAATGCGAATATTTTATGGATAAGAAGCCGGAAGGTGCTATTGTTTACGAACGAAAGCTGGAAACTGTATCACAGGATCTCTGGGATGTAATGATAATCAATCCTGAGGAAAATCAGCTTGACTTTATCCGCTTTGGTGCTGGCGAGGACAAGCATATACAGAAGAGAGGCAATGAAATATGACAGAAATTTGGGCTCATAGAGGGGCTTCCGGCTATGCGCCGGAAAATACGCTGGAAGCATTTGCGCTGGCGGCAGAGATGGGGGCTGATGGGGTTGAGCTGGATGTTCAGATGAGCCGCGATGGTTACCTGGTGGTGGCCCACGATGAGAGGATTGACAGGGTCAGCAACGGCACCGGATTAATACGTGATTTTACATTGAAAGAACTGAAGGAGTTTCATTTTAATAAAACCCATCCGGAATACAGGGAGGCCAGAATTCCCACATTGCGTGAAGTATATGAGGCTTTAAAGAACACATCATTGTGGATAAATGTGGAGTTAAAGAATGGAATTTATTTTTATGAGGGGCTAGAGGAACGGGTCTTGGAACTGACAGGCCGGTTAGGGATGGAGAAACGGGTAATCTATTCTTCATTTAACCACCATAGTATGGTTCATCTCAAACAACTGAATCCGGATGCACTTACAGGGCTCCTGTATTCTGATGGAATATATGAAGCATCGGCTTATGCACAGGAAATTGGCGCGGGTGCCCTTCATCCTGCATTCCATAATCTGCAGTATCCGGGAGTTATGGAGCAGGCAAGAGAAAGAGGTCTCAAGGTTCACGTATGGACTGTGAATACTTTGGAACAGGGACAAGCGTGTCTAAAGGCAGAGGTGGATGCAGTTATCACTAATTATCCGGATAAAATGAAAGAACTTTTTTGAAAGGCTGGTTTCCAGCCTTTTCTATTTACTTTTTCTGCCCTGTGAAGTATACTTGGATAAGGTAAAATCGGAGAGAATATGGGTTTTATAAGGATGGAGTGCGAATGAAAAAGGTAATTACATATGGTTCTTTTGATTTGTTTCATGAGGGACATTACCGTTTACTGAAAAGAGCCAAGGAACTGGGGGATTATTTAATTGTAGGAGTAACTACGGAGCACTATGATGAATCCAGGGGAAAGCTGAATGTCATGGACTCCCTGATGGAACGTGTGGAGCATGTCAGGCAGACTGGATTGGCAGACCAGATAATTATTGAGGATCATGTGGGACAGAAGGTAGAGGATATTCAGAAATATGGTGTGGATATCTTTACAGTGGGATCTGACTGGATTGGTGCTTTTGATTATCTGAAGCAGTATTGTAAGGTGGTGTATCTGGAGCGAACGAGAGATGTCTCCAGCACTATGTTGAGGGCGAAGAATTTTTCATTGATACGGCTTGGGATTATTGGGTGTGGCCGCATAGCAAAGCGAATGGTTCCAGAAGTGAAATATGTCAGCGGTATATATGTTGAGAGCGTTTATAACCCCAAAATTGAAAGCGCCAGGAAGTTTGCAGAGGATAATGAACTCAAGTTTTATACGGATAATCTGGAAGATTTTTTTAATCAGATAGACGCGGTTTATATAGCATCACCTCATGGGACGCATTATGAATATGTGAAACAGTCATTAATGGCAAAGAAGCATGTTTTGTGTGAAAAACCTATGGTGCTTAAACGAGACGAGGCAGAGGAACTGTTCGATTTGTCAAGAGAAAAGAATTGTGTTTTAATGGAGGGCATTAAGACGGCTTATTGTCCGGGATTCGTACAGATGTTGAGTATTGCCAGAAGCGGAGTAATTGGCACGATTAGGGATGTGGAGGCATGCTTTACAAAGCTGACCAGTCCTATCTTGAGAGAGTTAACTGATACAGAGACTGGGGGAAGTTTTACGGAGTTAGCCAGTTATACATTATTTGCAATTATAAAGCTTTTGGGAAGTAATTACAAGGAAGTGAAGTTTGACGGATTCTGGGCGCCCAATGGGGTAGACACATTCATAAAGGCATATATTAGATATCCTTATAGTCTTGCAGAATCCAGGACAGGATTGGGTGTTAAGTCAGAGGGACAACTGATTATATCCGGCACTAGAGGATATATTAAGGTGACGGCTCCGTGGTGGAAGACACAGGAGTTTGAAGTGTGTTATGAGGACACTACTCAGAATGAACGGTATTTTGTCAAGTTTTTAGGGGATGGCCTGAGGTATGAAATCAGTGACTTTGTATCGACTATGAATGGTTTTGAAAAGAGTGAGTATAAATTGACAGCAGAGGAATCAATAGCGATTGCAGGAATCATGGAAGAATTTTTAAATATGAGAAATAGGGGGGGGGGGGTAGAGGATGAAAGATTATAATAATAGGGGCATTAAGATGTTTAGATAAAGCGGTAGGTGTCACTATGGATAATATTGACAAGATAGCGACTTGGGAACTTTATAAATTTGACTGTCTGTTTTCCGGGGATGATTACGTGAATAATGAGTCCTGGATTATAGATAAAAAAAGCTGAACCAAGTGGGAGCAGATATTCAGTTTTTCCCATATACGAAAAGTGCCAGCTCCACGCAGATTAAAGAAGCGATGGGCAGGAAGTGATGCTTTTGGAGACAGGAATGATTCGTTTACGGAATCCTGGTGATATTAAGAACAATAGAAATCAAACACTCTTTAATTTAGCATTTGGCGTGTTTCTTGTTTTGTATCTATGGTTTATTTTAGACACGTTTTTTTGGTCAGATGATAGAAAATATGAATTTATAAAAGGTGTTTTAGGGAGCAATCAATGGAACATAATTCAGTTTATATGGGAACGGATTAGCGTTCATGTAGAAATGCATGGCCGTTTTTTTCCAATTACTTCTGTATTTGCTGAAGGGCAGAGATATTGTCGGTCATTTTTTACTTTTTGGCAATGCTGACATATGAGGCTGCATATCCATTTATTCTGCTTATCCTTCTGCTTGTTTTTTATGAAGAGCCATCCCGGAAAGGACAAGTCAGGAAGGCGGCTCCATATCTGATTGTATGGTAAGAGGATTTATGGTATCCGTATCAGCTCGATATCAACCAATTAGTCCCAATTAAGTATTGTAAATATAAGCTAGGAACGAGGTTTCCAGTGTCTGTAAACAGGCAGGATATTGGTGCATATTTTTATGGAGGGATTTCAGACCGTGAAGGGGGATTTACGTGGACATCGGATAAGGCAATGGGGATGTATTTTGACTTGGAGGATACAGATTATGAAAATATAAGAGTAGAAATCAATGTAAAGATGATTTATGGGGGAAGGCAGCCGGTCAATATACATGTAAATGGAGTTTGTGTATATTCTGATGTGTTAAGTGGGAAATCTAAAATTGAGTTTGAATGTATCAAGCCTCAGAACGGTATTTTGGATATGCATTTTGATTTTCCGGAAGCGAGATCACCCTGGGAAACAGGAGAGTCTGATGATTTCAGAAAGCTTAGTATTGCAATGGATGATATGATATTGGAAGGTTTTTAATATAATCTGTCAGTCCGGGAGGAAAGTTATGTCTGTTTCTGCCATACTATTTCTAATATTTGTATTTTTAAAACCGCTGTATCTTTTTCCGTCAGGAGGACTGGGTGTAGGTGATGCAGTACTGGCAGCGGCTTTTCTAAGCGCAATGATACGCAGGTTTAAAAAAAAGCGGCATGGACTTTTATACAGGGAGGATTACTTTTTTTATGCATTTTTAGTATGTGTATTTCTGGTGAATGGCTGGTATTATATTTTGTCTCCTCATAACGATTTCATACGAAATACAGCCTATTGGATTTATGGATGTATGCTGTTATGGACTTTAAGGGGGGTGGCTGAAGAAAAGAACTTTCTGCTGTATCTGAATCGAATACTGAAGCTTATATTAGTTGTTCAGCTGGCGGTTTATGTCTTAGGAGCAGGGCGTATTTATTATGAATACTGGGATGCGAACAGGTATATGGGTACATTTAACAATCCAAATCAGATGGCATATGTGCTGTTTTTGACTATCCTCTTAATTTATTTTTATGATAGTGAGCACCATAGACGCTCGTTCTGGCTGTTTTATATTATCGATGGCTTTCTGGTTCTGCTTACAAAATCAACGGGCATTTTTTTAGGATGGATGCTGTTGGCTGCGGGGATTGGTTGTATTTGTATTTACAGGCAGTATAAAGCTGGACGGATATCCGGCAGATTTTTGTGTTGTATGGGCGGAATTCTTGCTGCGGCATTGATAATCGGTCTTTGGATGATTTGGCCGGAGCAGGGGTTTACCATACAAGATAAAGAGTATAATATTCTTACAAGGATTCAGGAGAAGCTGGCGCTGCTTTCACAGGGAGGGGTCAGAAAGCTGATAATTGACCGTGGCGGAGAAAAGATACTATATTATCCACAATATCTTCTGTATGGGGCGGGCGAAGGTTCCTTTGAACGTTTTCCGCTGGCAGTGGTGTGGAAAAGTGAAATTCATTCAACCCTGTTCAGTCTATGGTTTTCCTACGGTATAATACCTATGGTTCTGATTATGGTGTGGCTTTGGAGAAACGTAAAATGTGCGCCTGTATACTATTGGCCTGTTTATATGGCTCTTTTGGCGGAAAGTATGACAGTAATTAACTATCGTCAGCCATTTTTCTGGATGATACTGGCCTATGCCGGTATAAAATCGGCCAGTCATAATTACGGAGAGGGCTCATGGATTTCGAGTAAAAATCGGATAGATTGCAGTAATATAATGCTAGTGTTATGCAACCGGCAGTAATCCAGTCCCGTCCTCTTTTTTTATCTGCCCAGATTAGGTGATAATGAGTACCGTAGATAATGAATCTTCCTAAAATTAGGGACACTATTACATCTTGGGGAGTATGGATGCCTAAATAGTTGCGGGTAAAGCCAACAGCAAGTATAATGAGTAGCAGAAAGCTTGCTATTGTTTTTTTTCCTTTTGAAATCATGTACAGCTAAGCCGCCCCATACAGCCATGGCTTTGGCAGTATGTCTACTGGGAAAGGAGTAGCCACTGGCCCTGGAGTTGGCAGACTCTACAGGGGTTATCCTGCCATCACGAATTCATGGTCTGTAAGCACAGACAGCCATTTTAATGGCCTGATTTATAAAGTTTCCCATGTAAAAATTGAAGAGCAGGTATAAGGCAGACTGTTTGCGGACAAACCAGTATATGCCGGAGATGAGGGACATAATTATAAAGCGGCAATAAGTAAAAGTTTGAGCTTGGAGGTAAATAGGGATGAATATAACAGCGTTAATAATGGCCGGAGGGCGCGGAGAACGTTTTTGGCCTAGAAGCCGGAGAAATATGCCAAAACAGTTTCTGACCATTACAGATGATGGTAAGACGATGATTCAGCTGACTGTTGAGAGAATAGCTTCATTGGTAAAGATGGAGGATATTTATATTGCAACAAATAAAGACTATAGGAAGCTGGTACTTGAGCAGCTTCCAGGTATACCGGAGGAAAATATACTGTGTGAGCCTGTAAGCCGTAATACAGCACCTTGTATTGGACTGGGGGCTGTGCACATTGCCAAAAAGCATAAAGATGCCCTGATGTTAGTTTTACCTTCTGATCATTTGATTAAATTTAATAAAATGTTTGTATCTACATTAAGAGATGCCTGCCGTATAGCGGAAATGGGAGATAATCTGGTTACCATTGGCATCATGCCTGATTATCCGGAAACGGGATATGGGTATATTAAGTTTAATAATCATGAAATGGAGGGCCGCGCATATAAAGTAGAACGGTTTGTGGAAAAGCCAAGCCTGGAGGCAGCGAAAGAATATCTGGCTACGGAGGAGTATTTGTGGAATAGCGGGATGTTTATTTGGAAGGTTTCCTCCATTTTGAAAAATATAAAGAAATTTATGCCTGCTATGTACAAAGGACTGGAGCAAATACAGTCTGCTATCGGTACAGATGAGCAGCAGATGGTGTTGGAACAGGAATTTAATAAAATGGAATCCCAGTCCATTGACTACGGCATAATGGAACGGGCAAAAGATATCTATATATTACCAGGTGCTTTTGGATGGGATGATGTAGGCTCCTGGCTGGCAATTGAGCGTATTAAAAAATCAAATGAATTTGGAAATGTAGTGGATGGAAATGTCATTACAGTAAATACTCATAATTGTATAATTCAGGGAGACAGAAAACTGATAGCTGCTGTTGGCCTTAAGGACATAGTTGTGGTAGATACGGAAGACGCTATTTTGATTTGTGAAAAGGATAGTACGGGGGATATAAAAAGGGTATTAGAGAATTTAAAGATTTGTAACCGTGATGAATATATATAGACGAATTAAGGAGCAGGGTAAGGTGACAGAGAGAGCAAGGGACACATACAAATACTGGCTTAATCAGAATCTGGAAGATATTGAGCTTACAAAAGAATTGGAGGCAATCAGCCAGGACGCAAAGGCCATCGAAGAACGTTTTTACAAAGATTTGGAATTTGGGACCGGAGGCTTAAGGGGGATAATGGGAGCTGGGACCAATCGTATGAATGTTTATACAGTTGCCAGAGCCACCCAGGGATATTGCAGTTATTTGAAAAAAAATTATTCTGGGGAAATTCATGTCTCCATAGCATATGACAGCCGATTAAATTCAGAATATTTCGCCAGAACTGCAGCAGGTGTGTTTGCTGCAAATAAAATCATAGTTCACATATATCCGGAATTAATGCCGACTCCCTCGCTGTCATTTGCAATACGGCAGCTGCACTGTAATGGCGGCATTGTTATTACGGCAAGCCATAATCCTTCAGAATATAATGGCTATAAGGTGTACGGAAAAGACGGATGCCAGATAACGACTGGGACTGCAAAGGAAATTCAGAAGGAAATAAGCCGGGTTGACATGTTTGCAGATGTGGCTCGGATGTCATTTGAGAAGGCTCAGGCAGAAGGCTTGGTTGTCTATATTGGCAAAGAAACAGTAGATGCATTTATTCAGGCTGTTTCAGAACAGGCATTATGCGATGCGGGAATGAAAAAGGATATATCTATTGTTTATACTCCGTTGAATGGAGCTGGAGGGTATTGTGTTAAGAGAGTGTTGAAGGAAAATGGTTTTCAAAATGTTTATGCCGTAAAGGAACAAGAAATGCCGGATGGATGTTTTCCAACTTGTCCCTATCCGAATCCTGAAATTGAGCAGGCGATGGAATTGGGAATTCGCGATGCAAAGCGTTTGAACTGTGATTTGCTGCTGGCAACCGACCCGGATTGTGACCGGGTCGGTGTGGGGGTAAAGTCTGGATGTAAATATTTGCTGTTAAGCGCCAATGAAATCGGTATGCTGCTGCTTGAGTATATCTGCAAACAAAGGAATGCCGGCGGCAGTATGCCCTGCCGGCCTCTTATGATGAAGACCATAGTTACCATCGATATGGCTGAGCGGATTGCATCTGATTATGGGGTAGATACAGTGAATGTGCTGACTGGCTTTAAATATATTGGGGAACAAATAGGACTTTTGGAGGAAAAGGGAGAGGAAGAACGGTTTATATTTGGATTTGAAGAAAGCTATGGATATCTGTCCGGCAGCTATGTCAGGGATAAGGATGGTGTAGGCGCTTCCCTTTTGATTAGCGAAATGGCGGCATATTATAAAAACCAGGGAAAAGGATTAAAAGAAGTACTGGATGAATTATATGCAAAATATGGATATTGTCTCAATACCCTTCACTGCTATACCTTTGAAGGCATGGAAGGAATTAAAAAAATGGATGGAATCATGAGTGGATTCAGAACCGCGGCTCCAAGTCAAATTGGAGGACTGAAAGTGATATCCATCAGTGATTATAAAGAGTCCCTGATTAAATATAGGGATGGAAGGGAGAATCAAATTGAGCTCCCTAAATCTAATGTGATGAAGTTTATGTTAGAAGGAAATGCATCCATGGTGGTCAGACCTTCGGGTACAGAGCCAAAGTTAAAGTTATATTTTTCAATCTGCGCAGATACCGAAGAAGACGCTAAACAATTGGAGATGAAGATAAAAGAGGATATTGAAAAGGTACTCTATTAGAGACTCTGCTATTAAGCATATACTTGGTGGTGATATCGTGCCTGCATGCCTCCATGCCGAAAGCGCAGCTCCGGCAGGTCCTGCCGCATCCAGTAGCTCCTGTAATAGCCTGCTTTCTTCTGGATTCTTTCTTCTGGATTAATTCTGCAGCAGCGCTTTTTCTGCGTATCTATTTTCATCACAAAACGGTTTGATTTCAACGTTTTTCGGCAGCTTATCCATATATTGTGTATTATGTAACTAAGATTTACCTTTTTTATAAGGGATAAGATACGAATAGGGGAGGAGAGTAGATAATGGGAACAATTTTAGACGCACCAGTTCAGATATTGATGGGAACGAATGTAAGGGGAGCATTCACGGCAGAGGATAACCGTGATATTTTGGACAAACTGTTGGGAACAGCTGCACCGAAGACTGGGGCCCGGTTACCAGAGGTAATTGAAAAACGGCGCAGCGATATGGCCAGCCAGGGGATGATTCTTCCACTGGTTGGATATGCAGATGATGAAAGGCTGGCTCCCAATCAGTTTTTGGTTACGGTTGCCCTGCAGACAGTCACCGGGGATATAAGAAAAGATATACTTTTCGATATGGTTGTGGATATGATAAAAGCTGTTCAGATTCAGGATCCGAGTAAGAAGAGTGTACGGGCATTATTGGTTGGGGCTGTTAATAATCTGGTTGAAAAGAACTATCAGGAATCCATGGACTGTTTCAGGAAGGTGTCCTACTGGGGCTCTATCATAGGCGGATGCGAAGCAGATTGTGTACGGGCTACCTTGTGTTATGGCGCGGTGAATATGATGAATGGTCAATACCAAAGCATGACGTATGATTCTCAGCTGGCATGCAATATCGTGGATAAACCCACTTTTAGCGATCCCTACTTAAAATATGCTGCTCATAGGCTGATGGGAATCAGCTGGGTCCTTATGGAGCATCCGGAGCATGCAGTGGCATTTTTTGAGCAGGCATATCATGATTTGGAATGGGCAAACGAAGAAACGCTTTTGGTTGAGGTTCTGTTTCACGCTGTGACGGCCATGATGCAGGCACAGCAATATGATAAGTGTCGAAATGTGCTTGACAGGATATACTCACTGGTGAAGGACAGTGATACATATGGAAAAGAAGCAATTAACAAATTATATGTGTTCAGGGCATTTGTCAGTGACAGAACCATAGAGCAGCTTAAGTCACAGCTATCTGAGATGGAACTGAAGTATGAAGAGATTTCCCGCAGTTTTCTTTTGGGACTAAAAGATACTGTGTTAAAAGTAGTACGGGTCGTTACGCCGTCTGTTTTAACATTTGGGCTGGGAAGTATACTGGGGAATGTCCGGGATATAAAAATGATATGGCAGAAAAGTGGAGACGGCGGAATGAATTTGGCGGACATGCCTTGATGGGAGGTGGTACTTTGAACATTAAAATCATCAGCCAGATAAGTGGTGACAAAGGTGTTAATGTTGCCGGAGACACGGAAGGAGTGACAAGGATGGCAGAGTTGCCGGGAAATCGGAACAATGGTAATTTTCGTTCAAAACCGACACAGACGCAGGAATATGAACGTGATGCAAACATATTTATTGTCCATGGACATGATACGTTGGCTCGTATAGAGCTTAAAGATTATCTGCAGAATACATTGGGCTTTCCAGCCCCGGTCATTCTGGCTGAACTCCCGGATTGCGGCAGGACGATTATTGAAAAGTTTGAAGAACAGGCAGACCAGGCTGATATTGTATTCGTATTGTTGACGCCGGATGATTTTAACGATGAGAATCAGGCTCGGGCCAGACAGAATGTAATTTTCGAGCTGGGATATTTTATAGGTAAAATGGGCAGGAAAAGCGGCCGGGTCATATTGCTGAGTAAGGGGAATCTGGATATACCTTCAGATTTAAGCGGCATTCTCAGAATTGATATTGGACAAGGAATACGTACGGCAGGAGAGGATATACGAAAGGCAGTCAAGATAGCCCTGGAAGCAATTTAATACGGCTGCCGGGCGCAGCATTAAATATTTTGCTATAGGAAGACGCAACTGGCTGTTCTCCAAAATATTCGTGGGGCAGAGGCCAGTGCAACGGTCTCCGGACGATTGCCGCAGCAAACTAAAAAAGTAATAGTCAGACTTTCCCTCAGTATATCACTGGGGGATTTCTTTAGTTTATCAAGGTACTGATGGTTACCTACTTACGTATGAAATTGCATACTGGAACACATTCAGGTTGTTCGCTTTGGCTGTTTCGATGATACTGTACATGACTGCACTGGCTCCAGCTCCATTCTCACTGGGTATGGGGAATTTAATTTGTTTGTTTTTCGACTGCTTCGTCATGGGTGGATCCTTGTCACTTTTCTAAAGATTATGATTAGATGCTGACAAATTATTTGATGGACTATATTGCCTACAACTTTCACGATTAGCTAAATAATATGGTAGGTTCATCACAATAGGGAGACAATGTCCGCCTTCAATCCGGTCAATCAAAATTTTTGCAGTCATTTGTCCCATCTCCTCTACTGGCATGTGAATAGTTGTCAGCATAGGAGAAAGATATTGGGCTGTATCAATATCATCAATACTAATGATTGATACATCATCTGGAATTTTATGCCCGGTTTCCTGAATAGCTCTCATGGCCCCGATGGCGGTTACGTCGTTGCAGCAAAAGAGTGCAGACACGTCAACATTGCGGTCAATCAATTTTTTTGCCCCACAGTAGCCTCCTTCTGATGAAAGCGGGACATTTACAACGTATTCTTTTTTCAATGGTAGTCCAGAGGCATTCAGTGCAGAGCAGTAACCAGTATAACGATTTTCATACTTAGTTTCACCAATATAACCAATTCGCGAGTGACCAAGATTTATAAGGTAACTCATTGCGGTCAAAGCCGCCTGATATCCATCACTAATAATTTGATCATATTTGGCTTCTAAAAGATTCAATCCGGTATACACAACGCAGTTGAAATACTTCTTTAGGAAACTGAGCGTCTGCTTACTGCATCTTCCCAAAATGGCAACTCCATCGACATGATTGTCTGTGATGAGTCGAAGTACGTTGGGATGATGAATGTCAATCGCCGTAAAGGAATATTTAAGAATATAGTTACGCTTAAACGCCTCTTGCTCAATGCTTCTTGCAAGAGTAGAGAAAAAAAGATCCGATTTAGAATCTTCTGCTCTGGCAAATAGACATGCAATTGAGTGGGATATGTGAGGCGAGTTAGCTCCTTTCATTTTTAAGTCGCGTGCTGAACTGTTAGGAACGTATCCGGTTCGTCGGACGATTTCCCAAAGTCTTTCTTGAACCTCTTTGCTAGCGGCGCTAGTGCTATTCTTATTAATAACACGAGAAACAGTAGAGATGGATACGCCGGCTTCTTTAGCAATTTCCTTTAATGTCATAAACTAATCACCCTTTATCTATTATTACTCAAATTATACTTTACCATAAGTATACAGGAGGGATAAACAAAATGCTATATAATGATCATCAAACATTTGTGTGAAATTTTTTGATACACAAACGTTTGACTAAATAATAGATGATATTTTTGTGTAATATGTTATAATTATTAATGAAATAGAACTAATATTTATGGAAATAAGAGAAAGGGGATTTGCAAATGTCTTTAAAAAAATCTGAAAACAAAAAGAAAAAAGACATCATTGCCGTAATACCAAACTGGGGCTGGCTGCTTATATCTTTTATGGTTGCTTTGGCTCTCTGGTTCTGGTTGTCGGTTAATCCATCCACCGCTAGAAGTTTTCCATTCCTTCCAGAAATATTTCAATCATTGAAAACTATGATTGAGAGGGGGGTTCTGTGGAACGACTTCTCCAGCAGTATGATTTCCGTTATTCTGGGATTTATCCTTGGCTTTGTTACGGCAGTGCCGATCGCGTTTCTGATGGCATGGTACCGTCCGGTACGCTACATCGTAGAACCGTGGATTCAGTTCATTCGTAATATTCCGCCTCTGGCATACGTACCGCTTGTTGTTATCGCTGCAGGCGTCGGCAGGAAGCCACAGGTTATCGTTATCTGGATGGCTACTTTCTTAATTATGTGCGTTACAATTTATCAGGGCGTCCGCAACGTGGATGAAACACTGATTAAGGCCGCGCGGGTTCTGGGAGCAAAAGACAGAGATATCTTTGTAAAGGTTATTTTCCCGGCAACCACTCCGTTTATTATCACAGCAGTTCGTCTTGGTGTATCTGTCGCACTTACAACACTGATTGCGGCTGAGTCGACAGGTGCCGTGGCAGGACTTGGTATGAGAATTCGTTCTTTGAACAACAGCTTCGATGTACCGCCGATGCTTCTTTATATTATCATCATCGGTATCATTGGAATTACGAGTGAAAAGATCATCAAATATTTGGAAAGGAAGTTCACTGGATGGCAGGAAACGAGAGAAATATAAAGGTTAAGATCGACCATGTGGAGAAAATCTATGAAGGCCGCAAGGGCCGTATGGTTGCGTTAAACGGGATTGACCTGGATATTATGGAGAATGAGTTTATCTGCGTGGTCGGTCCTTCCGGCTGCGGTAAGTCTACCCTGCTGAATATTATTGCAGGTCTTCTCCCTGCAACCTCCGGCGCCGTTTATGTGGACGGCAAGAAGGTGGAGGGTACGGGAACGGAACGCGGCGTGGTTTTCCAGCAGTATGCTCTCTTCCCATGGCTGACCGTATTAAAAAATGTTATGTTCGGCCTTAAATTAAAGGGAATGAACGATGCACAGGCGAAGGAAATCGCCATGAAGTACATAAAGATGGTGGAACTGGAAGAATTCGTGGACGCATACCCGAAGGAGCTGTCAGGCGGCATGAAGCAGAGGGTGGCGATTGCCAGAGCGTATGCGGTACAGCCGGAAGTGCTTCTCATGGATGAACCCTTCGGAGCTCTGGATGCGCAGACAAGAACCCAGCTTCAGTCAGAGCTGACAAAGACGTGGCAGGAAGAGAAGAAGACCTGTTTCTTCATCACCCATGATGTGGAAGAGGCCGTCATTCTGGCCACCAAGGTCATTATCATGAGCGCGAGACCGGGCCGTATCAAGAAAATTGTGGATATCAATCTTCCGTATCCGCGTACGCAGGAGATGAAGATGGAGCTTCCATTCCTGGATTTAAAGACTTATATCTGGGGTGAGGTTTATCAGGAATATCTGGAAGTGCGTAAATAAGGAGAAAAGCCGTTTGCTTTCAACAACGATGAAGCAGGGTTTGCTGCATTCAAAGCATGGATGGAAGACATAGCAGAAAGACATGAAAAAGAGGTATAAAAACACTTGCTAAATAAGGAGGAAAACATTATGAAGAAGGTATTACCATTAATTATGGCGGCTCTGGTAGCTGCATCACTGGCAGGCTGCGCAAGCAGCAAGACAGAAGCAACAACAGCGGTACCGGCGGAGACTACAACAGCGGCACAGGCAGAGACTACGAAGGAAGAGACAAAAGCAGAGGAGACAACAGAGGCGCCTGCGGAAGCCAAGGCAGAGCCGATCACCATGAATGTGGCATATATGCCTAACTACGGAAGCTTATGGTCCGTGATGACGGCAAAGGAAAAAGGCTATTTTGACGAGGAAGGCATCACCGTAAACCTTGTGGAATTCGCAGACGGTCCTACCATCATCGCAGCGATGGAATCCGGCAGCATCGATGTGGGATACATCGGTCAGGGTGCTCATAAGCTTTGTGTCAACGGGCAGGCGAAGATTTTCGCTCTGTCTCATATTTCCAACGGCGACGCTTTAATTGCCGGCCCTGGAATTACTAAGGTCGAAGACTTAAAGGGAAAGAAAGTTGCATACTCTTCCGGTACCTCCAGCGAGGATATTCTGGTGGGCAGCCTGACAAAGGCCGGTATGACCATGGATGATATTACTGCTGTGGATATGGATGCATCCGGTATTGTAACAGCCATGATTTCCGGCGGTGTGGACGCATGTGCCACATGGTCTCCAAACAGCTTAAAGATTTTAGAGGAAGTAAAAGATTCCACAAAGCTCTGTGATAACTTAACGTTCTCCGACACAACGGTATCCCTTGCAAGCTGGATTGCAACACCAAGGTATGCGGAAGCGAATCAGGATAAGATCCTGCGTTTCACAAAGGCATTATTTAAGGCAATGGACTACGCGGCAGACGATCATTATGATGAGGTTGCCAAGTATGTTTCTACACAGACAGCAACTGATTACGACAGCGTTTACGCACAGCGCGGTGATGCGGACTGGCTGACAGGAAAAGAAGTCTCCGAGGGAGCAGCAGACGGTACCGTAGAAAATTACTATAAGATTCAGCAGGATAACTTTATCAATTCAGGTGTAGTTGAGAAGGAAGTTCCGGTAGCCGATTACGTTATGATCGATAATATGGTAGAAGCAGGCAAATAAGCGGTAAACAGTAACTGTTAAAAGTAATACACAGGTGAAGAGAGTGTCCCGGAGATAGTATCTCCAATTCAGAGACACTCTCTTTTCTAAGGAGGTTAAAGATGAATCACGCATATTACCAGTACAACAAAGAACAGCTTTTGAAGAATCCACGGCTTCCGCTGATCTGCATGCCGGATAACGCCACTGTATTTCAGGCGATGGCAAAGGAGATGTTCCAGGCGATCGAGGAGAACAACCAGGCCGGAAAGAAGACTGTATTTATCTGCCCGGTTGGCCCGGTTGGCCAGTACCCCTATTTCGTGGACATGGTCAACGAGAAGAATTTAATTCTTAAGGATACCTGGTTTATCAATATGGATGAGTATCTGGATGACGATAAAAAATGGATTCCCGTGGATCACCCGTTAAGTTTCCATGGGTTCATGGAACGGACTGTCTATACGAAGATCAAGCCGGAATTAATTATGCCAAAAGAGCAGCGGGTATTCCCGGATCCTGACAATGTAAGCTATATTCCGGAGCTGATCGAGAAGCTGGGCGGTGTCGATATCGCATTCGGAGGCATCGGCATCAATGGCCATGTGGCGTTTAACGAGGCGGATCCTTCTCTTTCACCGGAGGAATTTCTGGCGCAGAAGACGAGGGTTCTGGCCATTACACCGGAGACGAGGACGGCCAATGCCATCGGTGATTTTGGCGGAGCGCTGGAGGATATGCCGCATTACTGCGTAACGATCGGAATCCACGAGATTGCCCATGCGAGAAAAATCCGTCTGGGTGTATTCCGCAACTGGCACAGAGCGGTGGTGCGCCGTACAGCTTACGGAGAACCTTCCACCGATTTCCCGGTGAGCTTACTTCAGAACCATCCGGATATTACGCTGACACTGACGGATTATGTGGCGGCTCTGACAGACTGAAAAGGGAAGAAGCAGTAAAGACAGTGAGAAGAAGAAAAGCAGTAAAACGGTAAAAACAGTGAAAAGCAGTTAAAACAGAAGCTGCATAGGAAAAGAGAGAGGATAAAGACAATGCCATTGATTCCATTAAGACCTCTGATGGAGGCAACGATAAAATACGGATTCGGCCAGGGCGCATTTAATGTGAATGCGGTAGCCCAGGCAAAAGCGGCCATCGAAGTGCACGAGATGTTTCGTTCCCCGGCCATTTTACAGGGAGCAGATTTAGCGAATGGCTTTATGGGCGGCCGTACGGATTTCATGAACGCAACACTGGAAGACAAGAAGATCGGCGCGAAGAATATCGCGGACGCTGTAAAGAAATACGGAGCCGATTCTGAAATTCCAATCGTACTGCACTTAGATCACGGCCGTGATTTTGATTCCTGTGTGGCGGCGATTTTAGGAGGCTACACCTCTGTCATGATTGACGGCTCCTCACTGCCGTTTGACGAGAATGTGGAGCTGACAAGAGAAGTGGTAAAATACGCTCACGCAAGGGGCGTCAGTGTGGAAGGGGAACTGGGCGTTCTGGCTGGCGTGGAAGATCATGTATTCTCCGCGTCCTCCACCTACACAAACCCATTGAAGGCAGTGGAATTCTTCCGTAAGACCGGCGTGGATGCGCTTGCCATCTCCTACGGAACCATGCACGGCGCGTCCAAGGGAAAAGACGTGAAGCTGAGAAAGGAGATCGCCACGGCGATCAGAGAGTGCTTAAGCCACGAAGGTATTTTCGGTGCGCTTGTATCCCACGGTTCATCCACGGTTCCGAAATATATCGTAGATGAGATCAATGCCCTGGGCGGAGAACTGACGAATACCTATGGCATCGCTATTGAAGAACTGCAGGCAGCCATTCCCTGTGGGATCAACAAGATCAATGTAGATACCGATATCCGCCTGGCAGTCACGAGGAACATGAAGGAACTGTTTGTAAAATATCCGGAGCTTCGTACCAGTGCGTCCATCGGTGAGATTTACGAGCTGATGGAAGCGAAGAAGAGCCAGTTTGACCCGCGTGTCTTCCTTCCGCCGATTATGGATACGGTTATGAAGGGAACAATCCCGGATGAAGATGTGGCGGCTATCGTGAACTGCGTGGAACGCGGTGTGAAGGAAGTGGTAGGAACGCTGATCGTGCAGTTTGGCTCGTTCGGCAAGGCGCCGCTGGTGGAGCAGGTGACGCTGGAAGAGATGATTGAGCGGTATAAGAAAAAATGATATGGTTTTCAAATGGCCCGCGAGGAGTACCCGGATGGGATGTCTACCGGGCTGATATAATTTTTTACGGGTGAATAATAAAAAAAGGTGGAAAAGCATGGGGAAAAATGTTTTGATTGTCCATGGAGGCGGACCAACAGCGGTTATCAATTCTTCCCTTTACGGAGTCATAGAGGAAGCGAGGAAAATTGGAAAAATTAATAAGGTTTATGCGGCAATCGGGGGAAGTGAAGGAATTTTGAAGGAGCGCTTTTTAAATCTTCTGGAATTTTCGGAAGAGAAGCTGAAGCTGCTTTTGGAAACTCCCGCTACGGCGATCGGATCGTCCCGGTATGCGCTGGAGCAGGAAGATTATGAGGCCATGGTCGGTATTTTTAAGAAGCATGAGATTAAGTATGTGCTGTTAAACGGTGGAAACGGAACTATGGATACGTGCGGACGTATTTATGAGGTTTGTCAGGACGAGGATATCCGCGTCGTTGGAATTCCAAAGACAATCGATAACGATATTGCAATTACAGATCACACTCCGGGATTTGGAAGCGCGGCGAGATACATAGCGGCCACGACCGCCGAGGTAGGCGTGGATGTAAAGTCCCTTCCAATTCACGTATGCATCATTGAGGCTATGGGACGGAATGCCGGCTGGATCACCGCGGCATCGGCACTGGCCAGGAAAAAAACGGGGGATGCCCCGCATCTGATCTATTTGCCGGAAAGACCTTTTAACGAGGCGGAATTCTTAGAGGATGTAAAACGTCTTCATGAAGAAAAGGGCGGAGTTGTGGTCGTAGTCAGCGAGGGCCTGAAAAATGAAGCGGGTGAGCCCATTGTTCCTCCAATCTTTAAGACGGAGCGGGCAACGTATTATGGAGATGTCAGCGCCTATCTGGCCGGGCTGGTTATTAAGAAACTGGGAATCAAGGCGAGAAGTGAGAAACCGGGTATCTGCGGAAGAGCTTCGATCGCATGGCAGTCTCCAGTGGACCGGGACGAGGCGGTTTTGGCGGGAAGCGAGGCATTAAAAGCGGCAGTTGCCGGTCAGAGCGGCGTCATGGTTGGATTTATCCGTGATGAAGAGGCGGAGAAGATTGACGGCGTATATCGCATGCATACAGAGATGATACCGATCAAAGAAGTCATGATGTATGAGCGGACCATTCCGGAATCCTACTTGAATGAACGCGGCAACGATGTGACAGAGGAGTTTATCCGTTGGTGCAGACCTTTGATTGGGCCGGAACTGAGAGACTTTATTGATTTTAACGTAACAAGTTAAAATTAAAGAATATTATGAGAAGTTCACTCAGCGCTGAAAACAAGGAGGGTATTTCATGAAACACATTTTTTTGAATTTGAAACGGTTTGACATCCCAAAAGAATACGGCGGGGTAAACAGCATTGCTCCTATGGGAGAATGGGGAAGCTTTATTGTCTCCAATACACAGGAGCAGCTAAAAAAGTACGCAGTAGAAGACGTGGAATTTGCCATGTATTTTCCAGAGGCGCACTTAATTCCTGCTGTGGGAGCGCTGTGTGAGAACAGTCCGGTTAAAGTGGGATGCCAGAGCGTATACCGTGATGATACGGCGGTTGGGGGCGGTTTTGGCGCTTTTACGACGAACCGGACCGCGAACGCGGCAAAAGCCATCGGCTGTACCACGACAATTATCGGTCACTGTGAAGAGAGAAAGGACAAGGCGGGAATCCTTGCGGAAGCCGGTGTCACAGATACAAAGGCAGTGAACCGTCTGTTGAATCAGGAGATAAAAAGGGCAGTTTCTTCCGGTCTTTCTGTGCTATACTGTATCGGAGAGTCTTCTGTAGAGCAGGAGAGATGGAAAGAGGTATTAAAGGAGCAGATTGATATCGGTCTGGAGGGTGTGGAAAGAAATATGGTCACCATTGCCTATGAACCGATCTGGGCCATCGGACCTGGAAAGATTCCGCCGGATAAAGACTATATCACCATGATCGGTACCTATATTAAGGAAATCACCGAAGGATGCGACGTTGTGTACGGCGGCGGATTAAAGGTGGATAACGCAGAGATGCTGGCTTCCGTACCGGTGATGGACGGCGGTCTCATCGCATTGACCAGATTCCAGGGAGAGATAGGCTTTTATCCGGACGAATATCTGGTAATCATTAAGACATACATGGGACATTAATATTGAAGGAGGAAATTATATGAAATTATCATTTGAATACGGCGCTGGCCTTATGACAGCAGAACTTCCCGATACAACTGACATCTTTATTCCGGGTGAGACCGTGCCGGATCCGGCATGCATTCCGGAGGATCGCCTGGTTGAAGAGACTTTAAAGTCCATCAGAAACCCGATGGGAATGGAACCGCTCTCTGAGCTGGCTCACAAGGGATCCAAGGTTACTATTATTTTTCCGGACCGTGTAAAAGGCGGAGAACAGCCGACATCCCACCGCAAGATTTCCATTAAGCTGATTCTGGACGAACTGTATGCGGTTGGTGTTGAGAAGAAGGACATTTTACTGATCTGTTCCAACGGTCTCCATCGGAAGAATACAGAACAGGAGATACATAATATTCTGGGCGACGAGCTGTTCCATGAATTCTGGCATACGCACCAGATCATCAACCACGACAGCGAGGATTACGATCATCTGGTAGATTTGGGAACCACGGACAGAGGTGACCCGGTTCTGATGAACAAATACGTTTACGACAGTGATGTTGCGATTCTGATCGGCCATACCCAGGGCAATCCTTATGGCGGATATTCAGGCGGATACAAGCACTGTGCGACGGGAATTACCCATTGGCGCTCCATCGCATCCCACCATGTGCCGGAGGTTATGCACCGGAAGGACTTTACTCCGGTCAGCGGAAAGTCCCTTATGAGAACAAAGTTCGACGAGATCGGACAGCACATGGAGAAATGCATGGGCAAGAAGTTCTTCTGCTGTGATGCGGTTCTCGATACAAAGTCCAGACAGATCGAGATCAACAGCGGATATGCAAAGGTCATGCAGCCTCATTCCTGGATCACGGCAGACAAGAGAACGTATGTGCCGTGGGCAGAGAAGAAGTACGATGTTATGGTATTCGGTATGCCTCAGTTCTTCCATTACGGGGAAGGCATGGGAACCAATCCGATCATGCTGCTTCAGGCTATTTCCGCCCAGGTTATCAGACATAAGAGAATTATGAGCGATAACTGTGTGATTATCTGTTCTTCTCTCTGCAACGGATACTTCCACGATGAACTGTGGCCGTATACAAGGGAAATGTATGAGATGTTCCAGCATGACTTTATGAATACGCTTCCTGACATGAACCGCTACGGCGAGTATTTTGCGACCAATGAGGAGTATATCAGAAAGTACCGCTACTGCAACGCATTCCATCCGTTCCATGGATTCTCCATGATCAGCTGCGGCCATATTGCAGAGATGAATACCTCCGCAATCTACCTCTGCGGCGCTCAGGATCCTGGCTATGCAAGGGGAATGGGGCTTAAGACGAGAGCGACCATTGAAGAGGCACTGGAGGATGCAAAGAAGAAATTTGTAGGACCGAATCCGAATATTCTTGCGCTTCCACAGACATTTAAGCTGGGAGCTGTACATCTGATGATGAAGGATGACGTGTATGAGGGAAAGGGCGCGGAAGATTGTGCCTGTGCAGCTCATATGCACCATTAATAGAACTGTGATGTGTGCAGGAATAAAATGATTCCTGATTAATACAATGACGGAACGGCCTTACAGGGCAGGACTTTACGGCTGGCGGGCCGTTCTAAGCAATGCCTCGGCACACTTTGGGATATCATAGAGACAGGGCATTGCCTGTACCGATAACAGAGTTTATGGAAGGAGGTTTTACAGTGAAAACATTGATCAAAAATGCATCTGTGTACCACAACCATCGTTTCGAGGCGCTGGATCTTCTCTTGGAGGACGGAAGAATTTCCCGAATGGGCGGCTGCGAGGGAGAGAGATGTGATGAGGTGATTGATGCCGGAGGAAAACGCGTGGTCCCAGGTTTTATTGATATTCATACTCATGGAGCAGTCGGTGTGGATGTCAATGGTGCGGACGCAGACGGCTTGGAAAAAATCTGTCGTTTCTTCGCTTCGCAGGGAACGACCAGCTGGCTCTGTTCTGTTCTTACGGACACGAAGGAGCAGACCATGCATGCCATCCATATGTATAAAGAGTGGAAAAATACGGAGCATCGCGGTGCGAATCTGATGGGAATCCATCTGGAAGGGCCGTTCTTATGCCCGGCTTATAAAGGGGCCATGCCGGAACACCTCTTAAAGAAGCCGGATATGGAGCTTCTAAAGGCGTATCAGGAGGCGGCGGAAGGAGAGGTCCGCTATATCACGGTTTCTCCTGAGGTGGAAGGCATTGTTGATTTTATTCCCTATATTAAGAGTCTGGGGATTCAGGTTGCCATCGGTCATTCGGGGGCGGATTATGATACAGCGCGGCGAGCCATACAAAACGGTGCATTGGGAGCAACTCATACCGGCAACGCCATGAAGCTGCTGCATCAGCATTTTCCGGCGATCTGGGGAGCGGTACTGGAAGACGATGAGGTGTACTGTGAAATGATTTGTGACGGAAGACACCTTCATCCGGGGACCGTTCGTTTTATCATAAAAGTCAAGGGCCTGGACCGTGTGGTTGCGATCACGGATTCCATCATGGCAGCCGGACTTCCGGATGGCAATTATAAGCTGGGAGTTAATGATGTTGTCGTTGTGGGCGGTGATGCAAAGCTGGCTTCCGACGGAACACGTGCAGGCAGCACGCTGACAACCGGAAAAGCTCTGAAGAATCTTCTGGAATTTACAGGACGTTCTCTGACGGATATTATCCCGATGCTTACGGAGAATCCGGCCAGACTGATCGGTGTTTATGACCGGGTAGGTTCTATCGAACCTGGTAAGGACGCAGACCTTGTGTTTTTGGATGGGGATTACAAGATAGTTCGTACAATCGTCAAAGGCAAAGCGTGCTATGAAATAAATGTACATACTATATTTGGCTAAAGCAACCATTCTTGTCCAACTCCATGATTATCTCATAGGACGGACCTGGGTAGAAGGCGGTGGGTTATTCATCGCTTACAATGGAAAAGGAGCCTCGCCGGTAAAGATATGATATCAACTAACCGGTGAGGCTTCTTATATGGATTAAGATATGATTCTGCTGCCAGTCTCCGGCGCGGCCGTATCCTTCTCAGTATTCCAAATTCCGTCACTTCCCAGCCAGTAATATAAATCCTGGTCCGAGGATTTTACATAACAATCAGCTTCCATATACCCATTATGTCCAAAGTAATACCAGTTGTCGCTGATGCAGCGCCAGCTGTTTACCGGGTAGACATTGTTTGGATATACATAGCGCCATCCCGAGGAGGTCTTATCCCATTTTCCGTTGGCGATAAACCAGGTGTCTTCGGTGCGGATGGTCAGAGGCTCAGAGTTGTCTGTCCATGGTCCGGCCTGGGAGCTGTAGGTGCCCAATGCCCGTACGGTGAACGTGTAATTTCCCTCTACATTGATGTAGGAACTGAAATCATAGGTGGATTCGGAAGTCTTTTGGGTGGTTACCAGTATTTTGTCCCGGTACAGGCGCAATTCGTATGCTTTGCTCCCGTTTACCTTATCCCATACAGCGGTGGTCTGGTTCCAGCTGACGGATGTGGTAATAGGAAGATTGCCGTCTATGGCAGGCAGATACACCTGAAGGATTAAAGTGCTTCCGTCTCCGTCCGTTTCGGCGGTTTTAAACTGGGCCCCGCAGCCGGTCAGCGAGAAGATGCTGCGTTTGGTGCTGGAAAAATAGTATCCGTCCTTTGCAGAGAGCTCCACTTCCACTATGGGCCTCTCGCCATAGTCCCACTGGTCATCCTTTTTGTCGTACACAGCACCTTCCACCTTGAATTCACTGTTGCTGGATACTGCATATACATTGCCTACCAGTTCGCCGCCCTTTGGGGCTGTGTCCCAGGAAAATGTCAAGGGTATGGATGTGATTGCTTTTTCCTGTCCATAGGCGGAGAACAGAGTGCCCATAGAAAGAAAAGCTGCCAAGGCTGCGATTATGAGTGATTTTTTTGCCATTGTATATCCCTCCTTGTGGTTCCGTAAAATTGACTGCCGGTATACATGTTACTATTACTATTGTACTGTATTTTGGGGTGAAATTACAAGTTTTATTTGATAATAATATTGGGTAATAATATTGGGTTGATAGTAATGAGCCTGATAATATTGTTGAACCAATTCGGGAAAGATACGGATTTATGCATATCCTGGGAAGGCAGGCGGCATAATAATCATGGAGGTGATATCATGAGTCCAAAGGAATTAAATTATATTGAGGATGCATTAGGCCATGAGCAGTTTTTAATGAATCAGTGCCAGGAAGCCATCCAGAATCTGCAGGATCCTGCCCTTAAAAATCAGGTACAGCAGATGGAACAGAAGCATCAGCAGATTTTTGACAGTTTTTATAATCTCATATAAGGAGGAAGCAGAGAATGGATGACAAGTGTATTATGGAGAACCTTCTCCTGACCGAGAAGGGCGTATGCGACCTGTATGTTCACGGAACCATCGAGTCTTCCACAGCTAATGTGCATCAGACCTTTAACCAGGCGCTGAATGACAGTTTGTGTATGCAGGATGACATCTATAAGCAGATGTCCGCTAAGGGATGGTATCAGACGGAACAGGCGGAACAGCAGAAAATCATGAAGGTAAAAAATCAGTTTTCAGGAATGTAATCCGGCCTGACTGGGTTTTGAGAGACTGATTGGGAGAAAGGACGTTAAGTCATGGAATGGTCCGTGGATTAACGTCCTTTTTTGCGTGCCGTCCAATTGCGCCGCGGAGCCTGTATGATGCTGGACCGGTACAGGACCGTATTTCCCCAATACACGGACCACAGCAGCCTTCATTGCCTGAATATCACGAATCTGGCCGGACAGCTGGTGGGAGATTGCATGAAGAACAGGATATGCATTCAGGAACATAATAAACCATTCATGCCGGTAATCATTCAAACGATGCCGTCAAGGCGCAGCGAGTACCATTTCAGCGGTATGATGGCTTTGCAGTCATCCGGAGGGCTGTATATGATAGATAGAATACAAAACAATTAAGAAAAGGAGAACAGCAGAATGAATAACAACACATTAAAAGCTTCAATAGGTATTGAATTTTCCCTGATTGGGACCCAGCTTCATGCCATGTATGAAAAAAATGAGGGAGGATACGCAGTTCTTTTGATTCCGTCGGAACAGACGCCGGACAGCGGCATTTCCGTAAAGGATCTGATTGACGACATCAAGAAGATGGCCAAGGGTGTGTCCGGCAGTGATACTGCCGTGGACACGACACAGCTTGAGACGGCCATGACCGAGGCTGCCAAGGAGGGCGGCGGCTCCACATCCATGAAACTGGAGGACATTGTAATCAAGCTTCAGATGGCTTATCTGTACATCTGTAAAAAGGGAGAGAATTCTGTCCTGGAGTATGCGTTTCAGCTGCAGGTGGTGACAGAAGGTCTGGTACCGGAAACCATTAAGCCCATTGTGGATGTGACGAACCTTTCCATTTCTGTCTGGAATACGGACAGAAAGAAGGTAGTGGACAAGATGGCCCTGATTACTGTGGACGAGTACCTGGGCGTGGCTGCACTGCCGGCCAAGAGTCAGGCCGCTAAGTAGCGATGTAAAGTAATATGCAAAGCAGCATAGAAAGATTGCAGGAGGGAGCGTAAGGAATGAACCAGAGGCAGATGTCGTGCAGTATAGCCGTGGAGGGCGCCGTCAGGGGTTGTCCGGCCAGGCTGGCTGTCTGGTATGATAAGAGCGAAATGTCATTTTGCGGGGAGCTGCAGATGGACCAGAGGGGGCCCGCGGGATTATTGGAGGCTGTGGACGGTGAAATGGCTTCCAAATTCGGAGCATACGCTTCCGGTCTGGTCCATGTCTCCAATCAACGCGCCACTCTTTCCTGCATTCATGGAATCACAGCCCTGGGTTATGGAGAACCGGGGCTGTATTTCAAGGCAGCGGCCGGCAGGGGAAGCTCAGCCATTCTTTTTTCATTTTCAGCAGACAGTAATGGGGGAAACGCACAGGTCTCATCCCTTATGGATGCAGTGAAAAAAGCAGCGGGCTTTTTTGGGATGGAGGAGTTTTATTTCTTCGGACGTGTGGGAAAGGGGCTGAGTCCCCGGGATTTGATGGCTGGGGCGCCGGGAGCAGAGGCTTTTCCGGCCCGGATTGACAGGTGCAGCCTTCTTGCCTACTCCCATTTAAAACTGAACGGAGACAGCGTGTTTGAGAGGGCGGTCAGAGAATTGTTCGGCCTTAAGGAGGCGCAGCTTTTTCTGGGGGCAGGTGAAGGCGGATTTCTGTGTATGGCGGCAATACCTGCAAGTAAAAACAGTTTCATGGAGAGCAGAAACATGTGTCTGGCAGTTGAGCTTAGAAGCAGCGCCTTGTCCCTGGCCCTTCAGGGCTCCTTTAGGTTCGCCTTTGTGCCGGATATGGAGTTTCATGTAAACTGCGGCATATCCAAGAACCGTTTTATGGTGGAGGCCTTTGGGGAGGTCAGGGAGCCCATTCATCTGGCAGGACCTTTTTCCATAGGGGATACCTGCCTGGCCATAGGGTTTGACCAGGGGCCGTCCTTTGCCATGTTTGCCAATCTTTATATACGGGAAATTCACCTGTTTGGGGCTGTGATGCTCACCGTGGCAGGGTCGGTTCCAAAGCTGGATTTGCTGTCGGCAGCAGTCAGCGATCTGTCCATTCCCATTTTGGTAAAAAATCTGCTGGGGCTTTCCTTTGACGGCCTTGACAGCATCGATTTTATCCGTATATTAGGGCTACCTTTCCAGGACATGCAGGCTTTTGACCGGGAATTGGTTAAGAGTGCAGACGGAGCCCGGCTGGCAGAGGCATTTAACCAGAGAATCCATGATAACAGCCTGGTATTGGATAGGGATCAGGTAAAGGCTTCTCCCTTCGGGGATGGAGTGGACCTGGTGGATCAGCGGCGGATGCGGCATTATTACATAGACAGTTCAGGCGGCATAAAGCTTACGGCTCAGTTTTATTATGCGGATGTGAATACCAGGCTGGGCAGTTACACGGTGGAGCGGGGAATCTTTGTATGCGGTGTCATTGAGATTTTCAAGGTCCGGTTCGAGGTTCTGTTTTCCTTCCGGGAGGGAGACGGAGTGCTGGCATATGGACGGATACCGGAGGTAAATTTGGGTTTCCTGAAATTATGTCCCTCCAAAGCGGGCCAGGAGTCCGGGGAAGCCCTTCCTGTGCCGGCGGACAGTGTGCTGAGACAGTTTATGGGCAGGGAACAGAAGGGAATCGTATTCTTCCTGTCCGCAGGCAGGAAGGATGTGACGTTCTATCTGGACGGAAGGATTGAACTGCTGTCCATCCTGTATTTTGAAACCAGAATTATATTCTGCAGGGGGCTTATATCCATCGATGCGCGGTTTAACTGGCTGGCGGTTTTTGATGTGAGTATTCATCTGAAGGTTAATTACCAGGATTTTAACCGGGGCGGATTTGAATTTTGTCTGGTGATTGATACGTCCAAGCTGGCGGAAAAACTGAAGGCAGTACAGGAGAGCATCAACAGAGCTATTGACCGGCTCAGGGATAAGATTAAGAATGCCACCAAGGAGATTGACAGGGCGCAGGCCCATGTAAATGAGCTGTATGGGCAGATTGATTCCCTGAACCGTAAAATTGAGGACTGCAAACGATCCATCAGGAATGCCAAGTGGTGGAAGAAGGCGTTTGTGGCCATTGCCAAGGGAATTGAGATAGGAGCCTATGAGGTTGCCAAGGCCGGAGTATATGTGGCAGTCGGTGTGGCAACAGCTGCCCTTCAGGTGGCCAAAGCCGCTGTGCAGTTGGCAGGCAGGGTTGGAGAGGGCGTCATGAAGGCGGTAAACGCCGTGATACAGGGGGCATTGTCATTCTTCTATATCAACCGGCTGGAGCTGTACGGCAAGGCTAACATGAGCGAACAGGAATTCAGGGCATCCATTGAGTTTGTTGCCCTGGGAAAGACCTACCGGTATGAGACAAAAATAGGCCACTCTGCGCTGAAATCCGACGCGGCAGGCACTGTATCAGGCAATATGAACGGGCAGATGAAGAATGATTTGGACCATATCGAGGACGGGGCTTTCCGCAGCAATTTCAGGCGGTACAGCCACGAGACCTATACCATAGAGGAGCAGTGCAGGCGCCTGGCAGGTGCCAGGGAGCAGATGAAATCTTCCACAAGGCTGATGCGTTCCATGCAGGAAGCTTATATCCGGGAGTTTCGCGAACCTATGTCTGACTTTGACCAGATGAACCAGGAGTATATGAACGCCCTGGACTGTGTGGGCGGTATCCTGAGCGCGGGGGAACAGGCCGGGGATGTGAAGGCACTGTCCGGCTCCATGGGCGGATTAAAGCGTAAGATTACACTGAAAGAAAAGGAGGGCGTGTTCCGGGATGAGGAGCTGTCTGAGCTGAAGGATGTTATTCGCAATTACGACCAGGCAAAGCTTCTGTATGATGAGGTAAAGAAAAGCATGTCTGCGGTGGAGAGTCAGAGAAAACAGATGCTGGCGTATGCGGAGCTTCAAAAGCAGAAGACAGGTGAGCAGAAACAGAAGAAGGCGTTGTCCCAGGCGGAGGGGAGTATGGAGCGCGTGCTGAATAAGACCGAGGAAGCCATGTACCGCAGTTTCCCTGTGGACCGCAGCGGCAAGAATTACATTAATCTTTCACGGGAGGGATTGATTCACCGGTATATGGACGAGGCAAGGCAGGAATTTGGGGCCCGGACTTCTGAGAACGCGCATGTAATGAGGAACAGGAGCCGCAGGGGCAGGTATGACAGCAGGCTGTAGGCTGCGAAATGGTGAGATGCGAGGCGGCAAGATGCGAGGCGGCAAGATGCGAGGCGGCAAGATGCGAGG
>ERZ894236.334-NODE-334-length-62690-cov-14.8984_pt1 | contig 62690 bp, 60 predicted proteins | sample MGYA00380297_ERZ894236 | MGnify/ENA primary metagenome ERZ894236 (study PRJEB32331, sample SAMN06328420) | human gut metagenome | biome: human gut microbiome; feature: stool | host: Homo sapiens | collected 2014-08-04 ... | reverse complement strand
ATCCGGAAGAATTAGTTGCATTCTTAACAGAAAAAGGACATCCGGCTCTGGGTCTTGATCCGATGATGTGATTTTGTAAAAAGTTTTAACAGAAGAAGAGCGCGTACCTCCTGGAGAATGGGAGGTATGCGCTTTTTAGCGTGCTGCGCTTCCCACAGGTGCAGCTGACCGGGATTTGATTGTAATCATCCATAAAATCCGTTATAATTAGAAAAAGAAAACCGGCAGATATGCCGTCTGCCCCGGAGAAACAGGACAGAAAGGAGAAATAATATGCAGAAGACACAGCAGTCCAATTATGATAAGCTCTGCGAAGACTGGAGAGAAAAATTTCTGCAGATGGACCAGGAGATATTGATGAGAAAGCTGCCGGAAATAAAGGCTGAGGGAGAATATCTGACCATTGTCCATTTCGGAAAAAAGTACGGAATCCACAGAAAAGAAGGATATATCAGAGCAATGGAGGATGACATTCCTCTGCGCAACGGAACGAAAATGAATATTTACAATCTGTTCTGGTATTCCAAAGAGAATGTCAGCCTCCAAGAGCGCTGGGTGCCCTTCAGGGACGTGAGAAACGCGGGACCCTTTGCGCCGGCTTTTGAGAGCAACATACTGAAACCTTTTGCCATGACCTTTGAAGGGAAAACAGAAAAACTCAGGCGTGCAGCCGAAAAGATGGGCGGACAGCCTGTACGGCAGGGCGATGCAGGATATATCGTTCATGCGTTTTCCTGTATCCCCATGCAGTATCTGTTCTGGGATGGCGATGAGGAATTTCCTGCCCAGGGAAATATATTATTTGATTACAGTGTGACGGATTTTATCCATGTGGAGTCCACCGTGACGCTGGCGGAGGAGGGAATCATCCGGCTGGCAGAACTGGCAGGCATTGAGTTAAAGAAGAAAATGTTCGGAATGTAGAGCCTGGGGCGCGCAGATTGTCGGAATGAATTTTCAAATATGCTCTAAGCACAGGATGAAAAAAGGAGAACAGATGCAGATAGAGACAGAACGATTGATCATAAGGCCGTTTCGGGCAGAGGATGAACCAGCATTGTACGAATATCTTTCGGATGCGGAAGTAGTGCGTTATGAGCCGTATCACCCCATGAGTATGGAGGAGGTCAGGGCCGAGGCAGTCAGAAGAGCGGAGGATAAAAGCTTTTGGGCGGTCTGCAAAAAGAATGGAACGCTTATTGGAAATTTGTATTTCGACAAAGGTGACCTTAATACCTGGGAGCTGGGGTATGTGTTTAACCGCAGGTACTGGAAACAGGGATATGCGTATGAGAGTGCGTGGGCACTGCTTGACCTGGCCTTCAGGGAATGGGATGTCAGGCGGGTGACAGCCATGTGTGACCCGGAAAATACGGCATCCTGGAGGCTGATGGAGCGCCTTGGCATGCGCAGGGAAGGGGAATTGAAGCAGAATGTATACTTTTTCTGTGATGAGGAGGGAAATCCAATCTGGAAAGATACTTATGAATATGGTCTGCTCAGGGAGGAATGGAAACAGAGATGACGAAAAAGACATATGAACAGCTTGAAGCTTATATGAAATCCTGTATGCAGGACAGTGCCCACGATATGGAGCATATTTACCGGGTCCTGTATACCGCGCTGGATATTGCGGATCATGAAAAAGACGTGGATTACGATGTTTTGATATGTGCCTGTCTCCTGCACGATATTGGCAGGAAAGCGCAGTTTGAAAATAAAAAAGTCTGTCATGCTAAGGCCGGGGCGGCAATGGCCGTAAGATATCTGACGGAACAGGGTTTTGACAAAGATTATACTGCGAAGGTGGAACACTGCATACTAGCACATCGGTTCAGAAAAGGAAAGGGGAATCAGCCGGACAGCACAGAGGCAAAAATCCTGTTTGACGCGGATAAAATAGACGTTACCGGCGCGGTGGGCGTTGCCAGAACGCTTCAGTATGGCGGCCATGCATCCGAACCCATATACACGCGTCTGCCTGACGGACGCATCGCCGATGGGGAGGAGGAGTCAGCTGATTCCTTTTTTCATGAATACAGACATAAACTATGTAATATCCATGAAAAACTCTATACGAAAAGAGGCCGTGAAATTGCCGGGGAGCGAAAAGCCGCGGCAGAGGCATTTTATAAAAGTCTGTACAGAGAAGTCACCGGTGCTTTTCAAACCGGACCGGAATTATTGGAGCGCAGCTTAAAAGCAGGAGGACAATAGAAATGGAGCTTAAAATCATTGACCAGGATTTTTCCGTCTGTAAAATAAAGGAATTTTCGCCGGATCTGCTGAAAGACGGCTTTTGTTTTATCGGCAGGACAGACGAAGAGCTTTCACTTGTATGTGCTGCGAAACATGTGCCAAAAGACGCACTGGAACGCGATGACGGCTGGAGGGCGTTTCGGATCCAGGGGGTTCTTGATTTTTCCCTCATAGGCATCCTGTCCGCAATTTCCGCTGTTCTGGCGGAGAATCATATAGGTATCTTTGCAGTCTCCACTTATAATACGGACTATATCCTCACAAAAGAGGAAAATTTCCAAAAGGCCGTGGAGTGTCTGAAACAGGCCGGTTACCGGTTCGCCGCGTCATAGGAGGAGATATGCATAAGGTAAATGCAAAATCCATTTTGTCTGCCCAGAACGGCATGAATCTGTACCGCGGCTGCAGCCATGGCTGTATTTACTGCGATTCCAGGAGCACATGCTATGGAATGAAGCATCCGTTTGAGGATATAGAGGTGAAAATAAATGCTCCGCAGCTTTTGGAAGCAGCCCTGAGAAGCAGACGGAAGAAATGTATGATCGGCACAGGTGCCATGACCGACCCCTATCTGCCGCTGGAAAAGGAACTCTGCCTGACCAGAAAATGCCTGGAATTGATTGAACACTACGGATTCGGCGCAGTGCTGCAGACGAAATCCAATCTGGTGCTGCGGGATTTGGATCTGCTGAAGAAGATCAATGAGAAGACAAAATGCGTGGTGCAGATGACGCTGACCACAGCAGATGAGGAGCTGTGCCGTATTCTGGAACCCAATGTGTGCACCACAAAACGGCGGGCAGAGGTGCTGGATATCCTTCGGGACGAGGGGATTCCCACGGTTGTCTGGCTTTGCCCGATTCTGCCCTTTATCAATGACACAGAAGAAAACATAAGGGGTGTTATGGATTACGCGGTCAGAGCAAAGGTGTACGGTGTCCTGAATTTTGGCATGGGCGTTACCCTGCGGGATGGGGACAGGCAGTATTTTTATGAGAAGCTGGAGCAGCATTTTCCGGGGCTTCGCAGGAAATATATAGAAAACTACGGAAATGCCTATGAGGTGGACAGCCCCAGCGGGAAAAAGCTGATGTCCGTCTTTTACCAAATCTGCAGGGAAAATGGGCTGGAGAGCAGCATAAACAGGATCTTTGCATGGCTGCACACATTTGAAGAGAAAAATACAGCCAGTCAGATAGAGCTTTCAGATTTCATGGAGCTGTAGCGATAAGAAGAGACCGGCCGGACGCTGTTTCGGCCGGTTGGCTGTGTGTTATAAAAGCCCGGAAATGACCGGTAGCCGCGGACAGCAACTAACAATTGCAATCCCGGAGCATGTAGGGTATACTGTATTGAAAGAATTCAGCTATGTTTGTAACAGGACAGAAAGTGGATTCGGACAATAACATAACAGAGGAGATACCACAAATGGACAAGTTTCAGTCAGGCAGCATTGTTATCATGCTTGTATTTTATGGCATCTATTTCGGCAAAATGCTGGGTCAGAAAAAGAAAGGGATCAGGACGAACCAGATTGCTAAGGGGGACAAAGCAGAGGAGCTTCTATACATAGAGTTCATCATGAAAATAGCAACCATCGGCGTACCTGTTTATGAATTGGTATCTATCTTTTGGGGAATTAATCAGGCATCTGAAAATGTGCGGATCGCGGGTCTGATTATTGCCACAGCAGGTGTTATGGTATTTGCACTTTCCGTATATACCATGCGCGACAGCTGGCGTGCAGGCATTCCGGAGCACGGCAGAACAAAAATGGTGTCAGAGGGAATCTATTCTGTCAGCAGAAATCCTGCGTTCTGCGGATTTGATCTGACGTATATCGGCATTTTACTTATGTTTTTCAATATTCCGCTGCTGGCATTTACCTGCTTTGCTATTTTTACCCTGCATCTGCAGATCCGGCAGGAAGAAAAATATCTGGAAAAGGTGTTTGGCAGGGAATACAGGGAATACAGAAGAAAAGTTTTCCGCTATGTGGGCAGAAATTTCTGGGCGGACCGATAGGCGGATAAAGTAAGGCGGGGTACACCCTGCAAAGGGAAAAGGAGCAGTGGAAGGATATGGCATTCGTGATCAGGGAGTTTACCCCCAAAGACATACAGGCGTTAATGGAAATCTGGCTGCAGGCCAACTGCCGGGCGCACAGCTTTATCCCTTCTTCCTATTGGGAAGAAAATTATGAGTATGTGAGCCGGGAGCTTTTGAAGGCGGAAATCCTTGTGTGTGAGGTTGAGGAGCAGATTGCGGGTTTTATCGGCATGCAGGAGGACTTCCTTGCGGGTCTTTTTGTCCGGATAGAGAAGCAGGGACAGGGAATCGGCACAGCGCTTTTAAAGGAAGCATGCAGGCGCCATGAGGAGCTGTCGCTCAGAGTGTATGAAAAGAATGAAAATGCGGTCCGTTTTTATAAAAAATACGGTTTTCTCCTCCGGGAGTCAGACACCGATGCGGAAACCGGGGAAACGGAATATCTTATGCGATATACAGGAAAGAAAGAACTCCTGTTTGAACAGATAACCTTACAGGATGGCAGGCGGGTGGAGGAATTGTCACAACTGGCGTCCTCTGTGGTAAAGGAAGTGTTCGACCCCATGATCGGGGCAGAACAAAATGATTATATGATACATTTATTCCAGACGGTTCCCGCCATAAAAGGACAGCTTGAAAACGGATACACATACTATATGGTAAAGGACGCATCCGGGGATGTGGGATTTCTGGCCTTTTATCCCAGGGACGGAATGCTTTATCTGAGCAAATTCTATCTGAAAAGCAGTGCAAGAGGCAGAGGATATGCGGGCCGGATGTTTGATTTTGCAAAGGAAAAGGCAGTTGAGGCGGGATATGGAAAAATTTTTCTGAATGTAAATAAAAAGAATCCGGCAGCAGCTGTCTACAGGCATATGGGATTTCGGCTTCTGCGGGAAGAGAAAAATGATATCGGCAATGGATTTTATATGGATGATTATGTATTTCTGTATCAAATCTGAGGCGGCAAAGCGGTGCGGTTTAAAAGCCAGGGCGCTGAAGGGGGGAAGCTTTTGTGCTGGAGGTAAAGTTTTACAGTGAGGCCGAGGACCGGCTTTTAAAATTTGCGGTGATCTACGCCGTAGCAGGAGAGAAAATGGTCCTGGTCAAACACAGGGAACGCCGGACTTATGAGATTCCGGGCGGTCACAGGGAGCCGGGAGAGACCATAGAAGAGACTGCGGCAAGGGAGCTTAAGGAGGAGACAGGCGCAGAGACATTTACTTTGAAGCCGGTGTCTGTCTATTCGGTCACAGGCCGAAACCGGGTCAATGACACGGGGGAGGAGACTTACGGAATGCTGTTCTATGCTGAGATCACTTCTTTCGGGAAAATCGAAAGCGAGATTGAACAGATCGGCTTTTTCGACAGCCTGCCGGAGGCTCTGACTTATCCGGAGATACAGCCGAAACTGGCTGAGAGAGTAAGGAAAGAAAAGGAGGCGTATGTATTATGAGATATAAGCTGGAGGGCAGTGTTATGCCGGCAGTGGAAGTGCTGCTGAACAGAGGAGAGAGTATCTATACACAGACCGGAGGTATGTGCTGGATGAGTGACGGCATCAGCATGAGCACCAACGCCAGAGGCGGCTTTATGCGCGGCCTGGGCCGTATGTTTTCCGGGGAATCCTTTTTCATGACAAGTTACCAGGCGGAGATGGACGGTGCCATGGTTGCGTTTTCTTCAACCGTACCCGGAGAGATCGTCCCGGTGGACTTAAGGGAATACAGAGGATTTTACTGCCAGAAAGGATCTTTTCTCTGTGCGGAAAGCGCAGTGGAGACAAAAGTGGCATTTACAAAGAAGGTATCTTCCGGATTCTTTGGCGGTGAGGGATTTATCCTTCAGGAGATGCAGGGGAACGGCATGGTATTTTTGGAAGTGGACGGTAATAAAGTGGAGAAAGAACTTCTTCCGGGAGAAGTGATCAAGGTGGATACCGGAAATGTGGTGGCCTTTGAGGGCAGTGTGCAGTATGAGATCGAGATGGTAAAAGGCGGCATGAACATTTTTCTGGGCGGTGAAGGACTGTTCCTCACAAAGCTGACCGGACCGGGCAAGGTGATTCTGCAGACACAGAACTTCGGAGAATTCTGCGGCAGGATACGCCAGTATATACCATCCCACGACTGAGTTCCAGTAAGTAAGACAGAAGGGCCGGGAGGATAAGAGGAGGATCGTGTATGAGAGAAGAGGCATCGCCAAAGCAGTGGGAGAAATTGTATGAGGTAACCTGTAATCTGAAGGCCCTGGAGCCGTGGAAATATTTCTGGGATACCCAGCTTGTGGCTATATTTTTAAAGGACAGTGAGGAGCCTGTTTTCGCAAGTATTATGGGATGCGGCGGAAACTGTTACGGGATCAGTGTCTACGAAGGGCTGGAGGGGCTCAGGGATTTTGATATGATCGCTTCCACGGAAGAGACCGGTCTTCCTCCCGATTATGCAATGCTGGAACAGCATTCTCTTACCTGTTATTTCGGAGACCGGGAAGAGGTTCCTCCGGACCAGAAAAAGATGATCAAAGAACTGGGATTCCGGTTTCGGGGACGGGGGGAATGGCCTTTCTTCCAATCCTGTGTGCCCCGGTTCGTGCCCTGTACGCCGGATGCCAGGGAGGTGGAGGTGCTTACGGATACTTTTCAGAACCTGTTCATGGCTGTGCGGGCCGTGATAGAGGAAAAAATCTTTGTAGACTGGGATAAGGGGGAGATTCTCTTTCGGGCCTACAATGAGAAAACCGGGATGTGGAATATGTTTGCAGAGTCCATTCCCATGGTGGAGAGGGAATATCCGGTGGTTCAGCTTCAGGACGAGGTACTGAGAAGGCGCCTGAAAAAAAGGCCCAAGGTTGGGACAGAGATATCGGTTGACTTTGCCTACGTCCATGCAGGCATAGAGATGGAAGAATATGAGCGCCCCATCAGCCCTCTTCTGTTTGTTACCCTGGACCATGCATCCGGGATGGTTCTGGATATGAAGATGGTGAATCCGGAGGAATCCGAGATTGATGTTGTTCTTGATTTCTTTGTGGATTATCTGCAGAACAAGGGCAGGATGCTGCGCATTAAAGCCAGAAACCCATGGGTGTTTGCCGCCATTCAGGACATCTGCAGGGAGTGCGGTATCCAATTGGTAAGAGATGAGATGGAGGAGATGGACCAGATCATCAGTGAGATCAGGGAGCATATGTTTGAACATTTTTGACAGAAATCCGCTGCCCCGGGCAGTTGTGGTCTGAAATTTGAGTCCGGTTTACCGGGCTCTTTTTAGTTTCGGCACCGGCTCCGGTTTACTCTGTGCCAAGCAGCATACTTCGCGCATGTGCAGCAAAAGGTATTTTTATACGGAAACAACTTGTGAAGAGAACCATACAAGTTGTAAAATGAAAACCATAAGGAGGGGCATATGACAAACGAAAACGGAAAGACAAAATATTATGTGCTCATGGAGGAATTAAAGCAGTCCATACTGAGCGGAGAAATCAAGCCGGGGGAGAAGCTGCCCTCGGAAAATGAACTGTCTGCCCGCTATCAGATCAGCCGCCATACGGTGCGCAAGGCCCTGTCAATTCTCATAAATGAAGGGTATATCGAAGCGGAGCACGGCCGCGGAACCTTCTGCTCCCAACGCATGGGGCACATGAAGAATTCAAGGAATATTGCAGTTGTGACAACCTACATATCCGACTATATTTTTCCGCGCCTGATACAGGGCATGGACAAGGTGATGACAGCCAACGGATACAGCATCATCCTGAAGAACACAGCCAACAGCCGGACCAAGGAAGAGCGTGTCCTGGAGGATATTCTGACCAAGGACATTGAGGGACTGATCATTGAACCCAGCAAGAGCCAGATTTTCTGCAGACACATGAACTTGTATGCAATGCTGGACCAGTATGAGATCCCCTATGTATTTATCCAGGGGGTATATCCCCAGATGATGGACAGGCCCCATATCCTCATGGATGACTGCAGGGGCGGTTATCTTGTCACGAAACATCTGCTGGATCTGGGGCACAGCAGGATACTGGGTATCTTCAAGGCAGACGATTTTCAGGGAAAAGAACGGCACAAGGGGTATGTAAAAGCACTCCAGGAGGCCGGGCTGTCCTATGATCCCGATATGGTGGTGTGGTTCCACACAGAGGACCGGAAAATGAAGCCGGCGCAGATGATAGAGATCCTTCTGAAGCAGCAGGTGGAGATGGACGCAGTTGTATGCTATAACGACCAGATCGCGCTGGAGGTCATCCGTTCCCTGCAGAAGAACGGGAAACGGGTGCCGGAAGATATTTCTGTGACAGGGTATGACAACTCCGTCATCGCGGAGGGGACCGTAGGGCTGACAACCATTGCGCATCCCCAGGAAAAGCTGGGCGAGATGGCAGCGGAGCTGCTTCTTGAGAAAATCCGTAAGGTGCCGGAGGAAAAAAGCCGGATTCCCCGTCTGATCCAGCCTGAGCTGATCGTGCGGGGCTCCACCAAAGACAGGAATACGGAGAATGGATAGGAGATAAGGCGGATGAACAGAAAATACGCAATCGGTGTGGATTACGGCACACAGTCCGGCAGGGCAGTGCTGGTGGATGTATCTGACGGAACCGTAATTGCACAGAGCACCAAAGCTTACACCCATAAAGTGATGGAGGAATACCTGCCGGACGGAACCAGACTGCCCCCGGACTGGGCTCTTCAGCATCCCCTGGATTATCTGGAGGTGCTGGATATGACCATACCTGCTGTTCTTAGGGAAAGCAGGGTGAAACCTGAGGATATCATAGGTCTGTCCATAGACTTTACCGCTTGTACTGTCATGCCGGTGGACAAGGAGGGCACCCCTCTCTGTATACAGAAGGAGTGGGAGCATGTTCCCCACGCATGGCTGAAACTGTGGAAACACCACGCGGCGCAGGAGGAGGCCAATATCTGCACCCGTATTGCGAAGGAACGGGGCGAGACATTCCTCTCACGATACGGCGGAAAGGTTTCCTCAGAATGGATGATCCCAAAGCTCATGGAAATCCTGAAAGAGGCACCGGAGGTCTATGAAGAGGCAGACCGGTTCGTGGAGGCTGCGGACTGGGTGGTCTTAAGGCTGACCGGGCAGGAAAAGCGCAGCGGATGCGCAGCCGGGTACAAGGCTTTCTGGAATAAAAAGGAGGGGTATCCTTCCCCCGCATTTTTCAAAGCACTGGATGTGCGCCTGGAGCATGTGGCCCAGGAGAAGCTTGGGGCAGAGGTCTATCCCCAGGGGGCAAAAGCCGGTGAGCTGACAAGAGAGATGGCAGAGCGCCTGGGTCTCAAAGAGGGCATGGCAGTGGGGACAGCCAATGTGGATGCCCATGTGTCTCTGCCGGCTGTGGGAATCACAGAGCCGAATAAGCTTCTGATGATCATGGGCACTTCCACCTGCGGCATTATGTGCAGCAGGGAGGAGAAAATGGTTCCCGGAATCTGCGGCGTTGTGGAGGACGGCGTTCTCCCGGGCCTCTATGGATATGAGGCTGGACAGCCCTGTGTGGGGGACCATTTTGAGTGGTTTGTGAAAAACTGTGTGCCCGCGGGATATGTCAGGGAAGCAGAACAAAGGGACATGAATATCCACGAGCTGCTCACTGAGAAGGCATCCCGGCTGAAGGTCGGAGAGAGCGGCCTGATTGCCCTGGACTGGTGGAACGGCAACCGCTCCGTTCTGGTGGACGCGGACCTGACAGGCATGATCCTGGGCCTGACACTGACCACAAAACCGGAGGAAATCTACAGGGCATTGATCGAGGCCACAGCCTACGGCATGCGCACCATTATTGATAATTTTGAGCAGGCAGGTGTACCGGTGGAGGAACTTTACGCCTGCGGAGGCATTTCCAAGAAAAATGCCATGATGATGCAGATTTATGCGGATGTGACTAACCGGGAGATTTTCATCGGTGCCTCTGACCAGTCTCCGGCCCTTGGCTCAGCCATGTTCGGCGCCGTGGCGGCAGGAAGGGAGAAGGGCGGTTATGATACCATCTTTGAAGCAGCCAAAGCCATGGGACGCGTGGAGGAGAGAACCTACAGGCCGGACCCGGAACATGCGGCAGCTTATGAAAAGCTGTATCATGAATTTAAGATCCTGCACGACTATTTCGGGCGGGGCGGCAACGATGTGATGAAGAGACTGAAAAAAATAAAAGCGGAAGCGAGGAGATAAATTATGTTGGAAGAACTGAAAAAAGCGGTATACGAGGCAAATATGCTGCTGCCAAAATACGGACTGGTAACCTTTACCTGGGGAAATGTAAGCCAGATTGACCGCAGTACCGGTTATTTTGCCATCAAACCAAGCGGTGTGGATTATGATAAACTGACACCGGAAGACATGGTGATCATGGATTTAAACGGTAACAAAATTGAGGGGAAATATAATCCATCCTCCGATACACCCACACATGTTGAGCTGTACAAGGCATTTCCAAACATCGGCGGAATCGTACATACACATTCTTCCTGGGCTACAAGCTGGGCACAGGCGGGAAGAGGCATTCCCTGCTACGGCACCACCCATGCAGACTATATGTATGGGGAGATTCCCTGCGTCAGATGCCTGACAAAAGAGGAGATTGACGGGGCATATGAGAAGAACACGGGTCTTCTCATTGCGGAATATTTCCAGGACAGGGACTATGAAGCGGTTCCTGCAGTCCTGTGCAAGAACCATGGACCCTTTACCTGGGGCAAAGACGGACACGAAGCAGTCCACAATGCAGTCGTTCTGGAGGAAGTTGCCAAGATGGCAGCCCGCTGCGAGACCATCAACCCGCAGGTACAGCCGGCTCCCCAGGAACTGCAGGACAAACATTATTACAGAAAACACGGTGCAAATGCCTACTACGGACAGAAATAAAAATATATCGGAGGTAAGATTTCATGGGTTTTGATTTGGAAAAGGCAAAAAGTGTAATTGAAAGCGGCAACGCGGTTCTGGGGATTGAATTTGGTTCTACCCGCATCAAGGCAGTGCTGATCGGCGAAGACAACGCCCCCATCGCATCCGGAAGCCATGACTGGGAAAACCGTCTGGAAAATAATATCTGGACCTACACCCTGGAGGACATCTGGAAAGGACTGCAGGACAGCTATGCCAAAATGGCGGAGGATGTAAAGGAAAAATACGGCGCTGTCATCACAAAACTGGGCGCTGTGGGTTTCAGTGCCATGATGCACGGCTATATGGTATTTGACGAGAAGGATGAACTGCTGGTACCGTTCCGTACATGGAGAAACACCATGACGGAGGAAGCTTCGGATAAGCTGACAGAAGTATTTAATTTTAATATTCCCCAGAGGTGGAGTATTGCCCATCTGTACCAGGCTGTCCTGAACCAGGAGGAGCATGTGGCAAAAATCAAATTCCAGACAACACTGGCCGGATACATCCACTGGAAACTGACCGGACAGAAGGTGCTGGGCGTAGGCGAGGCCTCCGGTATGTTCCCTATTGACATGAACACAGGAGATTTTAATGCCCGCATGATAGAGCAGTTTGACGCCCTTGTCGCTGATAAAAAATATCCCTGGAAACTGAGAGAGATCCTTCCGAAAGTATTAAGTGCAGGCCAGGATGCCGGTGCTTTGACAGAGGAGGGCGCAAAACTTCTGGATGTGAGCGGAAACCTGCAGGCAGGTATTCCGGTTTGTCCTCCGGAGGGAGATGCGGGTACCGGTATGACTGCAACGAACAGCATCGCAAAACGTACAGGTAATGTTTCTGCCGGAACATCTGTATTTGCCATGGTCGTCTTGGAAAAGGAGCTTTCCAGGGTATACAAGGAGATTGATATGGTGACAACACCTACCGGCAATCACGTGGCAATGGTGCACTGCAACAACTGCACCTCTGATCTGAATGCCTGGGTATCCCTGTTCAAGGAATTCGCAGAGGCATTCGGCGTGGAAGTGGACATGGATAAGCTGTTCAAAACCCTGTATAACAAAGCTCTTGAGGGAGATGATGACTGCGGCGGCCTGCTGGCTTACAACTATTTCTCAGGGGAGCACATCACCGGATTTGAGGAGGGACGTCCCCTCTTTGCCCGTATGCCGGAGAGCAGATTCAATCTGGCTAACTTTATGAGAGTACACCTGTTCACAGCCCTTGGCGCTTTGAAGACAGGTCTTGATATTCTGTTAAAAGATGAAGGCGTGAAACTGGACAAGATTCTGGGTCACGGCGGTCTGTTCAAGACGAAGGGCGTGGGACAGAAGATCATGGCAGGAGCCATTGACGTTCCGGTGTCTGTTATGGAGACTGCAGGAGAAGGCGGAGCCTGGGGAATTGCCCTGCTGGCTTCCTATATGGTCCACAAAGAGGAGAATGAAACTCTGGATGAGTATCTGACCAGTAAAGTATTTGCAGGAGAGACGGGAAGCGAGATGGCTCCCGACCCGGCAGATGTGGCCGGATTTGATAAATTTATCAAACGGTATCAGAAAGGACTGGCTATTGAGAGGGCGGCTGTTGATGCTATGAGATAAGTGATAAGAGGCACACAGATGCAGTAAGATGCGTTTGTGTGCCTCTTTTATGCGCGTTTTGGCAGGGAAGAAGAAGCTATTTAAAATGTACGGCTCTCCGGAGAAAGAAAACCATAGTGCCTGCAAGATAGAGCATCGATACAGGCAGGAACCACGCCCCTATATCGCGGCAGAATACGGTGCAGTAATTTATATAGAAGAAGATAAAACAGACACCGAACTTTTCGGAGACAAGCATACTTTTTACATTTCCATAGATCCATCCGATGTTCTCAGGCGTCACATGACCGGGCACATTCCAGAGTTCGGGAAATTTTTCCACAAATATCATCAGCAGATAGATCAAAATACTTATGACCGGCAGAAGGATCACAGACCCTTTGGAACCGTAGGCATCCGCCTGTCCACTCAATCCAAAATGGGTGGGAATCTCATCAGGCAAATGATTCCAGCGCAGAATAAGACATAAGATCTGTCCGGCCAGAAGCAGGAAGGACAATATGCTTAAAATACGCTGGTAAAGTGTAACCGGTAATTTGATTTTCATGATACAGCCCCCTTCACAGCTACTTTTACTGTTACTATAGAGAAGCGAAATCAAAGAGTCAAGAGAGACATCATAAGAGACAGAAATGAGAGGATAAAAGAAAAAAGCAGAGAAAGAAATTGATTTTCTTCGGAAAACTGTCTATGATATTTAAGGATACATTGTTTTTACAAAGGGAGGTTACATATGAAACTTACAATGCTGGGCACCGGTCATGCTACGGTGACAAAATGCTACAATACCTGTTTTGCCCTTACTGAGGGAAACCGGCACTTTCTGGTAGATGCAGGAGGCGGTAACGGAATTCTGGAAAGACTGAAAGCGGCAGAGATTCCTATTACAGATATACATGATATTTTTGTAACCCATGAACACGTGGACCATCTTCTGGGAGTTGTGTGGATGATACGCATGATCGGCACAGCCATTGAGCAGGGAAAGTATGAGGGAGAACTGCGGATCTACTGTCATGAGGACTTGAAGCGGATTCTCACCACCATCACGGAAATGACCATACAGAAGAAAGTGACCAGGCATCTGGGGGAACGCATCCGTTTTGTCACAGTGGAACACGGAAGCCGGGCAGAGATTCTGGGATGCGAGACTGTATTTTTTGATATTTTTTCCACCAAGGCAAAACAATTCGGATTCACTCTGAAAACAAAAGAGGGTATCAGACTGACCTGCGCCGGAGATGAACCTTATAACGAAAAAGATGAGGAATTTATAAAAGGCAGCGACTGGCTCATGCATGAGGCGTTTTGCCTCTACGCACAGAGGGATATTTTCAAACCTTATGAAAAACACCACAGCACGGCAAAAGACGCCTGCATAACCGCCCGGGAACTGGAGGTGCCGAATCTCATCCTGTACCACACGGAGGACAGAAACCTGGCTGACAGAAAACGCCTCTATACAGAGGAGGGCAGGGAATACTACAGCGGAAATCTTTTCGTACCGGAAGATCTGGAGACATTTGAAATTTAGGCGGTTATGCACAGGCGGGCAGTGGCGGATACAAGACGGCAATCTTTTTTACAAATCTTCTTGACACACGCTATGAAACTGTGTATAGTATATGACATAAGTTAGCTGTAGCTAACCAAAAGAAACACCACTCCACATAAACATACACAACCCAATCAGCGGATGTACGCAGTTGCATCCGCTCTAATAAAAACTATGAGTTAGATACAACTAACTGAAAAAGGAGAATTTGCCCATGAGTATTGTCATTGTAGGCGGAAATGAGAGAATGGTCTGTCAGTATGAAACTATCTGTAAGTGCCATGGCTGTAAGGCCAAGGTTTTTGCCAAGGAAAAAGGCGCCCTGAAGAAAAAACTGGGCTGTCCGGATTTGATGATCCTGTTCACCAACACGGTTTCCCATAAAATGGTGGTGAGCGCTCTTCAGGAGGCAAAGAAGAATCAGATTCCGGTGGCCAGGGTGCACACGAGCAGTGCCGCGGCCCTGCACAATGTCTTAGAAGAATATGCAGGAAAGGAATAAAACCATATGCTGGAACGTTATCTGGTAGAACATTGTTCACCGACGCTGGCATCCATCAAGACGGCAAATCTTTTTAATATGCCTTATGCTTCCTGGAAGGAGCTGGATGGTCAGCTTAAAAGCCTGAAACAACAGTTTGCCGAGAAAGAAATCTCCCTTTCCGTGGTGAGAAAACGGGAAGGGACAGCGCTGATTTACGTCTACAGAAGGCAGAAGCTGAAAGAAGATCTGACAAAACCCGGTGTGGCAGAATTTTTACAAACATACGGATATGAGAATACTGACGTTGACCAGGCAATTGAACGGCTGCACATGCGGCTTGAGAAAGGTGGGAACTTCCCTCACGAGATAGGCCTGTTTTTGGGATATCCCTTAGGCGATGTGAAAGGATTTATTGAAAACGCCGGGAAAAACAGCAAATGTGCAGGCTGCTGGAAAGTGTACTGCAACGAGTGTGAGACCATGAAGCTGTTTGAGAGATTCCGGAAATGCAGGGAAATCTATCTCAGGCTGTGGCAGCAGGGAAAACCTGTCTGGAAACTGGCAGTGGCGGCATAAAAAGCTTCTGCCCAAGATGATGCGATATGGAGGATATTATCATGAGTAAAATAGCAGTTGTATACTGGAGCGGAACCGGAAATACCGAGAGGATGGCTGAGGCGGTGACAGAAGGTGCAAAAGAAGCAGGGGCGGAGGCCTTTTCTTTCACTCCTGAAACATTCAGCGCAGAGAAAATGGATGAATTTGACGCAGTGGCCTTCGGATGCCCGTCCATGGGAGATGAAGAGCTTGAGGATACAGAATTTGAACCTTTATTTACGGACTGTGAACCAAAGCTGAAAGGCAGGAAAATCGCTTTGTTTGGTTCTTACGGCTGGGGTGATGGAGAATGGATGCGCACCTGGGAGGAAAAATGCAGAAAGGACGGCGCAGAGCTTGTCTGCGACAGCGTGATCTGCAGCGAGGAACCCGGTGATGATGAAAAAGAAGCCTGCAGAAAACTGGGGAAATCACTGGCTTTATAAGCTAAAGGTTACAGATTTCAAAGGTTACAGACGCAGACCCTGTAAAAGAGAACGGCCGCACAGCTGTTTCTTTACAGGGTCTTTTTCTGTAAAGAATATTCGGCCTGCCCGGCTGCCCGGGTGTTTTTATGCTTTTGGCCTGAAAGCACCTGACGGGACAGCGGCGTGTGAACCGTTAGGAAAGGAGTGGAAGCTAACAGAAAACTTAACAAAATTAGTGCAAATTAGTCTGGATTATGCTACAATAATTTTAACATTTGCCGGTATCCTATAAACCGCAGAACAGAGCTGCGTAAACAGACATCGGCAAATCTACGAATAAAAGAAAAGCAGGTGATAAAATATGAATACATTTCTGGGAATCTTAATTCCCTTTGCCGGAACTACACTGGGAGCAGCCTGTGTGTTCTTCCTGAAAAATGAGATCAAACCCCTGGTGCAGAAAATGCTTCTGGGATTTGCGTCAGGTGTTATGATAGCCGCTTCCGTATGGTCGCTGCTCATTCCCTCCATGGATATGTCGGAGCACATGGGAAAACTGGCTTTCATCCCGGCGGCTGTAGGCTTTGGACTCGGAATTTTGTTTCTGCTTGCCATGGACCGCCTGATTCCCCATCTGCATCTGGGATGCAGCGAGCCGGAGGGAAAAAAATGCAGTCTGAAGAAGAATACCATGCTGGTCCTGGCAGTCACCCTTCATAATATACCGGAAGGTATGGCAGTGGGCGTGGTGTTTGCCGGTATGCTGGCGCAGAATTCAGACATCAGTATGATGGGAGCTTTTGCCCTCTCCATCGGTATAGCCATCCAGAATTTCCCGGAGGGAGCCATCATATCCCTTCCGCTGAAAAGTGAGGGAAATACCAGAGCACGGGCCTTTACCATGGGCACCCTCTCCGGAATCGTGGAGCCTATCGGAGCGCTTTTGACAATACTTCTGGCTTCCTATATCACACCGGTTCTTCCGTATCTGCTGTCTTTTGCAGCAGGTGCCATGGTATACGTAGTGGTGGAGGAGCTGATCCCTGAGGCCAGTGAGGGAGATCATTCCAATATTGCGACCATCGGATTTGCCGTTGGATTTGTAGTCATGATGATTCTGGATGTAGCACTGGGATAAAAGGACTGTGTGAAAGGGGGATTTTGTATGCAGAAAAAACTGGAACCCGGGAATCTGCTGGACGAATACGGAAATCTGGCGCAGGCCGGATATGCCCTGTCACTGGTAAAAAAATACGACAGGGATAAGATTCAGGCCAATCCTTTCCGAATTAAGGAATGGGATTACTATCTGATCCATAATTCTCATTTCGGGGTGGCTCTGACTGTGGATGACAACAGTTATATGGGGCTTATGAGCATTTCTTTTCTGGACTTTGATGCCCGGACAGAACGGACCGTGAGCCCTATGACGGTTTTTCCTATGGGAAAGACCAATCTGCCGCCGGATTCGGGATACGGGGAGACAAAATATCACGACAAAAAGTGTTATTTCTCCTTCCGTGTCGAGAAAGGCAGGCGTGTTTTGAGGGCCTGGATGAAGAACTTTGAGGACCATGAGCCGATCAGAATGAAAATCATCCTGGATAAGGAGCCGGAGGACAGCATGGTGATCGCCACTCCTTTTGAGAAGGAGAAGGCGTTCTACTACAACCAGAAGATCATCGGCATGCGGGCCAGAGGCGTAGTGGAATACAAAGGCCGCCGCCATTACCTGAACCCGGAGGACAGTTTCGGACTTCTGGACTGGGGACGCGGTGTCTGGACCTACAGCAACACCTGGTACTGGAGTGCCATGCATGGATGGATCGACGGTAAAGTGTTCGGCTTTAATCTGGGGTATGGCTTTGGTGATACCTCCGCAGCGTCTGAAAACATGCTGTTCTATGACGGTCACGCCCATAAGCTGGAACAGGTCAGGTTCCATATTCCGGGGGAGAAGGAGGGCAGGGAGCAGTATCTGAAACCCTGGTACTTTACCTCCTCAGATGACAGGCTGGATCTGACCTTCACGCCGGTCCTGGACCGCAGGGCATATACCTCGGCAGGAATTATCTTAAGTGACCAGCATCAGGTGTTCGGCCATTTCGATGGTACAGCAGTTCTGGATGACGGCACAGAGCTGAAAATCCATCACATGCTGGGATTTGCGGAAAAAGTAAGAAATAAATGGTGACGAGGCAGCAGCGTGGGAACAGTAACATTAAAATAAAATACTGCCGTAAGAAAGAAAATGGAGTAAAAGTGTTGACTTTTGCTCCGTTTTTTGTTATTGTATTTTTAAAGAGATAACACCCCCCAGGGGTGTAGTGGTAAAATGGAAGTCCACATAGGGAAAGGAGCTGTGCAAATGCAGGCAGATAAAGCGAAGATCAGCCGTCTTCTGAAAACAGCACGGGGGCAGATAGACGGGATTCTGAAGATGGTGGAGGAAGACAGGTACTGTATTGACATTTCCCAGCAGCTCATGGCAACAGAAGCCATTCTGAACAAAGCGAACAAGGAGATCCTCACAGCCCATCTGAAAAACTGTATTCGAAATGCAGACACTGATGAGGAAAGAGAAGAAAAGGTGGATGAACTGGTGACTATGCTGGGTAAAATATTAAAATAACCCATATACCGCTGCGGTTTCCGTGCAGGCCATGGTCTGCCGTGTCGGAATCCGTACAGCAGTGTAACGGGAGCACGCGGAAGGGAGCGAAATATTATGAAACAGAAATTTGACGTGACAGGCATGACCTGTTCCGCCTGCTCGTCCCGGGTAGAGAAATGTGTCAGAAAGCTGCCCGGCACGAAGGATGTCAGCGTAAACCTGCTGACAAACAGCATGCAGGTGGATTTCGATGAGTCCGCCTTGTCTGTGCAGGATATAGAAAATGCGGTGGAACACGCGGGCTACGGCGCCGCTGCCGCAGGAGATCACAAGGCAGCAGAAAAGACCCGAAACGTCTCCGAAACAAAGAAATCCCGGGCAGATACCGCTGAGCCGGGAGAGTCACCGGTAGAAAAACATATGAATGAGATGAAGAACCGGATGATTCTTTCCTTCCTGTTCCTGATCCCGCTTATGTATGTCTCCATGGGGCATATGGCAGGGCTGCCGCTGCCGGGATTCTTAAGCGGGCCTGAGAATGCGGTGGGATTTGCCATGACCCAGTTCCTTTTATGTCTTCCGGTGGCATATGTGAACCGGGCTTATTACACAAAGGGCTTTTCCACCTTAATGCACGGGGCGCCCAATATGGATACCCTGATCGCCATCGGCTCAACCGCGTCTTTGGTTTACGGCATCTTTGCCATATACCGCATAGGCTACGGCCTGGGCGTGCAGGATACCGCTTTGGTGAACCAGTACAGGCATGACCTTTATTTTGAGTCTGCCGTGATGATCCTGGCATTTATCAATGTGGGAAAATACCTGGAGGCCCGTTCCAAAGGAAAGACCAGCGAGGCGATCCGGAAACTGATGGATATGGCACCAAAAACGGCTGTTGTGGAACGTGACGGCCGTCAGATAGAGATTCCGGCTGAGGAGGCTGTGGCCGGCGATATCTTTATCGTAAAACCGGGCAGCAGCATTCCCGCTGACGGCATTATAATCGAGGGCAGCACCAGCGTGGATGAGGCTGCGATCACAGGGGAGAGCATTCCCGTGGAGAAGAACGTGGGAGATACCGTGATAGCAGCGACCATGAACAAGGCGGGATTTATCCGTTTCCGGGGAACAAAGGTAGGGGATGACACCACCTTTTCCCAGATCATCCGCCTGGTGGAGGAGGCCAGTTCCAGCAAAGCGCCCATTGCCAAGATCGCGGATAAGATAGCAGGTATTTTTGTGCCGGTGGTCATGGGAATTGCGCTGATCACAGCGGCTGCCTGGATCATTGCGGGGGCTACCTTTGAATTTGCACTCTCCTGCGCCATTGCCGTGCTGGTCATCTCCTGTCCCTGCGCACTGGGACTGGCGACACCTGTTGCCATCATGGTGGGAACGGGAAAAGGCGCGGAAAACGGAATTCTTATCAAATCCGGGGAGGCACTGGAGATCACCCACAATATAAAGAGCGTGGTGCTGGATAAAACAGGCACCATCACCCAGGGCAAACCCCAGGTGACCGATATCCTTCCAAATAAACGGACAGAAGAGGAGCTCCTTCAAGTGGCGGCTGCCCTGGAAGAAAAAAGTGAACATCCCCTGGCAGAGGCGATTCTTGAAAGAGCCGGAGCACAAGGGATAAAAGCTGCCAGAGCGGAGAATTTCCTTGCCATATCAGGCCGGGGCGTGCAGGCAGAGATAAACGGAAAACTGTACTTTGCAGGTAATGAAAAGTTCGCCGGGGAAAAGGGACTTGCCACAGAGACGCAGGCGCGTGACATGGAACGCCTGGCAGAGGAGGGCAAGACACCGCTTCTGTTCTTTGACGAAAAGGAAATCCTAGGCATCATCGCCGCCGCCGATGTGGTGAAGGAGACAAGCGCCCAGGCCATCCGGGAGATGAAGAAGCTGGGCATAGAGGTCATCATGCTCACAGGGGACAATAAAAGGACTGCAGAGGCCATCAAACGGCAGCTGGATATAGATACCGTCATTGCCGAGGTACTGCCTCAGGACAAGGAACGGGAAGTGGCAAGGCTTCAGGAGGGCGGAAGGACAGTGGCCATGGTAGGCGACGGAATCAACGATGCCCCCGCGCTTGCCAGAGCTGATGTGGGAATCGCCATCGGCGCAGGTACGGACGTAGCCATTGAGAGCGCAGATATTGTGCTGATGAAGAGTGATCTTCTGGATGTGGTGACCGCCGTGGGCCTTAGTAAAGCGGTGATCCGCAATATTAAACAGAATCTGTTCTGGGCATTTTTCTATAACGCCTGCGGAATCCCGCTGGCGGCAGGACTTCTCTATCCCATGTTTGGGTTAAAGCTAAGTCCCATGTTCGGCGCGGCGGCTATGAGTCTCAGCAGCTTTTTCGTTGTGACCAATGCCCTGCGGCTCCGCTTCTTCCATGTACTGAAGAAACCCGTCAAAAAAGAACAGACAGAAACCGTCAACACAGCAAATAAAGGCAGAACACTGCCGGAAAATAAGGAGGAAACCAATATGATCACCATGAAAATCGAAGGAATGATGTGCCCGCACTGCCAGGCAGCAGTGACAAAAGCCCTGAACGCAGTGGAGGGTGTGACTAAGACAGAGGTAAGCCTGGAGGACAAAGCTGCGTATGTGGAAGCAGGCGAAGGCATATCCAGGGACGCACTGAAAAAAGCGGTTGCGGATGCAGGCTATGAAGTGACAGGAATAGAGTAGGCGTTCGGAGCATGCACAGAGACTGCAGAAGGCTGAACAGCAAGAAACAGACATTTCATAGAACAGAATGAGGAAAAGAGGCAGAATATCCAAAAAAGCGGTATTCTGCCTCTTTTTGGCCATGTACAGAACGGCCTTGTCATGCAGACAGCTTATCTGTTATACTTTGCGTATGGCCGAAATCTGCGCAGACAAGCGCAGGGCCGGATAGTTACAAATCGAGCATGCGGGCAGTCTGTCCGCAGAACAGATAAAACGACCGCGGGAAAGGAGAACGACTATGATACGTGTAGGTATGGGATATGATGTACACAAACTGGTAGAGGGAAGGGATTTGATACTTGGAGGCGTGAAGATTCCCTGGGAGAAGGGACTTCTGGGGCATTCCGACGCGGATGTGCTGCTGCATGCCGTTATGGACGCACTTTTGGGCGCTGCGGCCCTTCATGATATCGGCAGGCATTTTCCGGACACGGACCCAAAATACAAGGGGGCATCCAGTATGAAACTGCTGGCGCATGTGGGAAAGCTTCTGGAAGAAAACATGTATGTGATCAATAATATTGATGCCACCATCATCGCGCAGAAGCCCAAGATGCTGCCCCATATAGATAAAATGACAGAGAACATCGCGGAGGTCCTGCATCTGGAGACAAACCAGGTCAATATAAAAGCGACCACAGAGGAGGGACTCGGCTTCACGGGAGCCGGCGAGGGAATTTCCGCCCAGGCCATCTGCGCGCTGACTGACGCAAGGGATTTGATGCCGGATGACCGCACAGGCGGCGGCTGCGGCGGATGCTGCCAGCGGCAGTAATAAACAACAGGAGAGGATCAGGAAACATGAGTATTTTAAACGTAGAACATCTGTCCCACGGCTTCGGTGACAGGGCTATTTTTCAGGACGTATCTTTCCGCCTTTTAAAAGGTGAGCATATTGGCCTTGTGGGTGCCAATGGGGAGGGAAAATCCACTTTCATGAATATCATCACCAACAAACTGATGCCCGATGAGGGTAAGATCGAGTGGGCGAAGAATGTCCGGGTTGGCTATCTGGACCAGCACACAGTGCTGGAAAAAGGCATGACCATCCGTGATGTGCTGAAATCTGCATTTGCCTGGCTTTTTGAGATGGAGGAGAATATGAATTCCATCTGCGACCGTATGGGGGACGCTTCTGAGGAGGAGCTGAACCAAATGATGGAGGAGCTGGGCACCATCCAGGATATGCTCACCATGCACGATTTTTATATCATAGATTCCAAGGTGGAGGAAGTGGGAAGGGCACTGGGACTTTCAGACATCGGGCTGGACAAGGATGTGACGGATTTGAGCGGCGGACAGAGGACCAAGGTGCTTCTGGGCAAGCTGCTGCTGGAAAAACCGGACATTCTGCTGTTGGATGAGCCAACCAACTATCTGGACGAGGTGCACATTGAATGGCTGAAACGGTATCTCCAGGAATATGAGAATGCGTTCATCCTCATTTCCCATGACATCCCCTTTTTGAATCAGGTGGTGAACCTTATCTATCATATGGACAATCAGCAGCTTAACCGGTATGTGGGGGATTATGACCACTTCCAGGAGGTCTACGCAGTGAAGAAGGCCCAGCTTGAGGCGGCATACCAAAGGCAGCAGCAGGAGATCAGTGAGCTGAAGGATTTTGTTGCCCGCAATAAAGCCCGTGTGGCTACCAGAAACATGGCCATGTCCAGGCAGAAGAAGCTGGATAAGATGGATGTCATTGAGCTGGCAAAGGAAAAGCCGAAGCCGGAATTTCATTTTCTGACAGCCAGGACACCCAGCCGTTTTGTGGTGGAGACAAAAGAGCTGGTGATCGGCTACGAAGAGCCGCTGTCAAAGCCTTTGACTCTCACGGTGGAGAGGGGAGAGAAGATTGCCCTTGTGGGTGCCAACGGCATCGGCAAGACCACACTTCTTAAGAGTATTCTGGGCCTGATCCCCGCGCTGTCCGGCAAAGTACATCTGGGTGATTATCTGGAGATCGGCTATTTTGAGCAGGAGATGCCCCAGGGAAATAAACGTACCTGCATTGAGGAAATCTGGGAGGAGTTCCCCGCCTATACCCAGTATGAGGTGAGAGCAGCCCTGGCAAAATGCGGTCTGACCACAAAGCATATCGAGAGCCTGGTGCGGGTACTGAGCGGCGGGGAGCAGGCCAAGGTCCGCCTCTGCAAGATTTTGAACAGGGAGACCAACCTGCTGCTTCTGGATGAGCCTACCAACCATCTGGACGCGGATGCCAAGGCAGAATTAAAGCGCGCCCTAAAGGAATATAAAGGGACGATCCTCATGGTATGCCACGAGCCGGAGTTCTATGACGGCCTGGTTTCCAAGGTATGGGACTGCTCAGAGTGGACGACCAGAATCTGACATTTGTTTTGTATTGTCAATACGCTACAAATAAATCACTTTAAATAGAAGAAGTATATGACACTTTCACGAAAGAAAGATTCACTTTTCTTTGGAAAAGTCCGGAAAAAGTAAAATTTATGAAAAAATCTGCAGGAACTAAAAATAAAACTTGCAAAATCTAGCAACAGGTTTTATAATAACCTACATAAGTTTTACACATATCACTATAGGAGGATCGTCATGTCATACGTAGATGAGGTAATTGAATCAGTAGTTAAGAAAAATCCAGGTGAACCGGAATTCCATCAGGCTGTCAGAGAGGTCCTGGAGTCCCTGAAACCTGTTGTTGAAGCAAACGAAGAAAAGTACCGCAGAGAAGCACTGCTGGAGCGTCTGGTTGAGCCGGAGCGCGTGATCATGTTCCGTGTACCGTGGGTAGATGACAACGGCAATGTGCAGGTGAACAAAGGTTACCGCGTACAGTTCAACAGTGCCATCGGACCGTACAAGGGTGGTCTCCGTTTCCATCCGTCCGTATATCTGGGAATCATCAAGTTCCTGGGATTTGAGCAGATTTTCAAAAACTCACTCACCGGACTTCCTATCGGCGGCGGCAAAGGCGGTTCTGATTTTGATCCGAAAGGAAAATCAGACAGAGAGGTTATGGCATTCTGCCAGAGCTTCATGACAGAGCTGTACAGACACATCGGTGCAGACACTGACGTACCTGCAGGTGATATCGGTGTAGGCGCAAGAGAAATCGGCTATATGTTCGGCCAGTATAAGAGAATCCGCAACGCTTACGAAGGCGTTCTCACAGGAAAGGGCCTCACATACGGCGGTTCCCTGGTGAGAACACAGGCTACGGGATACGGTCTGTTATACCTGACAGAAGAGCTGCTGAAATTAAACGGCAAAGAGCTGGCCGGCAAGACCGTTGCCGTATCCGGCGCAGGAAATGTTGCCATTTACGCTATTGAAAAAGCATACCAGTTAGGTGCAAAACCGGTGACCTGCTCCGACTCCGCAGGCTGGATCTATGATCCCGAAGGCATTGACCTGGCAGCGTTAAAAGAGATCAAAGAAGTAAAACGTGCCCGTCTGACGGAGTACAAGAACTACAGACCGAATGCAGAATACCACGAGGGCAGAGGTGTGTGGAGCGTAAAAGTGGATGTTGCCCTTCCTTGCGCGACACAGAACGAGCTGCAGCTTGAGGATGCAAAACAGTTGGCAGCTAACGGATGCTTTGCAGTATGCGAGGGCGCCAACATGCCTACCACACTGGAAGCTACCGAATATCTGCAGGAGAACGGCATTATCTTCGCACCGGGCAAAGCTGCCAATGCAGGCGGTGTTGCCACATCCGCACTTGAGATGTCCCAGAACAGCGAGCGTCTGAGCTGGAGCTTTGAAGAAGTGGATGCAAAATTACAGGGCATCATGGTTAACATCTGCCACAACATGGTAGATGCAGCTAAGAAATACGGCCACGAGGGCAACTATGTAGTCGGTGCCAACGCAGCCGGATTTGAAAAAGTTGCAGAAGCAATGCTCGCTCAGGGCATCTGCTAAGTTTTGTGATTTGAACAGCCTTCCTTGAAAATAAAAATACAAAAATCAGCCTCTTGTAAGAAACGGGTGCAGAATCGCAGGATTTTGTACCCGTTTTTGTCCGGAAAAATCTTGTTTGCAGGCGTACTGTGAGCTATAATAAAAGATAGTGAGGACTGCAGAGAAGATGCAGGATATGATAGAAAGATTCTGCAGGGCACCAAAAGCTTTTGAGAACAGACAGGAGAAAAACGAGGAAGGGTTATAAACAGATGCAGAGAGAAAAGACCATGCTGATTGCAGATGACGTAGAATTGAACAGAGCGCTCCTGGAGAATATCTTTGATGACGAGTACAGCATTCTTCAGGCTGCAGACGGAGTGGAAGCCATGGAGATCCTTCGCAGCCAGCCGGTGGATGTTGTCCTGTTGGATATTGTCATGCCGCGCATGGACGGGTTCGAGGTCCTGAAAACCATGAAGGAGGAGGAGACACTTTCGGGTATTCCGGTCATCATGGCAACCTCAGAGAAGGAAAATTCGGAGGAGCGGGCCCTGCTGCTTGGGGCGGACGATTTTATCAACAAGCCGTACCGGGCCATGGTGGTAAAAAAGCGTGTAGAAAATATTGTGGTTAAGCATATTCTGGAGCGGAAACGGCTGGAAAATGCCCTTTTTGAGACCAGGAATGAATTGAACTCCCTGATCGACTCTGTCCCGGGCGGCATTGGTGTCTGGAAGGTGACGGATAAGGTGCAGGTGGAGTATTTTAATGACGGATTCTGCCGGCAGTTCGGCTATGACAGGGAGGAGTTCCAGGAGAAATTCAGCAGTGATCTGACTGCTCTGTGGGTTGGCGGCGATACAGAATATATTCTTAACCGGCTGCGGGAAAACAAGGACAGTAATGACAGGATCTCCCTGGTCCATCAGGTGAGAAGAAAGGACAAAAGCCTTCGGTGGTTCAGTCTGAATGCCCTGAAATACAAGGTGGAGGACGGGGTACCTGTCTTCCGCATCGTGAATATCGACGTGACGGAGAGCAGGGAGAATGAACTTCTCATTGAGCAGAAGAATGAGGAGCTCAGGTACCTGCTGGATCATGATGCCCTCACAGGCCTTTATAACCGCTCCACTTTCTGTCGGAAGACCGCGGATTTCCTGAGACAGAATCCTGAGGGGACCTACAATATGGTGCAGTTTGATATTGAGCGCTTTAAGGTGATCAACGAGCTTTACGGCAATTTTATGGGAGACAGGATACTGCTTCTGATTGCCGAGGGGCTTCAGAAATGCCTGAAAAGTAAGGGGACCTACGGAAGACTGGAGGCAGACCATTTTGCCGTATGCCTTCCGGCAGGGACAGAGGAGCTGCAGCAGGTGCGGGACCAGATGGAGAAAAGCCTGGCGTCTGTGAAGATAGAGCAGAAGATCAATCTCTATTACGGGGTTTACACCATTGAGGACAGGGGCATGTCCGTGGATCTCATGTGTGACAGGGCAAACCTGGCCCTGCGTACAGTCAAGGGAAATTCAAACCGCGCTTACGCAGTGTACAATGACGAGCTCCATCAGGTCGTTTTAAGTGAGCAGCAGCTTACCAACTCCATGGAGGAGGCACTTCTCCAGAGACAGTTTGAGGTTTATTACCAGCCGGTTGTGGACCTGAACACAGGAGATGTGGTGAGCGCTGAGGCGCTGGTGCGGTGGAACCATCCGGAAAAGGGTATGGTGTCGCCCGGATTTTTCATTCCGTTTTTTGAGCATAATGGCTTTATCATCAAGCTGGACGCCTACATCAGGGAGGAAGTCTGCAGGAACATGATGGAGCTCAGGCGCCGCGGCTTAAGAAACATTCCGGTGTCTGTAAATGTATCCAGGCTGGAGTTCTATGATCCCAATCTCTGCAGAAGCATCATAGACCTGACAGAAAGGTACCGGCTGGAGCCGCAGATGATGCGGCTGGAAATCACGGAGAGTGCCTATACGGATAATCCCCAGCAGCTTCTGGCAGCCATGAAGGAACTGCAGAACTATGGGTTCCAGGTGCTGATGGATGATTTCGGAAGCGGATACTCCTCTCTGAACATGCTGAAGGATGTGCCTGTGGATATCCTGAAAATGGACATGAAATTCCTGGAAGACCAGGGAATCTCCGGTAGAGGCCCTGAGATTCTGGCCTCCCTGGTACGCATGGCAAAAAAACTGGGCATGCGCACCATTGCAGAGGGTATCGAGACGAAGGAACAGGGAGATTTTCTGCGCTCTGTGGGATGTGAATACGGACAGGGCTATTACTATGCAAGACCTATGCCGGCAGATTCCTTTACCAGTCTGCTGATGGCAAGAGAAAACGTAAAGTGAAAAAATCCATTGACAAACAGTCCATTTATGCATAAACTAGAGAAAGATATGGAAAAAGCTGTGAACGGAAAGAGTAACCTGGGAATTTTTACAGAGAAGGACAGTCACCGGCTGAGAGCTGCCCGAAAAGGAAAAGGTGAAAGTGCATCCGGGAGCTGACCAGCCTGTCATACGGGAAGGTCCGTGTACCTGCGTTAAAGGTGTGAGCGGGGGACTGATGTCCTCAAATAGAGTGGAACCGCGGAGTGATTTCTTCGTCTCTATATGGCAGTAACAGCCATATAGAGACGTTTTTTATTCCATATTTACCATAGAAAGGAAATAAACCATGGGATTTGTCAAACATATAAAAGAAGAATTTCAGGTTATCCGGGAAAGGGACCCGGCCATCAAAACGCCGCTGGAAGTCCTTCTGTATCCCAGTTTCCGGGTCATGATCCAGTATAGAAGGGCGCATAAGCTCTATGAAAAAGGCCACTATTTCCTTGCCAGATGGATTTCCCAGAGGGCAGCCAGAAAAACAGGTATTGAAATCCATCCCGGGGCAAAAATAGGAAAGGGACTGTTTATTGACCACGGCACCGGTGTTATCATCGGTGAGACAACAGTCATAGGCAACAATGTGACGCTTTACCAGGGCGTGACCCTGGGCGGTACCGGCAAAGAGACCGGCAAGCGCCATCCCACCCTGAAGGACAATGTGATGGTAAGTGCCGGGGCGAAAATACTGGGCTCCTTCACCATTGGGGAAAATTCCAAAATCGGTGCGGGAAGCGTAGTGCTGGAGGAGATTCCTCCCAACTGTACCGTAGTCGGTGTTCCGGGCCGTATTGTGAAGCGGGAGAACCAGAAAGTGCCAAGAAGTGATATGGACCAGGTTCATCTGCCTGACCCGGTACTGGAGGATATCAGAAAACTGCAGAGTGAGAATGAACACCTGAAGTCAAAGCTGCAGAAGCTGGAATACGAACTTCAGGAATTAATAGAAGAAAAGGAGTAGAGACATGAAGATTTACAATACCCTGACAAAGAGAAAAGAAGACTTCGTTCCCCTGGAGGAAGGAAAAGTAAAAATGTATGTGTGCGGTCCTACCGTATACAATTTTATCCACATCGGAAATGCCAGACCCATGATCGTCTTCGACACAGTGAGAAGATATATGGAGTACAAGGGATATGAAGTAAACTATGTATCCAATTTCACGGATGTGGATGACAAGATCATTGCAAAAGCCATCGAGGAGGGTGTACCTGCGGAAGAGATCTCCGAGCGCTACATCAAAGAGTGCAAAAAGGACATGGCTGATATGAATGTAAAGCCTGCCACCACACATCCCCTGGCAACCCAGGAGATCGACGGCATGATCGACATGATCCAGACGCTCATTGACAAAGGATTTGCCTATGCGGTGAACGGCACTGTCTACTTCCGGGTAAAGAATTTCAGCGAGTATGGAAAACTCTCCCACAAGAATCTGGATGACCTGCAGTCAGGATTCCGTTCTATCCAGGTATCAGGGGAGGACCAGAAGGAAGATCCCCTTGACTTTGTTCTCTGGAAACCGAAAAAAGAAGGGGAGCCTTACTGGGTATCACCCTGGAGTGAGGGAAGACCGGGCTGGCACATTGAGTGCTCTGTCATGTCTAAAAAATATCTGGGCGAGGAGATTGATATCCACGCAGGCGGTGAGGACCTGGTATTCCCGCACCACGAGAATGAAATTGCCCAGTCTGAGTGCTGCAACGGCAAAATCTTTGCAAAATACTGGATGCACAATGCATTCCTGAACATTGATAACAGAAAGATGTCAAAATCTCTGGGCAATTTCTTCACAGTCCGTGAGATCGGCGAGAAATATGACCTGCAGGTACTGCGCTTTTTCATGCTGAATGCCCATTACAGAAGTCCTTTAAACTTCAGCGCCGAGCTGATGGAGGCTTCCAAGAATGCGCTGGACCGTATTGTGACCTGCGTGGACCAGTTAAAACATCTGCTTGAAAATGCCCAGGGCGGCGAGCTTACGGAGGCGGAAAAGGCGCAGCTTCCGGAAATCGAAGGCCTTGTGAAGAAATATGAGGAGTCCATGGAAGATGACTTCAATACAGCAGATGCCATTGCGGCTGTTTTTGAGCTTGTAAAATTCACCAACACCCAAGCGGGAAGCGGCAGCACAAAAGCATTTGTAAAACTGCTCTTTGACAAGATCACAGGCCTGTGCGATGTACTTGGCCTGATCGTGAATAAAAAAGAAGAAGTGCTGGACTCTGTAGTGGAAGGCCTGATCGAGGAGCGCCAGGCAGCCAGAAAAGCAAAAGATTTCGCGCGGGCAGATGAGATCCGTGACCAGCTTGCCTCCATGGGCATCATCCTGAAGGATACAAGAGAAGGTGTACAATGGAAGAGAGCTTAAGAAAGTTAAAAGACATGTTCTGTCTGGAGGATACGGATATCAGAACGTATTCTCCCCTGACCCTGGCTTATATCGGGGACGCTATCTACGAGCTGGTGATCCGCACCATACTGGTGGAAAAGGGCAATACACAGGTGAATAAACTGCACAACCGGGCAAGCAGGCTTGTAAAGGCCTCTGCCCAGTCCTCCATGATCGAGAAGCTGAAACCGCATCTCACAGAGGAGGAGGCAGCTGTATTCAAGCGCGGCAGAAATGCGAAATCTTATACCATGGCGAAAAATGCCAGTATGTCAGATTACAGAAGAGCAACCGGTTTTGAGGCACTGATGGGATATCTGTATCTTACGGAGCAGTGGGACAGAATGCTGGAGCTGATAAAAACAGGTTTGGAAGAAGGAGAAGCAGATGGAAGAGAAATTCCAGGAGAGTAAAGTAGAGGGCCGCAATGCAGTGCTGGAGGCATTCCGTTCAGGCCGCGTGGTGGACAAGCTGTTTGTGCTGGAGCGATGTGAGGACGGTCCTGTCCGCACCATTTTGAGAGAGGCGAAAAAGCACGATACCATGGTGCGGTTCGTGAAAAAGGAGCGTCTGGACCAGATGTCAGAGACCGGAAAACACCAGGGAGTCATTGCCATGACAGCGGCCTATGACTACGCGGAAGTGGATGATATTCTGAATAAGGCCAGGGAAAAGGGAGAGGCTCCCTTTGTGGTGCTCCTTGACAACATCGAAGATCCCCACAACCTGGGAGCGATCATTCGTACTGCCAATCTGGCAGGCGCCCACGGAGTGATCATACCGAAAAACAGAGCAGTGGGCCTTACCGCCACCGTTGCCCGCACCTCAGCGGGAGCCCTGAATTACACGCCTGTGGCGAGAGTGACCAACATTGCCAGGACCATAGAGGAGCTGAAAAAAGAGGGACTGTGGTTTGTCTGCGCAGATATGGGCGGCACCAGCATGTACCAGCTTGATTTGAAAGGGCCGATCGGTCTTGTGATTGGAAATGAAGGGGAAGGCGTATCCCGCATGGTTAAGGAGAAATGCGACTTTGTGGCATCCATACCCATGAAAGGTGATATTGATTCCCTGAATGCTTCCGTGGCTGCGGGAGTTTTGGCTTATGAAATTGTGAGACAGCGGCTTTTGGGATAAAATATGGATAATTACGAACAGTTTACGGACGAAGAATTGATTGAGCGGCTGAGGGACGGTGAGCAGGAGCTGGAGGACTATCTCATGGAGAAATACAAGGGGATGGTACTGAAAAAGGCCCATGCCATGTTCATTGTGGGCGGCGAGCGGGAGGATCTGATCCAGGAGGGCATGATTGGCCTGTTCAGGGCTTTGAGAGATTACCAGCCGGGGAAAAGCGCCACCTTTGCCACCTTTGCCAACCTGTGTGTGGAGCGGCAGATCTATAAGGCCATAGAAATGTCGGGAAGGCTTAAAAATAAGCCGCTGAACTCCTACATTTCCCTCAGCGAGGAGGAAAGTCCCATTCTTGACAGTCTGGCCTTTGAGCAGCAGGACCCTGAGGCCATTGTCATTGACAGGGAGAACGTAAATGTCATGCAGGAGAAGATCCGGCAGCATCTGAGCCGTTTTGAAACCCGGGTGCTGGACTCTTATCTGGAAGGTATGACCTACACCCAGATTGCGGAGGCTATGGGGAAAAGCCCCAAGTCCATTGACAATGCCCTGCAGAGAATCCGGGGGAAGATCAGGGAATTCTTAGAGTGAACAGTCACAAAAGAACAGCATTGACAGGTGCGCGTTTTAGTGGTATCTTAATACACAATAAGAGGAAAGGATGTGATTGCGCACATGGAGGATAGCGACGATAGTGATAGTGCATTTAGCAGATTAGCTGCCCCATGTCGTATTATGGATAGATAAGGCGTGGTCTGTATACGGAGAGATCCGGATACAGGCTGTGCCTTTTTGTGTTTTTTCATACTTCCCATACAGATGGGGAGAAAGATTCCATAATACGATTTCAGGAGGTATAGGATAATGATAGGAGCTTTACTTTTACAGGTTGTTTTGATATTTTTAAATGCGACTTTTGCCAGTGCGGAGATCGCGGTGATCTCTATGAATGAGACACGGCTGCGCAAGCTGACTGCGGATGGGGATAAGAGGGCTGTGAAGCTGTCTGCCCTGACGGAACAGCCCGCCAGGTTTTTAGCCACCATTCAGGTTGCCATCACGCTGGCAGGACTGCTGGGAAGTGCGTTTGCAGCGGAAAACTTTGCCGGACCCCTGGTGGGGTGGCTGACGGCAGCAGGGGTGGCCATTCCGGAATCCGTGCTGAAATCCATTGCCGTATTTTTGATCACACTGATACTGGCTTATTTTAACCTGGTATTCGGAGAGCTGGTTCCAAAGCGTATTGCCATGAAAAAGGCGGATTCCATGGCGCTGTCCATGTCGGGCATGCTTTATGGAGTGTCCAGGGCATTTGCGCCGCTGGTATTTCTCTTGACAGTATCCACGAACCTGATCCTGAAGCTGATGGGTATTAACCCGGAGGAAGAGGAGGAGAAGGTTTCTGAGGAGGAGATCCGTATGCTTCTCATGGAGGGAAATGCCCAGGGAACCATTGATGCCCGGGAAAATGAGATGATACAGAATATATTTGATTTTGACGATATGGATGCGGAACAGATCTGTACCCACCGTATTGATGTGGATGCGCTGTATCTGGAAGATGATATGGCAGAGTGGGAGGATATGATAAGACGTACCCGCCATTCCTTTTATCCTGTGTGCGGTGAGAGCTGTGACGATATTGTGGGTATTTTGGATACCAGAGATTATTTCCGCATGGAGGACAGATCGCGTGAGGCTGTCATGGCGCAGGCTGTGGATAAGGCCTGGTTTGTGCCGGACGGCATGAAGGCGGATGTGCTTTTTTCCAATATGAAGAAGAACAGGACATATTTTGCCGTGCTGGTGGACGAATACGGCGGTGTCTCCGGCATCATCACGCTTCATGACCTGATGGAGGCCCTGGTAGGGGAGCTGTGCGAGGAGGAGGAAGCGCTGCGCCCCAGGGAAATCGAGAAGATCAGTGACAAGGAGTGGAAGGTACAGGGCTGTGCCCCGCTGGACGATGTGGCGGAGGCGCTGGGTGTTCATCTTCCCACAGACACGTATGACACATTCAACGGATTTATCTGCAGCATCATAGGAAGGGTGCCGAAAAACGGCGAGAGATTTGAATGTGAATTTTCAGGCGTGCGGGTCTTGGTCCACTCTGTGGAAAATCACAGAATCGGCACTACCACACTCCATTTGATTGACGAAAATCCTTTGCCCTGTTAAAATAGTAATAATTAAAACATTAAAGTGTTACAGCAGAAAGAACGGGAGGTAGCAACATGAGGGAAAAAACAATTCTGGTAGTGATACCTGTGAGAGAAGAACATAGAGAGCTTCTGGAGGAGGCGGCACCGGGGAATCATTTTGTATATTCCTCGATCAGGGAAGTGAGCAGGGAGCAGGTGCAGGAGGCGGATATCATTCTGGGAAATGTCCCGGCAGATAAAATCGGAGCTTCCAAAAAACTACAGTGGCTGCAGTTAAATTCTGCCGGAGCTGACGCCTATACAGGCCAGGGCATTCTGGATGAAAATACAGTTGTCACAACAGCAAACGGAGCCTACGGAAAGACTGTTTCCGAGCATATGTTTGCCATGCTGTTAGCCATGCAGAAGAAACTGCATCTCTACCGTGACAGTCAGAATAAGCATATCTGGGACGAACACGGAACCGTGACTTCCATTGCGGACTCTACAGTGCTGATCTTCGGAATGGGAGATATCGGCCGCCACTTTGCCAAAATGGCCCATGCCCTGGGCGCTTATGTCATTGGTGTGAAGAAAAGTCCGGGAAACTGCCCGGAGTACATTGATGAGCCGCATCTGATGAAGGACTGCAGAGAACTGCTGCCTCATGCTGATGTGGTGGTCTCCTTCCTGCCCAGTACACCGGAGACGAGGGGCCTGTTTGACAAGGAGCTGTTCCATCTCATGAAGCCGGGTGCCTTCTTTTTGAACGGCGGCCGCGGCGATGCGGTCTGTACAGAGGACCTTTGCGATGTGCTGGATGAGGGCCGTCTGGCAGGCGTGGCCCTGGACGTGACAAAGCCCGAGCCGCTTCCGGCTGACCACAGACTGTGGGATTATCCCAATGTATTTATCACGCCCCATGTGTCAGGCTTCTATCACCTTCCGGAAACCCTGGATAAGGTGGTAAATATCTGCACGGAGAACCTGAAACGGTACATGCAGGGACAGAAGCTCAGAAACATCATGGATTTCCAGGCAGGCTACTGCAGCGGAAACAAAAAATAAAGCGCTGCATTGATAAATAGCAGTGACAATATGACCTGTGCGGTGCACAAACCGGGCACCGCACAGGGGGCATATTACACCGTTCTGGCTGCTGCGACAAAAAAATAAAAAAGTTTTCAAAAATATCTTGACATTTGACACAACTTTTGTTAGAATTCTTAATTGTGATGACGAGTTACACAGCACATCACTAGGAATGCTGCCTTGGCTCAGTTGGTAGAGCGTCGCCTTGGTAAGGCGGAGGTCGGCGGTTCAAATCCGCTAGGCAGCTCGATGAAAACCCTTGAATTTTCAAGGGTTTTTTTGTTATTTACGGAAAATGAAAACCGTCCGGAGTGGGCGGTGTGTTTATACGGAGGTGAGTAATGAAAATCTTTAATAAACTGGTGCGGGATAAAATTCGGGATATCATAAGAGAGGGAGGCGGAATACCCTATACAGAAATTTTGTCCGCGGCCGCATACATAACAGAGCTTGACAAGAAGCTGGATGAGGAGATTGCAGAATACCAGGAGAGCAAGGAGCTGGAAGAGCTCGCCGACGCCCTGGAGGTCATCTATGCCATATGCGAAGCCAGGGGATATACCGTGGAAAAACTGCAGGAAGTCCGGGAAGAAAAACGGTGGCTGCGGGGCGGGTTTGAGAAACGGGTTTTGTTGGTTTCCAGGGATTGAGAGAAAAGCAAAAGAGCCGTCCGCTTTTAAGCCGGATGGCTCTTTTGATCAGGCGTCCTGAAGTTTAAACCAAACCTCCACCGTCCTGTCCACAACTTCATCAATCCTGGTGTGATCCCTTTTCTCAATGACCTCATAAACCGCCATATGGGTATTGTACACATACTCCCCATTCTGATGCTTGTGGGTATTGGTGATAGAAGCCTGCATAAAATCCATGACAAAAGCATAAATCCTGGCAGCAATCTGGTTATGGCAGGCAAGTCCTAAAAGGCGGTGAAAATCCAGATCATTTTCTGTTATTTTAGACTGGGGAGCACCGCTGTCGATCAGCGCTTTTAACTCTTCCAGGTTTTCTGCAAGCTTTTTGCGTTCTGCGGCATTCTCGTCATAGTGCTCCAGAATCAATTCAAGAATATCGGTCTCGAATATTTTCCGGAATTCATAAAGATTGGAGATGTCAGGATTGGACACGAAAAAGCTGAACAGAAGAGAGTCAATCAGCTCATTTCCCGGTGTTTCACAGACATAAGTGCCGTTACCCACCCGGATGTCCACCAGCCCGAAGGCTGACAGGATTTTCATGGCTTCCCTTACGGAACCTCGGCTGACACCTAATCCTTCGGAAATCTCCAGTTCATTGGGGAGTTTATCCCCCGGTTTCAGACGCCTTTCCATCAATAACTGCTTGATACTGTTCACTACAATATCTACAGCAGATTCACGCTTGCTGGCCTCAAACAAATTACTCATAATGTATTCCACCCCGATCGTTGTTAATTATAGTTATTCTATCAAAAAAAACATAATACGTCAAACAAATGGCGGAAATCCTTATTCTCCCCATGGATTCAGGGAAGGCTGGAGTATGGACCAGGTATCTACGGATTTTGTGATGGCTTCATCAATTCTGCCCGCGTCTTTTGATTCGATCAAATCCACAATATCGCGATGAATTTCATAGACAATCTCTCCGCTGCGGCCCTTATGGGTGGCAGCAATGGAGGGTTCCATAAAGTCTATGATAAAATTATAAACCCGTTCAGCCAGGAGATTTTTGGATGCCTGGCCTAAAATTCTGTGGAATTCCAGGTCGTTTTCTGACAGCTTTTTGTCGGATGCGCTGTTGGCCATCAGGCGCTCTAACTGCTCCAGATTATCACGGAGCGCTTTTCTCTCTTTTCCATTGTCATCGTAGTGTTCCAGAATCATAGTAAGAATATCGTTTTCAAAGATATGTCGGAACTCATAGAGGTCATCAATCTGCGGATTGGAGATAAAGAAACTGAACAGAAGGGAATCCATAGTGGTATTTCCCGGTGTTTCACAGACATAAGTACCGTTGCCCACCCGGATATCCACCAGTCCGAAAGCAGAAAGAATCTTCATCGCCTCCCGGACGGACCCGCGGCTCACCCGCAGTTCTTCGGATATCTCCAACTCACTGGGAAGTTTATCGCCTGGTTTTAAGGTCCTTTCCATTAAGAGCTGTTTAATACTGTTTACAACCAGATCGACAGCGGATTCCCGTTTGCTTGCTTCAAATAAATTACTCAAGTATTCACCTCCGAATCTATTATTATTCTCAAAAGTCAAAAATGTTTAGTTGTTGTAACTATCTTATCATGGGGAATCATCATACGTCAAATATTAGATATAAGATATTATGCATAAGATTTCCATGGGTAATTTATTTATATTTAACAAAATACACATATAATAGAAAAAAGTTTGGAAAATTCATTGACAAATCAGTCGATAAATGATATACATAAAACATCAGATGTTTAACGAACGACAAATGAAATGAGAGAAAAGGAGAATGGACATGAAAAACAAGATCTTAGCAGCAATTCTGACTGTAACATTGGCAGGCGTTATGACTGCATGTGGAAATAACGGCGGAGGAGGAAACGCAGATGCCTCTGGGACGCAGTCCTCCAAAAGTACATCCGACAGCGGGACGAAAAGTGAAGACACCATGCTCGGGGCGGACAGCGCCACACTGCGCCTGAAGGTGGGAACCACCACAGCTCCCGAAGGTCATTATGTGAAAGGTCTGCAGGAAATGCAGAAGCTGTTGGAGGAGTACAGCGACGGTGAGATGACACTTGATATCTATCCAAACTCCCAGTTGGGAAATGAAAGAGACATGATGGAAAATGTGGGGATGGGAGTACAGGAGATGTGCCTCATATCCACAGGACCCATACCGAACTTTGTCTCTGACTTTGCGGTGCTGGACCTCCCTTACTTATTTGAAGATGAACAACATGCCTATGAAGTATTGGACGGTGAAATCGGAACTTCCCTTCTGGGTCAGCTGGAGAGCCAGGGAATCAGGGGCGTTGGCTTCTGGGAGAATGGTTTCCGTGAGGTGACCAACGACAAAAAGGAGATCAAAACACCGGAAGACTTAAAAGGAATGAAGATCCGTACCATGGAAAACAGCGTACATATGGCAACCTACCAGACATTGGGTGCCACAGCAACACCAATGGCATGGAGTGAGATCTTCACAGCGCTTCAGCAGGGAACCGTGGACGGACAGGAAAACCCCATTGCCATCATAGAATCCGCCAAGGTGTATGAAGTGCAGAAATACGTTTCCATGATTGATATTTTCTATTCCCCCTGTGTGCTGATGATCGCCCAGAGTACCTACGATGGGTTTACGGATGCACAGAAGGAAGCTTTCGACAAAGCAGCAGAGGAGGCAAAGGATTATCAGAGGGAATACAGCAGCAGCTATAATGAAGAAGCAATTGAAAATATGAAAGAAGCAGGCGTTACGGTGACAGAAGTGGATAAAGAAGTGTGGAAGAGTGCAGCGGATGCGGTCTATGACCAGTTGGACAGCCTGAAGCTGAACAAGGAGCTGGTAGAGAAAATTCAGTCATCTAACTAAACAGAAGGAGTGGACATTTTGGAAAAGCTATTTAACGGACTAAAGAAAGCGGAAGAAATACTTCTGGTAGTGTTAATGGTTATTATGTGCGCAGTCATATTTATTGCCACAGTGGCACGTTTCACCGGTTTGTTTGTGATCCCATGGGCAGAAGAGCTGGCAAGGTACTGTATGATATGGGTGATTTTTCTCGGAATCGGTGTTGCGGCATGCAATGGGGAACATTTCTGCGTGGAAGCCCTGGAGTTGTTCTGCTCCAGGACAGTGCTGAAAATCATTTATGTGCTGGACTCTGTCCTGGTGGTTGCGTTCAGTATCTTCGCTTCCTATTATGGAGTGACCATACTGCAGAAACAGATGGCAAGCGGGCAGGTAACGCCGAGTCTTCGGTGGCCTATGTGGATCATGTATCTCTCCATTCCTCTGGGATTGATTCTTATGGCTCTCTGCTACGCATGGCATACATTTGAGAAGGTCACGGGAAAAGAAAAACCAGAAGAGATCGGGCAGAAGGAGGAAGAGAAAAAATGATTATAGGAATGTTGTTCGGAGTTTTATTTGTCATGCTGTTTCTGGGAGTCCCCATTGCCATCTGCCTGGGAATAGCCGTGTGCGTGGCGATCGTAGCCAGCGGGAACCTGAATCTGCTCCCTGCAGTTGCCCAGAGAATGTTTACCCAGGCGGATAATTTTACTCTGATGGCTGTTCCCTTCTTTATACTGGCCGGAAACATTATGGAAAAGGGAGGCATTTCCAAACGGCTCATAGATTTTATTGAAATACTGATGAGAAGAATACCCGGGCGTCTGTCCTGTATCACAGTCGTGGCCTCCGCGTTCTTTGGTGCCATCTCCGGTTCCAATCCGGCAACAGTCGCTGCCATCGGCGGTATCACGGTTCCGAGGATGAAGCAGAAGGGGTACCCGGAAGATGTGGCTGCAGCCGTTGCAGCATCCGGCGGAACACTGGGAGTTGTCATTCCGCCCAGTATTCCCATGGTAACTTATGCGGTGACAGCATCCGTATCTGTGGGAACCATGTTCATGGCAGGTGTCATTCCGGGGCTTTTGCTTGCGGCAGTGCTGATCGCAACCAATATTGTGATCTGTAAAAAATACGACGCCGCAGAGAATGGCAAGGTTACTTTAAAAGCCTTTGCTCACTCTTTTAAAGAGGCACTCCTCGCCATTTTTATGCCTGTGATCATTCTGGGAGGCATTTACGGCGGTTTATTTACACCTACGGAATCCGCGGCGGTTGCCTGTGTGTATGCTTTTATCATCAGTGTATTTGTATATAAAGAACTGACATTAAAGGATATCTACGAAATTTTTCGTAAATCTACCGTGAGTTCAGCGGTGGTATTGTTTGTGGTCAGCATGTCAGCACCCTTTGCCTGGTTTATGACGAACCAGAATATCCCCACTTTTATCGCGTCCAGCGTATTGGGCCTGTTTACCAATAAGGTGGCACTGCTGCTGATGATCAATGTGATCCTGCTGTTTTTGGGATGTTTCCTGGAGACACAGTCCATCATTCTGCTGGTAACCCCGATTCTGCTGCCCATTGCAGCTTCCCTGGGATTATCACCAGTCGCTTTAGGTATCATCATTATTATCAATACCTCCATCGGTATGATCACACCGCCGATGGCAGTGAACCTGTTTGTCGCTTCGGGTATAGCCAATACCAGTATAGGGAAGATCAGTAAACGGATTATTCCCTACCTGTGCATTGAAGTGGCAACACTGCTGGTAATGACCTTCATTCCGGCAATTATCACCTGGCTTCCGGGTATTATGGGAGTTTGATAGTAACTGATAAAATATATAAAAATTCAAGGAGGTTTTCGTATGAACAGCGCAGAACTGAAACAGGTGGCAGATCATCTTCGGATGACAGCCGTGGATATGGTCTATAAAGGAAAGGACGGACATCCGGGCCCGGCACTGTCAATAGCGGACATTATGGCAGTCCTCTTCTTCGATGAGATGAGAATAGATCCTGCCAACCCCGACTGGGAGGACAGAGACCGTTTTATCCTGTCAAAAGGCCATGCATGCCCTATTTACTATGCGGCATTATCTGAGAGAGGTTATTTCGGAGAGAAAATTAAGGACTTTAAGCTGAGAGCACTGGGAAGTAAATTCCAGGGGCATCCGGTCATGAACAAGACAAAAGGTGTGGATATGACATCCGGCTCCCTGGGGAACGGCATTTCCATCGCCGGAGGTATGGCACTGGCGGGAAAATACAGAAGGAAAGACTACAATGTGTATGTGATCGCCGGGGACGGTGAGCTTCAGGAGGGTGTGTGCTGGGAGGGAATCAATTCCGCAGCAGCCCACAAGCTTGATAACCTGATCGTATTCGTGGACAAGAACGGATGGCAGAGCGGTGCTTCTGTACAGGAGACCATTGGCTCCAACAATATAAAAGAGCGTTTTGAGGCGTTCCAGTGGGATGCCCAGGAGATTGACGGCCACGACGCGGACGCGATCAAAGCGGCCATTGCAAAAGCAAAAGCGACAAAGGGAAAACCAAGTGTCATTGTATGCGACTGTGTGAAGGGAAAAGGACTCTCCTTTATGGAAAATGATAACGCATGGCACAAGGGAGTTCCCACAGAGGAACAGTATCAGCAGGCAGTAAAAGAATTAGGAGGTGCAGAATAATGGCAGAATTCAAGGGAACGCGGGAGGCCTTTGCTGCGGCGCTTATAGATCTGGCAGCAAATGACGACAAGATCATGTTTGTTTCACCCGACTCATTAAAAGCGATGCGTGCAACAAAATTTGCAGAGCTGTATCCTGAGCAGTATGTGGAAGTGGGAATATCAGAGCAGAATGCAGTGGACACCGCAGCAGGTCTGGCGGCGGCAGGATTGACCCCTTTTGTAGGTACATATGCAGGGTTTATGACCATGCGTGCCTGTGAGCAGATGCGCACCTTTGTTGCGTATCCGAATCTGAACGTAAAGTTTGTGGGCATCAATTCCGGACTTTTGGGAGGCGAGAGAGAGGGGGTTACCCATCAGTTCTATGAAGATCTTGGGATCCTTTCCAACATTCCCAATTACACGATCCTGACTCCGGCAGACGGTTACCAGACATACAAAGCAGTACAGATGGCAGCTAAGATCAATGGACCTGTATATGTAAGGGCAGGCAGCGGAAGAGAGGCAAATGTGTATGAAAAAGACGCACCCTTCTCTTCGGACGGCATTACTGTCTTAAGAGAATACGGAAATGACACACTTCTGTTATCCAGCGGATTTGTTCTGGATCGTGTCCTGGCAGCAGCGGATCTGTTAAAAGAGCAGGGTGTAAATGTAACGGTTGGGGATATTAACATCTTATATGGAAAGAATCCGGAAAAGATCATTGAGGCTATCAGGAAAGCGGAGAAGATCGTGACAGTGGAGGACCACAATATTAACGGCGGTCTGGGTGCATACATAAGCAGGCTTTCAGCAGAGAACGCGCCGAAATTCGTAAAACGCATAGGTCTAACCACTTTCGGGGAATCCGGCCCTGCAAAAGAGCTGGCTGATGCCTATGGATTCTCTCCCGAGAACATTGCAAAGACAGTAAAAGAAAATCTGTAACAGGCAGGATCGTTCCGGACAGGAATGAAAGACAGAATATAGGAATTGGAAAAGAGGAAAATAAAATGAGTAAAATCGTAGTTAGTGTAATCGGTGCAGGCGGTAAAATGGGAACAAGGACAAGCAACAATTTGGCAAAGAAACCGGAAGAATTTGAGCTGCTTCTGGTGGAAGCCACGGACGCGGGAATTAAGAGCATCAAAGAAAGGGGATTTGAGCCTGTTCCTGTGGAGGAGGCCCTGGCAAAGGCTGATGTGGTGGTATTTGCTGTGCCGGATACTCTGATCGGCAAACTCTCCGCTGTTTATGTGCCACAGTTAAAACCGGGAACCGGATTCATTATCCTGGACCCTGCAGCAGCGGTTGCAAGAGAACTGACCCTGAGAGAAGACTGCACCTTTGGTGTGGCTCATCCCTGCCACCCGTCCTATTTCCTGGATCAGGATACCTTTGAGGCGCGCCAGGACCGCTTTGGCGGAATGGGCGGAAAACAGGACATTGTCATGTCTAAGATCCAGGGCGATGATGACCGTTTTGCCCAGTGTGTGGAGGTGGCAAAACAGATGTATGCCCCTGTGGAGCATGCATATGTCATGTCCTCAGAGCAGATCGCATTTTTGGAGCCAACCCTTGTGGAGCTTTTGGGAGCCACCTGTCTGTATGCCATGGCGGAGACCGTGGAGGAAGCAGTGAAGAGGGGAATACCCAAGGAGGCAGCAGTCTCCTTCCTGACAGGCCATATTTATAATCTGTCCGCAAACTTCCTGGGATATATTCCCGGAAATCCGCCGGTTTCAGATGCCTGCAAAGTGGCGATCGGACTGGGGAACCGTCTGGTCATGAGGGAAAACTGGAAAGATATCTGGAAAGATGAAGTGCTGGATAAGGTCATTGCCACCATGCTGCATCCGGAGAATCCACAGATCTGACACAAAGAAGCTTTTTTGGAAAGGAAGAAATGAGTATGAAAATTGTTGTTTTGGACGGTTATACGGAAAATCCGGGAGATTTATCCTGGAAAGATATGGAGGCACTGGGGGAACTGACGGTTTATGACCGCACATCCCTTACGGATATGCAGGAGGTCATAGACAGGATCGGTGATGCGGAGGCTGTTATAACCAATAAAACACCGCTTCCCAGGGAAGTGTTTGATGCCTGCAGAAATATCAGGTATGTGGGAGTCCTTGCCACAGGATACAATGTGGTAGATGTGGAAACGGCAAAGGAGAGAGGCATTCCGGTGTGCAACATTCCAACCTATGGTACAGCGGCTGTGGGACAGTTTGCCATTGCCCTGCTGCTGGAAATCTGCCATCACATCGGTCATCATGACAAAGCTGTCCATGAGGGCAGATGGGAAAATAATCCTGACTGGTGCTTCTGGGATTATCCGCTGATCGAGTTGGCTGACAAGACCATGGGTATCGTGGGATTCGGAAGAATCGGACAGGCAACAGGGCGTATTGCCAAGGCTCTTGGAATGAAGGTCATTGCCAATGATGAATACCCGAATGACAGCGGGAGAGAGATCGCGGAATATGTGACCAGGGACGAGTTATTTGCCAGGTCGGACGTGATCGCCCTGCACTGCCCTCTGTTTCCCTCCACACAGGGGCTGGTGAACAAGGAGAGTATCGCAAGGATGAAAGACGGCGTGATCATTATCAATAATTCCAGAGGGCCGCTGATCGTGGAAGAGGATCTAAAAGATGCGCTGAACAGCGGTAAAGTTGCCGGTGCCGGTTTGGATGTGGTATCCACTGAACCCATCAGAGGGGACAACCCGCTGCTTAAGGCAAAGAATTGTATCATTACACCGCATATTTCCTGGGCGCCGAGAGAATCCAGACAGAGGCTCATGGATATTGCAGTGGAGGACCTGAAAGCATTTGTGGAGGGTCATCCCATAAATGTGGTAAATAAGTAAAATTCAGAAATATCAACCTAATAAAGTGATTCCGATAACATCCCCGGGTACTGCCATGTCCGGGGATGTCTGTAAAAAAACACCCGGCAGGCACAAAGCGGAGAAATGAGCCTTCCGGGTGTTTTTATCTGCAGTCACAGTCTGTCGCAGATGACAGTTCCTGTTCTGCCTTCAATTCCGTCTTTTGCCTTCTGAAGCAGAGTGATCAGAGCTTTTCTCCCCGGCTTCGAGGAAGCGAAGTCAATGGCTGCTTCCACCTTGGGAAGCATGGAGCCGGGGGCAAACTGTCCCTCCCGGGCATATTTCCTGGCCTCAGAGGTGGAGACTGCGGACAGCCAGGTCTCATCCTCTTTGCCGAAATTGATGGCTACTTTTTCCACGGCTGTAAGGATGATGAGATAGTCAGCATCCAGTTCCTTAGCCAGCAGGCAGCTTGCAAAGTCCTTGTCGATCACTGCGCTGGCGCCTTTTAAGTGGTTTCCCTTCAGCGTCACGGGGATCCCGCCGCCGCCGCAGGCTATGACAACTTCACCGGAGTCCACCAGGGAGCGGATCGCGCCGATTTCCACGATCTCCTGAGGTTTCGGGGAGGCGACGAAGCGGCGCCAGCCTCTGCCTGCATCCTCACGCATGATGTGGCCGTATTTTTCGGCAATGACCTTTGCCTCCTCCTCGCCCAAAAACTTTCCGATCGGCTTGGAAGGAGAGGAAAATGCCGGATCATCTTCATTGACACGTACCTGTGTGACCATGGTGGATACGGGAATGCTGTCAATACCCCGGTTCAGCAGTTCTTCCCGGAGCGCATTCTGCAGATCATATCCGATATAAGCCTGGCTCATGGCAACACAGACCGAAAGCGGAGTGTTGGGCTGTGCTGCGTCTTCCCTTGAAAGGGCAGCCATGGCATTGTTGATCATACCCACCTGAGGGCCGTTGCCGTGTGTGATAATGACCTGGTGGCCCTCCTCGATCAGGTCTACAATGGCTTTGGCTGTCACTTTCACAGCCGCCATCTGTTCCGGAAGGGTATTGCCCAGGGCATTGCCGCCCAGAGCGATAACGATTTTTTGTTTCTGCATAGTAAAAACCCCCTGTTCTTACAATTGACATTTTGAAAAGAGAAAGGGACAGGGTAATGGTGTCCTGACCCCGTCCCGGTTTCTTTCAGAGTAACCTGTTTTATTTGAATTTACGCGGCTGGTCGCGTTCTTCCAGTTTCTTTAAAACTTCTGCCGGGTCATCAAATTTGCTGAGCATGATCATGGCTGCAATGATGTATGGCTTGAAGCTGGCTTCCTTGTAAAGCGGTGTGCGGTAGCGGTCAAATACAGAGGCATCCACCTCACCGGATTCACAGCTTAAGCCTGTGATATCAGCAGGCAGGCAGTGCAGATAGAGGGCCTTGCCGTCCTTTGTGGTCTTCATCAGTTCCTCTGTGCATGCCCAGTCTTTGTGCTGTGCATTCTGTGCCAGAAGTTCTTTTTCCAATTTATCAATTCCTTCAAAGTCACCTTTTCCGTATAAGTCGGTTCTCTCTTCCATAGCTGCAAATGGTGCCCAGCTCTTGGGATATACGATGTCTGCGTCTTTGAATGCTTCTTCCATGCTGTTGGTGCGTTTGAAGCTGCCGCCTGTCTTTTCTGCGTTCTTCTTAGCCACTTCCTCAACTTCCGGCATAACCTCGTATCCTTCCGGATGAGCCAGAACCACGTCCATGCCGAAACGTGTCATCAGGCCGATCACACCCTGGGGAACAGACAGGGGTTTGCCGTAGGACGGAGAATAAGCCCATGTCATGGCAAGCTTTTTGCCTTTTAAGTTCTCCACTCCGCCGAACTCGTGGATGATGTGGAGCATATCAGCCATACACTGGGTAGGATGGTCAATATCGCACTGCAGGTTTACAAGTGTGGGGCGCTGCTCCAGAATGCCGTCCTCGTAGCCCTCTTTGACAGAATCGGAAACCTGATGCATGTAAGCATTTCCTTTTCCGATATACATATCATCACGGATACCGATCACATCAGCCATAAAGGAGATCATGTTGGCTGTCTCGCGGACCGTTTCCCCGTGTGCGATCTGGGATTTGCCCTCGTCCAGGTCCTGTACTTCCAGGCCCAGCAGGTTGCAGGCGGAAGCAAAGGAGAAACGTGTACGGGTGGAGTTGTCACGGAACAGGGAGATGCCGAGGCCGCTCTCGAATACTTTTGTGGAGATGTTGTTCTGGCGCATGAAACGAAGGGCATCTGCCAGGGTAAATACAGCTTCCAGCTCATCATCTGTCTTCTCCCATGTGAGGAAGAAGTCGTTTTCGTACATTTCTTTGAAGTTCAGTTTGTTTAATTTATCAATATAATCCTGTAATGTTTTCATGGTATGGATATCCTTTCTTTATATAAATTCAAATGATTCGGCAGCAGTTATCTGCAGTATTCAGAGGGGAGTGCAGCGTACACGGCAGCACATCTTACAAGGTCTTCTTTCCAGGTCTTCTCATTGGGTGCGTGCGCCTGCGCTTCCTTGCCCGGGCCAAAGCCGATGCATGGGATGCCGAAACGGCCCATAATGGAAACACCGTTGGTGGAGAAGGTCCATTTGTCAATGCGCGGCTCTCCGTACAGCTCTGTGTAAGCGGCTGCCATAGCCTCTGTCACTTTGTGGTCCTGGGGAATGACCCATGTGGGGAAGTAGCACTCGGTAGGATAGGAAAGTCCGGTCCAGGACGGGCGCTCATAGTTGTACATGGATACCTTTGCGCCGTATTTCTTCACGGACGGAAGGGCACGGATCTCATCCAGGCAGCTTTCCCAGGTCTCACCTGCAGTCATGCGGCGGTCAAGAGAGACAGCACAGGAGTCTGCAACTGCACAGCGGCTTGGGGAGGTGAAGAAGATTTCGGATGTGGTCACTGTGCCGCGGCCGAGGAAACGGGCTTCTTTCCACTCTTTGTTGTATTTTTCGTCCAGCATTTTTACAAGACCTTTGATCTCTGTGGAGTCCTCGGCGTCGTTTTCATTGAGGGCGCGCACTTCCTGGAGGATGTCAGCCATTTTGTAGATGGCATTGTCACCGCGCTCCGGAGCGGAACCGTGGCAGGAAACACCGGTCACATCTATGCGGATTTCCATACGGCCCCTCTGGCCTCTGTAGATGCCGCCGTCTGTAGGCTCTGTGGAAACTACGAATTCAGGTCTTACTTTGTCTTCGTTTACAATATACTGCCAGCACAGACCGTCACAGTCTTCCTCCTGAACAGTTCCTGTTACCAGAACGGTATAGCGGTCATCCAACAGTCCCTGATCCTTCATGATCTTGGCGCCGTACACAGCGGAGACAATGCCGCCGAGCTGGTCAGAGGTACCGCGGCCGCCAATCTCCGTGTCGGATTCGAAACCTTCATAGGGATCAAAATCCCAGTTGTCACGGTTGCCGATGCCAACGGTATCAATGTGGGCGTCAAAGCCGATGAGTGTTTTGCCGCTTCCCATATATCCTAAAATGTTTCCCATGGGGTCAATGACAACTTTGTCAAATCCCAGGGCGTTCATTTCCTGCTCGATTCGTTTTACATGGCCTTCCTCGCCGACACTTTCGCCGGGAATCCTTACCAGGTCCCTTAAAAATTTTGTCATAGCCTGCTCGTAACCCTGTGCTGCTTCTTTGATTTTACCGTAATCCATAATCATATCCTCCCAATACATTTATTCTTAATTATAAAATGGTTTCCTATATCAATTATACTGTTTTCCGTCCCACACGATTTCTTTATAACGCTGGGGGTCTGTGTCTCCCTCTGTTGAGAAGAGAAGCACCTTTGCGTTCTCATCCAGTTTCAGGAAGTCCCGCAGTTCCCTGTATTCTTCCTGCTCCATGATGGCGCTGAGAAGTCCCATACCCACAGCACCGGATTCCCCGCTTGTCACCTGGGGGTCTCCTTTTACGGGAGCTGCCAGCATGCGCATGCCTCTGGCGGATACCCAGTCAGGACAGGATGTAAATACAGATACATGGTTCTTTAAGATATCCCATGAAATGGTGTTCGGCTCTCCGCATGCAAGACCTGCCATAATGGTTGGCATATCGCCGTCCACAATACGAATCTGGCCGTCAGCAGCCTTGGCGCCTTTGTAGAGGCAGGCGGCTGAATCCGCTTCCATGACTACGACTACAGGCGGATTGTCGGGATAGCGGTTTGCGAAATATCCCTGTACGGCTCCGGCCAGGGAACCCACGCCTGCCTGGATGAAGATGTGGGTGGGGCGGTCACAGCCGTATTCGCCGAGCTGTTCGTCGGCCTCGGAAGCCATGGTTCCGTAACCCTGCATGATCCAGGATGGAATCTCCTCATAGCCGTCCCATGCAGTATCCTGCACCATGACACCGTTTGGTGTCTGCTCTGCCATGGCGTTTGCCCGGCGGACACATTCGTCATAGTTGACATCTGTGATGGTGGCATCTGCGCCTTCTTTTAAGATATTTTCAAGACGTGTCTGGGTGGAGCCTTTTGGCATGAGGACTACAGATTTCTGTCCCAGCCTGTTTGCCGCCCAGGCAACGCCGCGTCCGTGATTGCCGTCCGTTGCGGTGAAGAATGTGGCCTGCCCGAATTCTTTTCTGAGCTCCTCAGAGGTGAGGACTGCGTAGGGCAGTTCGCTTACATCCCTGTGGGTCTGTTTGGCAATGTAGTTTGCCATGGCGAAGGACCCGCCCAGCACCTTGAAGGCATTCAGGCCGAAACGGTAGGATTCATCCTTTACGAAGAGTCCTCCCAGGCCCAGATATTCGGCCATGTGGTCAAGCTTTGCAAGCGGTGTTTTGCTGTACTGCGGAAAACTCTGGTGGAAAGCTCTGGCTTTTGCTACATTTTCCAGTGACATGATCGGAAGAGAGGTGTCTGCCGTCTTCGGCATACGGTTCTCTGCCCATTGGATTTCTTTCATTTTTTTAGTTCCCCCTTTTCTTTGTTCACATCGGTATAGCTATATAAAGTATATTTGGAAATGCCGAAATAATTTGCCACCTTATCGCCTGACTTGGTGATGAGGAAGGCGCCGGAGTCATTCAGAAACTGGATGGCTTTTACCTTGTCTTCCTTGGTCATCAGTGCCACCGGTTTGCCTACCAGGTTTACGGACTCCTCAATGAGGTGGTCTAAAAGGTCATTTACATTGTGGGTGATCTCCGGGGCAGCTTCTTTTTCTTTCTCCTCATCCGTGTCCGTCAGGTTGTGGATGGCGGCTTCTAAGGTGAGAAGCTTGGTAATATCATAATTAATACCGAGAATGTAGTGAAGCTCCTCCGCTTCGTCTTTTATGTAGAAAGTGGAAGATTTTAAAACTCTTCCGTCTGCCGTCCGGGTCAGATAACCGGCCCTGTCCGTCAGATTTTCCGGATGTGTTTCCTTTAACGCTTTCAGCACCACATTCGACGGGCCGTCCCCAAGTTGTCTGCCGGAGACATGACCGTTTTCCAGATAGACGATGGAGTGTTCCAGGTCTTTGGTCTTTAAGTCATGTATGACGATTTCGCAGTCCGGTCCGAACTGTCTGGCAAGACCGGCTGCCACCTGTTTCAGTAATTTCAATCTGCCCATAAGAAAGCTCCTTTCTGACAGGGTTCATTTTTTTGTTAATTCCATCATAGCATACTTTTTGGAGATTGCAAGAAGTTTTTACAAAAATTTTTAGGTTAACTAAAATATTTTTTAAAAAGTGTCCCGAATCCCTTGTAATAAGGATCTGCAGGTGTTATAGTTAGACTATCAAAGCCAGCGTATGCAGCGAAAGGAAGGCAGAATTATGAGAGAGAGAACACTGAAGCTGGTGGTCACGTTCGGAACCACAACCAGGGCTATGGCAATGGAGAAAATGTGCAGGGAACAGGGGCTTCCCGGAAGGCTGATCCCTCTGCCGAGAGCAGTGTCAGCCGGATGCGGCCTGTCCTGGTGCACAGAGGTTCAGGAAAGAGAAAGAACGGAGAAAATGATGCAGGAGCAGGGTCTCCTGTATGAGGGTGTTTACGAAGTATTGGTGTAGGAAATGGGAACCATATGGGAGGTTCCGGATGGGAGGTTTTTATGTATACGTTCTATGTAAATGGAAAAGAGTGCAGAACCGAGAAGGAGGGCAGGCTTCTGGATTATCTAAGGGATGAGCTGGGCCTTACCGCGGTCAAGGAAGGATGCAGCGAGGGTGCCTGCGGAACCTGTACCGTGCTGGTGGACGGGAAGAAGATGAAAGCCTGTGTGGTCAAGCTTTCCAAGGCGGACGGCAGGCATGTGACGACTGTGGAGGGAATTCCGGAAGAGGAGATGAAGGTGTATGTGCACTGCTTTGCGGAAGCAGGAGCTGTACAGTGTGGTTTCTGTATACCGGGCATGATCATCTCCGCCAAGTCTCTGCTGGATGTGAACTTAAACCCCTCAAGACAAGATGTGAAAAAGGCCATCCACGGCAATATCTGCCGCTGTACAGGATATAAGAAGATAGAGGATGCCATTCTCATGGCAGCAGATTTTTTCCGGGAAAAACGTGAAGTACCTGGGGCAGAGGAAGATGGCGGCATAACCCGCAGATTCAAGCGTGTGGACGCAGAGGAAAAGGTCCGGGGCACGGGAAAATATGTGGATGACATCGTACTTCCGGATATGGCCTATGCAAAGGCTCTCCGCTCCCCATACCCCAGGTGCAGGATCAACGGCATTCATATAGAAAAAGCACTGGCCCATCCGGACTGTGTGGCTGTCTATACGGCAGAGGATGTGCCGGAAAATATCTGCGGTCATATTAAGAAGGACTGGGATGTGATGATCCCCGTAGGCGGGATCACAAGATACGTGGGGGATGCCCTGGCGCTTGCCGTTGTGAACCATAAGGAAAATCTGGATGAAGTGTTAAGCCTCATAGAACTGGATGCGGAGGAACTGCAGCCGGTGACAGATCCCAGAAAGGCTCTGGAGGAAGATGCACCCAGGGTGCATGAGGAAGGCAATCTGCTGGCAAAGAAACAGTGTATCCGCGGGGATGCGGACACTGCCATCAAAAATTCCAAATATGTTGTGACACGCCACTACAGTCTTCCTTTTACAGACCACGCGTTCATGGAACCGGAATGTGCCATTGCTTTCCCTGAAGGGGAGGACGGTGTGCATCTGTACACCTCAGGACAGTCTGTGTATGATGAACAGAGGGAGATATCCGGGATCCTGCAGATTCCCCAGGAGAAGGTGGTTGTGGAATCCATGCTGGTAGGCGGCGGCTTCGGCGGCAAGGAGGATATGAGCGTGCAGCATCACGCAGCCCTCTGTGCCTGGCTCTTAAAGCGGCCGGTGAAAGTACGTTTTTCAAGGGCGGAGAGCCTGATGTGCCATGTGAAGCGTCATGCCATGGAAATGGACTTCACCACTGCCTGCGATGAAAACGGGTATCTGACCGGTATGAAAGCAGTGCTCTATGCGGATACGGGAGCTTACGCTTCTTTGGGAAGCCCGGTACTGGAGCGCGCCTGTACCCATGCAGCAGGACCTTATAATTATCAGGATGTGGAGATCATCGGATATGGTGTATACACCAACAACATTCCTGCAGGCGCATACCGGGGATTTGGCGTGACCCAGAGCTGCTTTGCCACAGAATTTAATCTGGACCTGCTGGCAGAGCAGGTTGGCATTACCCCCTGGGAGATCCGTTACAGAAATGCCATCCGTCCGGGACAGACGCTTCCCAACGGACAGATCGCCACACCGGACTGTGCCCTGGCGCAGACCCTGGAGGCGGTAAAGGAAGTCTATGATTCCCATCCCTATGCGGGAATTGCCTCCTGTATGAAGAACAGCGGAATCGGTGTGGGGAACCCCGATGTGGGCCGCTGTAACCTGAGGATACGGGACGGAAAAGTCCAGGTGCTCACCTCCGCTGCCTGTATGGGCCAAGGTGTCGGCACAGTGGCGATCCAGATCGTCTGCGAGACCACAGGACTGAAAGCAGACCAGGTGACACATAAGAAGGCAAACACCATAGACACTCCGGATTCCGGCACCAGCACAGCATCCCGCCAGACTCTTTTTACCGGGGAGGCCACCCGGAGAGCTGCGCTTCAATTAAAGGATGCCCTGCAGGATAAGGGTTCCCTGGAAGCGTTGGAGGGAGAGGAGTTCTATGCAGAATATACAGGTGAGACGGATGCCATGGGTTCACCGAAAGAGCATCCTGTCAGCCACATAGCGTATGGATATGCGACCCAGGTGGTGATTCTGGATGAGAGCGGAAAAGTGACAGAGGTTGTGGCAGCACACGATGTGGGCACTGTGATCAATGTACAGTCCTGTGAGGGACAGGTGGAAGGCGGCGTAGTTATGGGACTGGGCTATGCCTTCACGGAGGATTTCCCCATGGTGGACGGAAGGCCTGTGCTGAGCTACGGAAAGCTGGGGCTTTTTAGGGCAACCGCCGCGCCGGATATCAAAACCATTCTTGTCACCTCCCCGGAGGTGCTCACAGAGGCATACGGGGCGAAGGGGGTGGGAGAGATCTCCACTGTTCCCACGGCTCCTGCATGTGCCCATGCCTATTACAGACTGGATGGGGTGGAGCGGAGAAAACTGCCCCTGGAGAATACATTTTACAGGAAAGAAAAGAAGAAAGGGTGAGGTCATATGAAGCTGCTTTTACAGAACGGAACGGTTGTAAACGGACAGGAAAGCGGAAAAAAAGATATCCTTCTTGACGGGGAGATTATCTGCAGGGTGGATACGGAGATATCTCCTGAGGAAGCGGATGAAGTGGTGGATCTGGAAGGAAAGCTGGTGTTTCCGGGATTCATTGACGCTCATACCCATTTTGACCTGGAGGTGTCCGGCACCGTAACGGCGGATGATTTTGAAAGCGGAACCCTTGCCGCCATAGCCGGAGGGACCACCACCATCGTTGACTTTGCCACACAGAATAAGGGGGAGACGCTGCGGGAGGCCCTTGCAAACTGGCATAAAAAGGCAGACGGAAGATCTTCCTGTGATTACGGATTCCACATGGCTATTTCTGACTGGAATGAGGAGACATCGGCCCAGATAAAGGATATGATCGAGGCGGGGGTAACCACCTTTAAGCTGTATATGACATATCCTGCCATGAAGCTGAATGACGGTGAGATCTACGAGGTTCTGAAACGGCTGCACGATATGGGCGGAATCGCCGGAGTGCACTGTGAAAATGCGGATATCATTGACGCTCTGATCCGGGAAGCGAGATCACAGGGCAGGCTGGATGCCGACACACATCCCAGGGTGCGCCCTGCCCAGCTTGAAGCTGAGGCTGTGCACCGCCTGCTTGTGACAGCGCGGACTGCGGGAACACCCATTATTGTGGTGCATCTCACCTGTGAGGAGGCGTACCGGGAGATCGAGCAGGCCAGAGCCGGCGGGCAGGAAGTGTACGCGGAGACCTGTCCCCAGTATCTGCTCATGGATGACAGCCTCTATGTGCAGGGCGGCGCGGAGGCGGCAAAATACGTCATCTCTCCGCCCCTCCGAAAGAAAAAGGATCAGGAATGCCTCTGGAAAGCATTAAAGGAGGACCGTATCCAGACCGTATCCACAGACCACTGCAGTTTTACCACCGGGCAGAAGGCCATGGGAAAAGAGGACTTTACAAAGATACCAAACGGCATGCCGGGTGTGGAGACAAGGGGAACTTTACTCTACACATACGGGGTGAGGGAAGGAAGGATATCCCCGGAACAGATGTGCCGCGTTCTGTCTGAAAACCCGGCTAAACTCTATGGCATGTACCCGCAGAAGGGATGCATCGCCGCGGGAAGCACAGCGGATCTGGTCATACTGGACCCGGAAAAGGAAGCTGTGATCTCCGCAGATACCCAGCACTATGCCATGGATTATGCCCCCTTTGAGGGAACAAAAATAAAAGGATGTATTGACAAAGTTTATTTGCATGGTACTCTTGTAGTAGACGAAGGTACCGTACAGGTGAAAAAAGCGGGCAGATATGTGCCCAGACAGAAGTATACGGCGCCTCAGTAAAATAGAAAAAGGCGTAACAGCTCAGGTATCTGAACGGTTACGAAAGGGTGACATATGGAACAGAGAATAGACGCAAAAGGACTTGCCTGCCCGAAGCCGGTGATATTAGCAAAAAAGGCCATGGACGCCTGCGGCCGGAATGATGTAGTCCTCATCACAGTGGACAATGAGATGGCAGTGGAAAATCTGCGAAAACTGGCGGCATCACAAGGTGCGGAATATGCCTCCGAAAAGCTGGGGGAAAAAGAATACAGCGTGAGAATAACCGTGACCGGGGAAAATGAAAATAAGACGCAGACAGAAATCCCGGTGACCTGTTCGATTCCCGCCGCGGACAATACCGTTGTGGTCATCTCCTCGAGAGAGATGGGAAACGGGGATGAGGTTCTGGGGAAAATACTGATGAAAGGATTTATCTATGCCCTGACACAGCTTCCGAAACTTCCGAAAACGGTACTGTTATACAATGGCGGTGCCTATCTGTCCTGTGAGGATTCTGAGTCTCTGGAAGATTTGAAAAAGCTGGACGGGGAAGGCGTGGAGATCCTCACCTGCGGAACCTGTCTGAACCATTACGGAATCACGGAAAAACTGGCAGTGGGCAGAATGACTAATATGTATGAGATTGTGGAAAAACAGGCAGATGCCGGTAAGATCATACGTCCATAGAGCAGCATAAGACTGGTTAGGAGAACGGATTATGAGACCAATTGTAGTAAGAGGAGGCGGCGATCTGGCAACAGGGACCATTCATCGTCTCAGCAGAAGCGGATATCCTGTCGTCATACTGGAGACTGACAGGCCATCCGCGATCCGCAGGCTGGTGGCTTTTTCCCAGGCTGTTTATGACGGGGAGACAGAAGTGGAGGGGATGGTGTGCAGAAGGGTGGAGAGTGCTGAGGCGGCTCTTGCTTTGGCGGCGCCTCTGGCCCCTGTCCTTTTGGTGGACCCTGCGTGCAGCTCTCTTGATACATTGCGGCCGGAGGTTCTTGTGGATGGGATTCTGGCAAAACGGAATCTGGGTACCACAAGGGATATGGCAGAACTGACCATTGCCCTTGGGCCGGGATTTGAGGCCGGGCGTGATGTGGATTATGTGGTTGAGACAAAGCGGGGGCATTATCTGGGCAGAATACTGAATAAGGGCTTTGCCATACCAAATACAGGGGTTCCGGGAATGATCGGCGGCTGCGGAAAAGAGAGGGTGATCCACTCGGACCGGGCCGGTGTATTTTGGGCAGAGGCATCCATCGGTGACTGGGTGGAGGCAGGAACCCCGGTAGGATATGTGGAGACTTCGGATGGACAGCGTTATCCGCAGAGAACCGTGATCTCCGGTGTGCTCCGGGGTATACTGCCGGACGGCTACCGGGTGACAGAGCATTTCAAGTCCGCGGATGTGGATCCCAGGGAGGAATCCGGGGCGCACTGTACCCTGATCTCAGATAAAGCCAGATGTATTGCGGGCAGTGTACTGGAACTGGTCAGTGCCTTTGAAAAGGGTGTATTGAAATGAAGAAAATGCTGTTGGATATGCTGAAAAGTACAGGGAGATGGCCGGAAAAACCGGTGATCTCCCTTGTGGGCGCAGGAGGGAAGACCACCTGCGCCTATCTGTTGGCGGAGGAACTGGCAGGAGAAGGGAAAAAGGTTCTGGTCACTACCACCACCCATATGGAGCATCCGAACTTTTTGGGGAGAAACGGCGCCATTGACCAATCCCCGGAAGAGATAGCGGCAGCTCTGGAGAGATCCCCCATCGTGACAGCCGGCACGTCCGGCCCGGGAGGCATGAAGATGCGGGCACTGCCGGAGGAGGTTTTTGGCGCAGTGCTGACTTATTTTGACGCGGCTGTCATAGAGGCGGACGGCTCAAAGCGCCATCCCTTTAAAGTTCCGGCCTCCCATGAACCGGTGATCAGAAAGGAGACAACGCATATTATGATCCTGGCGGGTATGCCTGCGATGGGCAGGCCTCTTTGCCGGGTCTGCTTCCGAATGGAGGAGGCAGAAAAACTGCTCTTGGAGACAGAAAACAGAGGTCCGGCAGAAGACGGCAGGGACGGTTCTTTGGCAGAACGGATACTGACACCGGGACTTGCCGGGCGGCTTTTGGAGGCGGGATATGTACAGCCCCTGAAAAGGCAGTTTCCGGATGCGGCGCAGATGATCCTGCTGAACCAGACAGAGGACGCGGCGGCTGTGGAGGAACTGCAGAAAAGTACCAGTGTACCTGTGTTTGGAAGGCCTTCTGACCCTGTGCGGGCCAATGGGAGAATCCATCTGATTCTTCTGGCCGCAGGCTTTTCCAGGCGGTTTGGGGAGAATAAACTGCTCTTTGAACTGGATGGCAGGCCCATGTATCAGTATCCCATGGAAATCTTCAGGACACTGAAGGCGGTCAGAAGGGATATTGCCTCTGTCTGCGTGGTGAGCCAGTATGCCCGGATTCTGGAGACAGCCGGAAAATACGGATTTTGTCCCGCGGAAAACCGGGAGAGTGCGGAGGGTATTTCCTCCTCTTTGAAGCTGGGCATTAAAAAAAGCAGGGAGGCGGACAAAACTGACGGGACAGAGGAACATTTTTACTGCTTTTTTGTGGCTGACCAGCCCCATCTGAGGGCAGATACCGTGAACCGTTTTCTGGATGGATTTTTAAGGAGCGGAAAGAAGATCGGATGTCTTGCAAGCGGAGACACGACGGGAAATCCGGTTATTTTTCATGAGAGTTATGTACCGGAGCTGATGGGTCTAAAGGGAGATACAGGAGGGAAGAAAGTGCTGAAAAGGCATCCGGAGGAAGTATTTCTCTGTGATGTGGGCGAAGAACTGCAGCTCCATGACTATGACAGCAGACAGTCATTGGAAGACAGAAGAATAAAAGGAAATGCAGAATGAGATTATGGGCAGAAAGTGTGCACAGCATACTTTCTGCTCATTTTTGTGCGAGAAGCTTTGCCAGATTGAGAAGTACCCCTGCCTGTTCTTTGTTTAACTGGCGATAGAGACGAACCAGTTCCGCTTCACAGGGTGAGGGGTAAAGAATATTGGATTTTTCAGATTCCTCATTGAAAAATTCCGAGAGACGCATTCCAAGGGGAGACAGCAGTGCGGTTAGAATTTCTATGCTGGGTACACTCTCGCCCTTTTCCACTCTCCTGATATAGTTAATGGAGACATCGCTTAATTGAGAGAGCTTATAGACACTTATCTGTTTATCTTTGCGCAGCCGGGCCAGATTTTCACCAATGTTCATAAGAAACCTCCCTTTTCTATGAGATACATATACAGCATTGCATAAAATATGGTAAATATGGCACATGCCATTTATGACACTGTTCGGATCATTCATATACCAGTATATGCACTATATTATGCCCCAATGGGTATAAAATTATAAGCCAACAATTGTTGTTTACAATAGTGTTATATTGTTGTATTATAATAGATATTCGGTGATTGTCCGGACAGGCCGGCACAACACATGCGCCGGTCGTGCATAAGAGCAGTTACGAGATATGTTGATTTGAAAGGTGGTGACAGGATTGGTCTATACCGTGATTTTTGAGGTGGACATAAAGAATAACCAGATATTATTTTTTCATACAGGCTCCCTGTCGGTAAAGCTGAAAGCGGGAATCCTGTACGATTACGAGAAATTCCTGGAACAGTTTATTCTGGATAATGTCTATGAAGAGGAGAAGATAGACCTCTACCAGAATTTTAATATCGAGGCGCTCAGAAGCGCTTCCGTAAATAAGAGAGAGAATATCACATGTGATTTCCGCCTCAGGCCGGAAGGAAACCGGGAATACCGCTGGTTTACCATGAGCCTCATGCTGCCACACGGGGCAGGCGGCGCGGTGGGAGCGATTCTGGATATCCACGATAAAAAAATGCATGAACTGGAGATGCAGCATCAGGCGTCCCATGATGCCATGACAAATCTGCTGAACCGCCAGGCGTTTGAGCGGGCAGTGTTTTCCTATTTTATGCAGGGAGGAAAATGCGGCGCGTACTGCCTGATGGATGTGGATGATTTTAAACGGATCAATGACACAAGAGGCCATGCTTATGGGGATATCGCTCTGATGAAGATAGCCAAAATACTCACGGAATCTGTTCCGGAAGGAACCATCACCGCCAGATACGGAGGCGATGAATTCTGCATGTTTCTGCCGGGGATGGACAGGGAAGAACAACTGGAACCCATTCTGAAAGAGATTCTGGCGCATGTAAAGAAGGAAGAGTACGGGGGAATGCAGCTTTCCTTGTCCGTGGGGGTGGCTTTTTATCCAAAGCACCGCACAGGGGATAAGAATTCCATAGGAAAATATGCAGATGTGGCCCTCTATAAGGCTAAGGAATCCGGTAAGGACAGCTACTGCTTTTACTGTGACGAGATGGGGGAGTTTTGAAAACATCGCGAAGCGTGCTGCCGGGTACGCAGTGAAAACAGCAGCCCTTCCGGTCAGGTGAGACACCGTGGCCGGAAGGGTTAGAATGTGGAGTCCGATGCGGACTCTTATTTAATTGGGATATACAAGACGGTCAGGGCCGATATGATCCAGCACCTCATCCAGATATTTTTTCGCCAGATAATTGGCCATACCCAGATTCATATCCAGATAATTGCCGCAGTCTTTTGGGGACGCTCCGGGAACCTCATCTTTAAAATCGCGGATAAATGCAAACATTTCTTTTAAAAGCTCCACAATATCAGAAGACTCATAATCTCCTGCCAGCAGCAGATAAAAACCTGTGCGGCAGCCCATAGGACCGAAATAGATGATCTTGCTTCCGAATTCCCCGTGATTTCTCAGGAAGGTGGCGGCCAGGTGTTCGATCGTGTGGACTTCCGCTGTGTTCATGACAGGCTCCTCATTGGGGGAGGTCATGCGGATGTCAAAGGTGGTGATGACTTCCTGTCCCACGTAATCTTTCCGGGAAACATAGATGCCCGGCTGCAGTTTTATATGGTCAATGGTAAAGCTTGCGATTTTTTCCATTTGTTTTCTCCTTTTACTTATCTCATTCTTTTTCCGGTAAAATAATTATAATCCGTATGCCGGCAGGATGCAAGCAGAATCAGGATGGTGCTGTCCTTAAAATAATGGTAAAGGTGGCCCCTCCGCCCGGTGTATCGGACAGGATCAGCCGTCCTCTGTGAATCTTTATGATCTCCCTGGCAATGCTTAAGCCAAGTCCGAAATGTTCTTTGCTGGTGTGGGCCTTGTCCTGGCGGAAAAAACGCTGGAACACCTGCTTTTTAAACGAGTCCGGAATACCGGGGCCGTCATCGGCAACAGACAGGGAGACATGATTGGCAGTAAAGGACAGTGTAAGGGTGATATGGCCGGACGCAGGTGTGTAACTGAGGGCATTGTCCATGAGGATGGAGAGTACCTGGGAGATCCGTTCTTCGTCGCAGAGAACAGGCGGGCATTCCTCCTCAGGCAGACGGATACTTAGGCAGAGTCCCTTTTCCCTGGCAAGATACTCATATTTTTCATACGTCTCCAGGAGCAGGGTGTCGGGCGGTACCGGAGCCGGCTCCAGATTCCAGGAGCCGGCATCCGCACCGGCAAGCTGCAGCATGTCATCAATCAGGCGTGACATACGCTTTCCCTCAAGCTGGATAGTCTCTGTAAAGCGGGCGGCCTCCTCAGGTGCAGCTTTCTGGGAGGCAGTCAGGCAGGAGAGTATAACTGCCAGGGGGGAGCGGAGTTCATGGGAGGCAGAGGCTATGAACTGTGCCTGCTGTCTGCGGTTTTCTTCCAGAGGAGCCAGGGTCCTTCCTGTGAAGAACCAGAAAAAGACGGCGAGGAGGAGAAGCGCAGCGCTGTCTGCCCCCAGAAAGACAAGGCGCTGTCCATAAATCTGGGTTTTCTGTGCCTCCAGAGACTGCAGGATGACAGCGCTTAAATGGCCGTTTGTCCTGGGAAGCAGTATGACGGAGGCGTAATACTCCTGCCCGCCCTTTGGTTTTAACCGGAATTCCACATGTTTGGACAAAAGGGAGGAGGCATTCGCGGCATCCAGATCCAGCCCGTAGTCCCGGGAGGCGGTTTCTTTTGCAAGGGATATGACATCCTTTTCCTCCCGGGTTCTGCGCAGCTCCTGGTAAAAGAGGGGCTGGCCGTTGTCGAACAGGGAGAGAATGGTATTGTGGTTCTTCTCGATACCGGCGATCCACTGAAGGGTAATGGTGTTCTGGCTTTCCAACTGGGTGAGCATGGAATTCAGGCTGTTGGTAAAGGAAGTGCTGCCGTTTTTCGCAATGCCTGACTCGGAGAAATAGAGACACAGACAGGTGGCGGCAGCCAGAATAACGCCTGTGACCGCAAGGCAGAGAAGGGTGAGGCGTATCCGCATTTTGCGGAACAGCAGGGGATGGGGGGGACGGTCTTCTTTTTTATTCATGGGTTACCTCCAGGCAGTAGCCGATGCCCCGGACTGTGCGCAGAGTGAGTGCGCTTCCGACTGTCCGGAGACGGCGGCGGATAAAGTGGATATAGTTATCCAGATTGCCCTCCTCCACCTCCGCGTTGGGGCCCCAGACGCGGGACAGGATGGTGAGCCTGGGAAGCGTCTGTCCCGGATTACGGAGCAGAAACTCAAGAAGTGCGCCCTCACGTTTTGACAGTACCAGAACCTTGGAACCGCAGAGGAGCTGTTTTGGAGCAGGGCGGTATGTCACATCCCCAAAGGTGATCTCATCGGACAGCTCCAGGTTGACCGGACGGCGGGCAATACAGCGGATGCGTGCCAGAAGTTCCTGGAAATCATAGGGTTTTACCAGATAATCATCTGCCCCCTGGTTGAGTCCTGTGATCTTATCGGAGAGTTCTCCCAGTGCGGTGACAAGGATGACAGGAGTGGAAATACCCTCCGCGCGTATTTTTTCCAGGACAGTAAGGCCGTCCATAGAGGGGAGCATTCGGTCCAGAAGGACCAGATCATGGGTGCGCTGCCTGATATAATCCAGGCCATCTTCCCCGTCGTAACACAGATCCGTCAGTATCCCCTCCTTTTCCAACTGGAATTTCAGGGAGTCACAGAGCTTGCGGTCGTCTTCTATTATCAATATTCTCATGAGAAAAATATCCTCCGGTCTTTCATTTTATTTAGAAGTATAACACAGGAATCTTTAAGTTATCTCTAAAAATGAAAGAAAAATTAGAGGGAATCTTAGAGAATGTTTAGAGAATGGAATGATAAGATAAACGCAAATGAAAGACAGGAGGAGAAACATGAACCGATATATCAAAAAAGCAGTCTGTCTGACAGCAGCTCTTGCCATTGCCGTGGCAGGGCTTGCAGGGTGCGGAAAACAAACAGAGGATGAGAGCGGGAAAGGCGCCATGGGCCGTTATCTGGAGGAGGAGGTATCCCTTCCGGGAAATACAGGCAGGGTCCTGGCAATGGAGAGACTGAATGACAACAGCCTGTCACTTTTGACAGAGGATAAGGAGACGGGTGAGCGCTGTCTGTGGAAGTCAGCGGATTTGGGCAAAAGCTGGGAGGAGGATACGCTGCCGGAAGGACTGGGACTTGCCGACTGTGCTTACATAGACTGGGCCTGCATCAGTAAAGAGGGAGATATAGCCGTATCTGCCATGCCTGAGGCGTCTGAGGTAATGGTATCCCAGAGCTTTTCCCTTCTGTATGCAAAGAAGGGGGAATCCCTGAAAGCCCTGAACCTTGATGGGGAAAAGACAGATGACATGAAAGTTATCACCGGGATCGCATTTTCTGACAGCGGAAAGCTGATCGCCACATATACATACGGAACGGTGTGCGTGATCGACCCGGAAAGCGGACATGTGGAGCAGAACATCCAGCCGGGTGAGACAATCCAGCAGGTCACCAATACAGAAGATACGCTGCTGCTGCTCACAGACAAGGGGCTGAAAGCCTATGATATGAACACCGGGGAATCCGCGGAGGCAGATCAGGCGCTTTCTGATGAGCTTTTAAAAGAGATGGAGACCGAACAGAAAAAGTTGAGAAACAGCATGGTCTTTGGGTATGGGAAAGAGGAAGATAAGCTGTTCTACTGTGCAGGGAGCGGCATTTACCGGCACATTTTGGGCGGCACGGTGGTAGAGCAGGCAGTGAACGGAAGCCTGACATCCATCGGAAATCCAAAGACCATGCTCATTTCCCTGGCCGTTATGGATGATGACAGCTTCCTTGTGGCCTGCTCCGTGGACGCGGAGTACAAGATTTACCGCTATTCTTACTCCGCTGACACGTCTTCTGTGCCGGAAAAGGAGATCAAGGTGTATTCTCTGGAAGACTGCTCTGTGCTGAGACAGGCAATCTCCGTATACCAGAAGCAGAATCCGGATGTGTATGTGGACCTGGAGATTGGTATGAGCGGCGAGGATTCCGTCACCGCTTCCGATGCCCTGCGCACCCTGAATACCGATATCATGGCAGGAAAGGGACCGGATATCCTGATCCTGGACGGCATGCCTGTGGAGAATTATATTCAGAAGGGGCTTGTGGAGGATATTACAGACACTGTGGAAGCAGTCAGCCGGGAAGACGGACTGTTTGAAAATATCATGAGGACCTTTGAGAAGGATGACAAGATCTATGCAGTGCCGCTGGGCTTCTTACTCCCTGTTGTCCAGGGTGACGAAGCCGTTGTAAATGCAGCCGAAAGCATGAACACACTGGCAGAGCAGATCGCAGAGATAAGGGAAGAAAATCCCCATACAGGACGCATTATGATTCCCACAGATTCCTCTGATTTTCTGGAGATATTCTACAATCTGGAGAACGCGGCTATGAGAAATGAGGACGGCACTCTGAATGAAGAGGCGCTGAAAGCTTTTCTGGAAAACATGAAAAAACTATATGGGGAACCCATCACCCAGGAAGAACAGGAAAATACCATAGGGTACTTCAGTGCAGCAGAAGGGGTCGCGTCAAACCTGGACGGACTGCGCCTGCAGTCTATGGTGCTGCTCTCCCAGCAGTCCAAGGCGGGCGCGGGGTGGATCGGCTCCGTGTCACAGCTTGTGGAGATCTTGGGGGTAAATGAAGCCTGTGGTCTGGACTACACAGAACTGAAATCAGAGGGTAAAAGTGTATTTCTTCCCTACCAGAGTGTGGGAATCAGCAGCAAGAGCAAGGAGAAAGAGCTTGCCTCCGATTTCCTGAAAGCCCTGCTGGGCGTGGAGGTACAGGGCACCTTAAACGCAGCCTTCCCCATCAATCAGAAGGGGTATGAG